>WSSedB2T2DRAFT_1000001_pt1 | contig 37498 bp, 36 predicted proteins | sample WetSurSiteB2Tule_FD_9469 | JGI IMG/M metagenome (IMG submission 9469)
TCACCTTATTTTAAACAAAGTGAAAAATCACCATCTTAATATTATTTAGGAAAATTCCTCCTTCTAGAAGTAATATAAATTTCAGGTTTTGCTAGTTATATACATCTTAAAGAATATCTCGGAGAGCTAGTTTAATGGTAAAATATCGATCTTCAACATCGTAGTTATGGGTTCGAATCCTATGTTCTCTGAAATAATTATAAATTATTTTTGTAAAGATAAAAATTTGTAAAAAAAGATTTTAGATGAAAAATTCAATTCAATTATTTAATATTCAATTAGATTTAAGCAAAAATTTATTAGTTTCCCTAACTAAAGTATTTGGTATTAATTTATTTTTTTCTCACAAAATTTGTACAAAATTTGGATTTAATAAAAACTCAAGTTTAGAAGATGTAAGTCTAGAAGTAATAAATGAAATGCGAAAATTTATTTTAAATGAATATCTAATTCAAGATCGGTTACATAAAAATACTCAATCTTCAATTTTAGATTTAATTACACTAAAAAGTGTAAAAGGTTTGCGCCATAAACTAAAATTACCAATACGTGGGCAGCGTACACGAACAAATCATAAAACACAAAAAAAATTATAAACATATATGCAAAATTCAATAAATTTTAAATTTAAGAAATTACAAGATGTTTCTAATATATTACAAACTAAAGTTTACTTTTTAAATGTACGAACAACTTTAAATAATTTCTATGTAACTGTTACGAATAATTTTGGTAAGGTTATACTATTAAGTTCTGGTGGTATGTTAAAATTATTGTCTTCAAAACGGAATACTAGTTATAGTTTAGAATTAGTTTTAATTGATTTATTGAAAAAATTAGTTAAACTTCAGATAAATTGTTTTATATTACGATTAGACTTTCAAACAATAAAGCGTAAAAAACTTATTAGTAAAATTATACAAAAATTTTCTATTAAAGTATTAGCGATTCAGTTGAATACACTAAAAGCTTTTAATGGAGTGCGTCCTAGTAAGCGACGAAGAATTTAATAAATAACAATGGTAACTCATTTTATAAAAAATTATAAAACAAGATTACAATTTCAAAATTTTGAATTACAACAAAAAATTTTGAAAGCTTTAGTTTTTAATACTCATTTATCAGTAATTACTAGGCGAAAATTAAGTTGGCAATACTCTCGAATATGTTTTTTAAGTTCTTTAGTGTTTATTAAAAATAAATGTATTTTATCAGGACGGTATCGATCTGTATATCGTTTTTTTAATTTATCTCGTTTAGTGCTTAAGGAATTTTTTAAATTAAAGTGTATTCCATTTTTAACAAAATCAAGTTGATAACTTATTATTTATAATGACACAATTACAAAAATTTATTGCAACACTAAATTTAAATATTAAGGCAAATATATTTTTTTTTAAATTTGTTAAAACAAAATTTATTTTACAATTAATTAAATTACTAATTAAGTATAATTATTTTATTGGATATAAATCTTGTGTAAAGGATCCCTTAAAAATAATTATATTTTTTAAGTTAAATTTAGAACAAAATCGCCCTCTTATGATTTCATGTAAACAAATATCGAGTTCAAGTAAATCCGTTTATATTAAATTTAATCAGTGTTCACAATTTAGTTCTTCTCTATTAATTTTATCTACAACTCATGGTATTATGACACACAAGGAAGCTTGTTCTTATAGAATAGGTGGGATTATCTTATGCAAAATTATATAAAAATATGTTATGTAATCAAAAAAACATTTATAGTAAAACTATTTTTTTAAAACCATTTATTGTAATTTTACAATCTAAAAACTTATTTTTAATTAAAGGTCCTTTAGGATTTTTATTTTTAACTCTTCCTACAAGTCTTTTTTTTTGAAAAAAATCTTTAGGATTTCAGTTAGTTGGTTCAATTACTAACCAAAATTTAGTTTTAACTTATCATAGGTTATTTTGTCAAAAAATTAGAGGAGTTGAAGTAGGTTTTTTTGAAATGCTTATAATTGATGGTATTGGTTGACGAGTTACATTAAATAAAAATATTTTAAATTTTTTAATAGGTTATAGTCACCCTGTTCAATATATGTTACCTTTAGGTATTGAGGTTATCATACATGATAAGCAGCATTTTAAGATTTTTGGTTTAGACTTAAATAAAGTAGAGCAAGTTGTAGCGGATTTATGTAGATTGCGATTATTTAATATTTATAAAGGAAAAGGGATTTATCGAAGTGGTAAAATTTTTAAATTAAAAGAAAGTTCAAAATCTAAAGCATAAAAATGGCAACAATAAATCAAGTATTGAAATTAACACGTACTTCTAAAAAAAAGAAAAATAAAGTTTTAGCCTTAAATAAAAATCCTCAAAAAAAAGGAATTTGCTTAAAGATTTTTACAATGACACCTAAAAAACCAAACTCTGCATTAAGAAAAGTAGTGCGGATTAGATTATCTAATAATATACGAATTACAGCTCATGTTCCGGGAGAAGGTCATAATTTACAAGAATACTCAATTGTACTTGTACGTGGTGGGAGAGCTAGAGATTTACCTAGTGTTCGATATAAAGTTATTAGGGGTAAATACGATTTAGAGTCGGTACGAAATCGAAAAACACGAAGATCAAAATATGGAATTAAGAAAAAATAATAATAAATATTTATACAATTCAACATTTTTACGAAAATTTATTAATAATTTAGCAAAAAAAGGTAAGGTTCAAAAAATTGAAAAAGTGCTTTTTACAAGTTTAAAAAGCTTAAAATTTAAAGTTTACTTAAATCCTTTAGTTTTATTTTTATTTTTAATAAATGAAATTAAGCCTTGTATTGTTTTAAAATCTTTAAGATTAGGAAGTGTAACTTACCAAATTCCAACACCATTAATTTTTAGGAAACAGTTATTTAAGGCTCTGAAATTACTAGTAAATTTAGTGCGTGAATCAAAACAAGTTAGTTCTCTTGGTCAAAAGATTGAAACAGAATTTTTTTTAATATTACAAGGTAAAAGTTTACTATATAAAGTTAATAAATTACTTTATCAGACAGCCTCAAGTACTCGTTCTTTTGCACATTATCGTTGAGATTAATTTTTATTTTTAAATAGTTTTGCGGAATATAGCATAATGGTAATGTATCTGATTTGGGATTAGATGAGTATAGGTTCGAATCCTGTTATTCCGAAATTTACTTGATAATTTAAGTTTTAAATTAAAAGAGCAATGCAAATTAATAGTTTAGTAAAGTTTAAGAAAAATTCTAAGCTTATTCGATTAAATAAGTTATATTTTGAATTATTAAAAACAAAACATATTTTGAGTTTTTTTATAGGAGGTTTAAAAAAGAACCAATTATTAAAATTATACACAGTAGTTTCTACTCATAAATTATTTTTAAAATTTTTAGAAAAATTAGAATATAGGCTTGAGGTTATTTTATTAAAATCAGGAGTAGTTTTAACTGGAAAACAAGCAAAACAGTTAATTTTACATAATCATATATTAGTAAATGGTTTACGAGTTAAGGCTTACAATTATAACTTAAAACTAGGTGATTTGATTTCCTTAGAAAAGTTTTACATAAATAATTATAAAATTTTATTAATTTGTAATTTTTTTAAAACTATAGGATTTTTTTCTTTTTTAAAGAAGAAAAGAATTACTAAGAAACTTTCATTGATACAAACTTTTGTTTACTTTAAGTTTCCTTTTTCTTTAGAAATTAATTTTAAAATTTTTGAGATACGTTTGGTGAGAAAACCTGTTTTTAATGAATTTTTCTTACCCAAATTTTTTTCATTATATGATTGTAATCAGTTATATTTTATTTTATAAATAGAGAGCACAAAAATTTTAGTTGGTATAGTTGGGTTAGTAAATTAGTATTAAAAATTTTAAGTATCTTTTAGGTAAGTTTTTTGGTTAAGTAATTAATATTTGTTAATTAATACTATGGTTAGCTTGGTTATATTTTTACCTTTGTTTAGTAGTATATGTGTAGGTTTTTGAGGATACAAACTTGGTACAAAAGGGGTAGTCATTACTACTTCTTTTTCGCTAGGATTAACTGTTTTTATTTCTCTTTGAACATTTTTTACAATTGGGTTAAAATTAATTCCGTTGTATATTAAATTATTAGATTGGGTAGTAGTTGGTGATTTTTTTACAGATTGAGTTTTGTATATTGATAATTTAACTCTTTTAATGTTTATTTTAGTAACTACTGTAAGTAGTTTAGTATATTTGTATGTGTGACTTGTAAAAGCTAAGTAATAATTAAATTAAAGTTTAATAAAACTAAAAAATTATTAAATAAACTAAGATTAAAATTTTATAATTAGAAAGAATTAATAACTATAAATATACTTAAACGTTCTAAAATATTTTTAATTAAATTAATACAAAATTTAAAAATGCAAAAAAATTAACGTTTTACATAAATTCTAAAAATTTTTAAATTACTTAGAACAAGGAAATTTTACTAATAAAATTAGGTTTAAACAGGATTAATAGAAATTTGGATAAGAATTGTTTTTACAGTTTCAATTTTAACTATAAAATAAATTCTAAATTAAAATACAAATTTAAAATTGAAAATAAGAAGCTATATGATAAGTAATTATCACGTATAGTTTTAAATCAGAGATTTTTAAAAAATCTACTGTAACTCAGTAATATATATGTTGGCGGACCCTCATTTAATTAGATTTTCATGTTATATTTCTTTATTTACTTTTTTTATGTTGATTTTAGTTTCTTCAGGGAATTTACTTCAATTATTTTTTGGTTGAGAAGGTGTTGGTTTGTGTTCTTACTTACTTATTAATTTTTGGTATACTCGTATTCAAGCAAATAAAGCTGCAATTCAAGCTTTAATGGTTAATAAAATAGGGGATATTGCTGTTTTACTAGCTATTTCAGCTTCTTTTTTTTTGTATCATTCAGTTGACTTTAGTATTTTATTTGCAGTTACTCCCTATGTTTTAAATGAAACTTTTACATTTTTTGATTTTCATGTAAGTAGCATTACTCTTATTGCATTTCTAATGTTTATTGGGGCTATTGGTAAGTCAGCTCAATTAGGACTTCATACATGATTACCTTCTGCAATGGAAGGTCCTACTCCAGTTTCTGCATTAATTCATGCTGCAACAATGGTAACAGCTGGTATTTTTTTAATTATTAGGTGTTCTCCTATTTTTGAATATGCTAATTCAATATTGCTTTTAATTACATTTTTAGGAGCACTAACTGCTTTTTTTGCGGCGACTGTTGGGATGTTACAAAATGATTTAAAAAGAGTAATTGCTTATTCAACATGTTCCCAGTTAGGTTACATGGTATTTGCTTGTGGTATATCTAGTTATTCAGCTGCTTTTTTTCATTTGTTTAATCATGGTTTTTTTAAAGCTTTACTATTTTTAAGTGCAGGATCAGTAATTCATGGTTTTTCTGATGAACAAGATTTACGAAAGATGGGAGGTTTAGGAAAATTATTTCCTGTAACATATTGTATGTTTTTAATTGGATCTCTTGCTTTAATGGGGTTTCCTTTTTTATCAGGATTTTTTTCTAAAGATATTATTTTAGAAACTGCTTTTTCTTGTTATTCAATTAATGGTATTTTTGCTTATTGATTTGGAACACTTTCTGCTTTTTTTACAGCATTTTATTCATTTCGATTAATTTACTTGACATTTCTTTCTCCAACGAATGCTTTTAAGATTGTAATAAAAAATGCTCATGAATCTTCTAGTTTAATTATTTTTTCTCTTGTTATGTTAAGTTTTGGAAGTATTTTTAGTGGTTTTTTTATGAAAGATTTTTTTATTGGAGCTGGTTCAATTTTTTTAGTGAATTCAATTTTTGTACTTCCTCAACATTTTAATTTTTTTGAAGCAGAATTTTTACCTGCAATAATTAAATTATTACCTTTACTATTTAGTTTAAGTGGGGCATTTTTAGCGATTTTACTAAATAGTTTTTATAGCTCTTTTTTACTTTTTTTGAAATTTACTAAAATTGGTATGTTTTTTTATTCTTTTTTTAATCAAAAATGATTTTTTGATAAAATATATAATAATTATATTGTTAAACCTTTTTTTCACATTAGTTATTTGATTCCTTTTCGATTACTTGATAAGGGGTTTATTGAGTTAGTAGGTCCTTTAGGATTAGTAGTTAACTTAAATAAAATTTCAAAAAAAGTAAGTGCAATTCAAACTGGATTGATATATCATTATACATTTATTATACTAATTGGAGTATTTTTATATATTAATATAATCTTTTTTTTTGATTTACTTTGCATGTACTTTAATTTTGAAATTGTAATTTACTATTTTTTTATATTAGTAAGTGTTCTAATAAATTAGATATGATATCAATTAATTTTATTTTATCTTTTTTTTATTTTTTATTTTCTAGTAGTGCATTAGTATCATCAATTATGGTACTTTTAAGTAGCAATCCAGTTTATTCGGCGTTATTTTTAATTTTAGTGTTTTTTAATTCTGCTTTATTAGTTTTATTACTGGATTTAGAGTTTTTAGCATTAATATTTATTTTAATTTATGTTGGAGCAATTATGGTTTTAGTTTTATTCATTATTATGATGTTAGACATAAAACAAATTGCAACTTCTTTAAATATGTATTATTACTTTTTTATTAGTGGTCTTTTTTTAGTTTTTTTCTCTATTGAGTTTTTATATTTTATAAGTTTAGATTTAGTAGATATTCCTGAAAATTCTTTGTTAGCTTATTTAAATTGATATAACTTAATTCTTGAATCTTCGAATATTAAGACTTTAGGTTCTTACTTATATACTTATTTTTCTTTTTTCTTTTTACTTGCAGGAATAGTATTACTAATTGCTATGATTGGTGCTATTAGTTTAACTTTACCAGAATCTTTAAGTACTGAATCAAAGCATCAATTATTATATAAACAAGTTAGTGTAAATCCTAAGGATTCTGTTTTTTATGTTAAGTAAAAACATATATAGATTTAAAACGCGTCTTTAGCTTAATTGGAAAAGCATTGATTTTCTAAATCAATAAATATAGGTTCGATTCCTATAAGGCGTATATACTATTAATTATTATCAATCTAAAGCTCCCCGTTTTCATTCATAGATAAACCCAATTGTTAAAAGTATTAAGAAGCTTATCATAGTATAAAATGTTTGGTAAGAATTTAAGCAAATTGCTCAAGGAAATAAAAATATTATTTCTAAATCAAAAATTATAAATAGAATTGCTACTAAATAAAATTTTATACTGAATGTGTGTCTTGCATCTCCAAAAGGTTAGGTTGGTTTCATTACCACCTAATGAACTTATCATACAAATTTCTAAGTAATAAGCTCTTCAATAAGTTTAATTAAAACTTAAATACTTTTCTTTTTAAAAAATACTATAAAAGTCCGAAATCATAAAAATTTTAGATTTTCCCGAATTCTTTTTATAAAAATTTTGTAAAATCCTTAATCTTTTTAGTAATTTTAAATTAAAGTTTTTATATTTTTTAATCCTTTAAATATAAATTATATTATTTTTATATAAAAAGTATTTTAGCAGTTTATTTAAAGATTTAGATTTTTAATTTTAGTTAACATGCTATTGTTTTTTGAAAAGTTTTCTTTTCTAAAGTAAGTTAATTTTTTTAGTTTATAAAAATTAGATGGCGCACGATCAAAACCGCATTCATATGCAGATAGCTTTTCTAAATCAATTTTTTTTTCACTTGTTAATTTAGATAATAAAAGAATTATACATGTTATTATGCTACTGATTAAAAGGAAAATAAATAAAAGGTTATACTCAGTTACAGTAGATTTTTTAAAAATCTCTGATTTAAAACTATACGTGATAATTACTTATCATATAGCTTTTCTTATATACTTATATTATTTAAAAATATAAAAGTTAAATTTTTTATTTAATCCTACAAAATAAATTATTTTAATCTCGTTTTATATATAAATATTTTATAACAAAAAATTTATTTTTACATTATATATTTTTTTATAAAACATATGATTTTATCGTCATACTTATATTTTTTATTGTATTTATATAAGTTTTATAATAATTTGAGACTATTTTTATGTTACTTTAATAGTATGTTTCAGCTTCATTAATTGAAATTTAAAAATGTGAAACTACTAAATTTATATATAACATATTTTTGAAAATATCGAGCCACACATAAAATTAGAAGGTGTATATAAAAAATTAAACATATTGTACTACTATTTTTAATGTGATAATTGAATTGCGTCGTTTAGATACAAACAAATTAAGATTGTAAATACATAAGCTTGTAATATTGCAATTCCCAATTCTAAAATTGTTACGGCTATAATAATAGCTAATGGAAATAAATGAAGAAAATATCAAATTCCTCCAAAGGATAGCATTGTTCATGCAAATCCTGCTATTATTTTTAATAATGTGTGACCAGACATCATATTTGCAAATAATCGAATAGCTAAACTAAAAACTCTAGCAATATACGATACTAGTTCAATTGGTACTAAGAGTGGAGCTAAGGCTAGATGTATTCCACTCGGTAAAAAAAATCCTAAGAAATGAAGTTTATGTTGTTTAATTGCAATTATATTAATACCTAAAAATAATGTTAATGCAAGACTAAATGTTATAAAGATATGGCTTGTTATAGTAAAACTATAAGGAATCAGTCCAATTAAATTACTGATAACTAAAAAAGAAAACAAATAAAAAATAAATGGAAAAAATTGTAAACCTTGTTGTCCAATATTTTTTTCTATAAGTGTTTTATTAAATAAAAATAATTCTTCTAGTATTAGTTGTCATCTATTTGGAATAATTTTTATATTTAAATTAATAAATTGAAAAAGAAGAATAAATAGTCCTAAGTTTAAAAGTGTAAATAATGTTGAATTAGTTATGTTTAAGTAGATATTATTACTATGGAAGATAGGTAGGAGTGATATAATTTCAAATTGTTCTAAAGGAGTTGTGTAATGTATCATAGTTTTAAAAATTAATTAGTTTTTAGATAGTGGTGATGTTTAATATAAGTTTTTTATATGGTAGTGATTTTTTGTTTAAAAGCTTTATTAAATATATAGTAATTTTTGATACTTTACGTTTAACTTAATTGAATTAGGTAAATATTTAATAAGGTGATTTGCTATTTTTTTAATTAGGTTTATTTGGTGTTTTGAAGTAAAGTTTCTAATTTTTATTGATTTTTTCAGAGTACGTAATTCTAGTTGTGTACGAGCTGTTTTATAAATATGTGGAGATTTTAAAATTGTAAATTTTTTAATTTTAGTTGGTAGTTGGTTGGAATAAATTTTTAGATTTGAAATTTTATTTTGTGTTATGATAAAAAGAAGATAATAAAATAGATAATTTAAGTTTATGTATGTTGGACTTGAAATTGTTATTTGAAAATTGTTTTTAAAAAGCATTTTATAAAAATAATGTTAAATAATAAGTTTTTGTTACTAAAAAATTTGGAGTTAAGAAAAAGAAAATTGTAATTATAGTTCCAAGTAATATATATTTGTAATTTTCTAAATTGAAATGTAATTTCATAAATGATTTATTAAATGGATTTTCAAAATTAATAATTTTAATTATTCTTATGTAATAAAATGCGCTAAGTGTACTACACAGTATACTTATAGTTAATAAAAAATAGTAGTGTGTTTCAATTGCTGTAAAAAAAATATAAAATTTAGCAAAAAAACCGATTAAAGGCGGAATTCCTGCCATTGAAAAAAAAAGTAGTATTAAAATAAATTTTATTATAGGATGTGTTTGTTTTAAGTAAAGTAAGTCTGTTAAGTAAATTAGATTTTTATTTGTACTTTTTTTTAAAGAAAGTAAAACTCCAAATAATGTAAACATTGTTATTAAATAAACAACTAAGTATAAAAAAGAGGCATGTACTCCAAGTAATGTTCCAGTTGATAATCCTATTAACATATAGCCTACATGATTAATTGAACTATAAGCTAAGAATCGTTTTATTTTTTTTTGATAGAGGGTTGCAACACTAGATAAAGTTACTGTTAATAATGCAGTATTAATTAAGAGTGGTTGTCAAATAAAGTTTAAGTTAAAGAAAATTGAGTACAACAATTTTATAAGTATACTAAAAATTGCTAATTTCGGTATTGTTGAAAAAAAAATCATCACTAAAAATGGTGCTCCCTCGTATACATCAGGACTTCATATATGAAATGGTACGGCAGTTATTTTGAATAAAAGACCACATAATAATAGTATAATTCCTAATATTAAAATATATGAAGTTTCTAATTGTGTATTTGTTAAACAAAGTATATTTTTTGTAATATCCAAAAAATTTGTGGAACCTGTAGTTCCGTAAATTAAGGACATTCCAAATAGAAGAAGACTAGATGATAAAGCTCCTAGAATAAAATATTTAAGTCCTGCTTCTGAAGAAAATTGTGAAGTTTTTTTAAATGCTGCGAGTACGTAAAGGCAAAGGCTTTGCATTTCAATTGCTAAATAAAATGTAATTAGGTCATTAGATGAAATAAGTAGTAACAAAGCAAAAATTGTCAAAGAAATTAAAATAAGAAATTCAAATTCAGAAGAAAAGAATTGTTTTAAATGATTTGTTGCTAGTAAAAAAAATAATATAGTGCAGCTTAGTATTGCTATTTTTAGAGTTACAGAGTAATTATCACTTAATAGACTTTCGTAGAAAATAATACTTTTTTTACTAAAATTATTGGTTAATAAGATAATTGTTATTACATGTACTTCTAAAAGTAATACAGTTAAATTAGTAATTACTTTAGTATTATATGTAATAAGTTTAGTGGTAAAATTTAATGCTCATAAAAGTAAAATTAAAATTGAGCATAAAAAAAATAATTCAGGTAAAAATATAATTAGATTTGTAGAAAAGTCATATAGCATTTTTTAAAATGGGGTACTGTATTAAAAAATATAAGCTTATTAAAAATATATTTTTTAAATTAATAAATGGAGATGGGAATATTAATTATCCTCTTATATATATATGAATATAGTAAGAAAAAAAACAATTAAAAATTTTACAATGAATTTTGGTCCGCAACACCCTGCGGCTCACGGGGTATTGCGTTTAGTTTTAGAGTTAGATGGTGAAGTTGTTCGACGAGCAGATCCTCATATAGGTTTATTACATCGAGGAACAGAGAAGCTAATTGAACATAAAACTTATATGCAAGCTTTACCTTATTTTGATAGGTTAGATTACGTTTCAATGATGGTTCAAGAACATGTATTTTCATTAGCTGTTGAAAAATTATTGAATTGTGCTGTTCCTATACGTGCTCAGTATATTAGGGTTTTATTTTTAGAAATTACTCGTGTTTTAAACCATTTAATGGCTTTAACAACACATGCTTTAGATGTTGGAGCTTTAACACCTTTTTTATGAGGATTTGAGGAACGTGAAAAATTATTAGAATTCTATGAGCGTGTTTCTGGGGCACGGATGCATGCAAATTATATTAGGCCAGGAGGTGTTAGTCAGGATTTACCTGTTGGTTTTTTAACTGATTTATATGAATTTACTTCTCAATTTAGTTCTCGAATTGATGAACTGGAAGAACTTTTGACAAATAATAGAATTTGAAAACAACGATTAGTTGATGTAGGAATTGTGACGAAAGACCAAGCTTTAGATTGAGGTTTTACTGGAGTTTTACTTAGAGGATCTGGTGTTCCTTGAGATTTACGGAAAACGCAACCTTATGAAGTGTACTCTAGTCTTAATTTTGAAATTCCTGTTGGGAAAAATGGGGATTGTTATGATCGTTATTTAGTTCGAGTAGGAGAAATGCGTCAAAGTACTCAGATTATTTTACAATGTATTAATCAAATACCGGAAGGAATAGTTAAAGCGGATAATAAAAAAATTACTCCTTCATCACGTAAAGAGATAAAAACTTCAATGGAAGCTTTAATTCATCATTTTAAATTATATAGTAAAGGTTTTACTATTGATCCAAATGAAACTTATGTTGCTACGGAAGCTCCAAAAGGAGAATTTGGAGTGTACTTAGTATCAGATGGATCTAATAAACCTTATAGATGTAAAATTAAAGCGCCAGGATTTGCACATTTACAAGGATTAAATTTTATGTCAGTCGGGCATATGATTGCGGATGTAGTTACAATTATTGGTACACAAGATATTGTATTTGGTGAGATTGATAGATAAATTTAATTTTTAAAATAAGTTTAGTATATTTAATATAATATTATTTAATTTAGTTTAGTAGGATACTAGAAATAAAAAAATGAGTCTTTTGTTAACATTTGTTTGTCCTTGTATTGGTATTTTAAGTTTAATTCTTATACCAAGTTCTTCACAAGTATTGCTTAAAAAAGTAGCTTTACTTTTTTCAATTTTAACTTTTTATATATCTTTGTTTATATGAATTTTTTTTGAAAAAAGTAGTCTTTTTTTCCAGTACTTAGTTTATAAAAAGTGATTTTTTTTTTTAGGTCTAAATTTTATTCTAGGTATAGATGGAATTTCTTTATTTTTTATTTTACTAACTACTTTTTTAGTACCTATTTGTATTTTATCGGGTTGAAAAAGTATTACTCATAATATAAAAGGATTTTTAATTTTATTTTTATTTTTAGAATTATTTTTATTATTTATTTTTTCTGTATTAGATTTAATATTATTTTACATTTTTTTTGAAAGTGTTTTACTTCCGATGTTTTTAATTATTGGTTTTTGAGGTTCACGAGAGAGAAAAATTAAAGCTTCCTACTTTTTTTTTCTTTATACTTTGTTAGGTTCTTTAATTATGCTGTTAGGTATTTTGATTATCTTATTTGAAACGGGTACTTCAAATTTTTTTATTTTAACTTCTTATGAATTTAGTTTAGATCGCCAGTTAGTACTGTGATTAATGTTTTTTATATCATTTGCAGTTAAAATTCCTGTAATTCCTTTTCATATTTGATTACCGGAAGCTCACGTTGAGGCTCCTACAGTGGGTTCAGTTATTTTAGCTGGAGTTTTACTAAAATTAGGAATTTATGGATTAATTCGTTTTTCTTTTTTATTATTTCCTTTTGCAACTATATATTATACTCCCTTTATTTATGTAATTAGCATTATTTCTATTATATATAGCTCCTTAACAACGATCAGACAAATTGATTTAAAACGTATTATTGCGTATTCATCAGTAGCGCACATGAATTTTGGTTTACTAGGATTATTTTCAAATACAGTACAGGGATTGATTGGTGGTTTATTTTTAGCTATAAGTCATGGATTTGTTGCGAGTGCTTTATTTTTATGTGTAGGTATATTATATGATCGTCATCATACACGTTTACTAAAGTACTATAGTGGTTTAACCTTAGTGATGCCTATGTTTTCTTTAATTTTTTTATTTTTTTCTTTAAGTAATTTAGGTTTACCTGGTACAAGTAGTTTTGTTGGGGAATTACTAATTTTAATTGGAAGTTTTAATCAAAATCATTTAGTTGGAATTTTTGGAACTTTTGGGATTTTATTTGGGTCTTTATATTCTATTTGATTATATAATCGGGTATGTTTTGGAAATCTAAAGATTCAATATAATTCTATTTACTTAGATATTTCTAAGCGTGAATTTTTTGTTCTACTTCCATTTATTTTTATGGTATTATTAATGGGATTTTATCCAAAATTATTTACAGATTATTTTTATGCTTCAAGTTACTTATTATTAATTTAAATTATTAGCAATTTTTTAAATAAATTATAATTTACAGTATTTTCTATGTATATACATGTATTTTACATGTAAAAAATATTTTAAAAAGGTTTATTAAAATTAGTAATTTATTAAAATATTAAATGGATATAATTTGTTAGAAAAAAAATATGCTTTTAGAAAGTGCAAAAGTTATTGGAGCTGGATTAGCAACAATTGGATTAGCTGGAGTAGGATTAGGTATTGGTACAGTATTTGCTGCTTTAATAACAGGGGTAGCACGGAACCCATCATTAGTAAATCAACTATTTACATATGCTCTTTTAGGATTTGCTTTAACTGAAGCCGTTGCGTTGTTTGTATTAATGATTGCTTTCTTATTGTTATTCGCATTTTAAATTTTTACGTAAATTATTTGGGTTAATAGCTTAATTGGTAAAGCTCCAAATTGTCATTTTGGAAAATACAGGTTCAAACCCTGTTTAACCCGTTAAAGATTGGGTAACATAATTGGTAATGTTTTAGATTGCAAATCTAATAATAGTGGTTCAATTCCACTTCCAATCTGTTTAAATACTTATAATTTTTTGGCGAGTATAGCTCAATGGTAGAGTATTAGTTTGTGGATCTAATTGTATGGGTTCGAATCCCATTATTCGCCTGTAAAAATTCTGTTTACTAGTGGTTAGCTCAATGGTAGAGCATTTCTTTTACACAGAAAGGGTTATTGGTTCGAGTCCGATACTACTAAGGGAAGATTTAAATTACTAGTTAGGAAAGTCCTAATACATATATTTTAAAAATGATATTTCAAAAGATAATTTTTAGTTAATTAAAGAAAAAGTTTTTAAATTTGAAAAACAAATTAAAATTATATGAATAATTTAAAAGAAAGTTAACTTTTAAAAAATATAAAAAAGTAGATTAATTTTAGATTTTATATAACAAAATTAGGCTTAAAGTAATTTAAACTTTACTTAATATATTAAAATAAAATTATATTTGAATTGCTATTTATAAATTTTTTAATTTAAAAATTATTATATATTTTTGTATTTTATTTATAAAAAGAAGGGTTTGATCCTGGCTCAGAATGAACGCTAGAAGTATGCATAACACATGCAAGTTGAACAAATAAATATTTTTATAAGTAGCGAACGGGTGCGTAATATACAAGAATTTACCTTTTAATTTGGGATAATTAAGTAATTTAACTAATACCAAATATCTTTTCTTTTACTATAGAAAATAAAAGACTGTGTCGTTAAAAGATAAGCTTGTATAGGATTAGGTAGTTGGTGAAGTAAAAGCTTACCAAGCCAATGATCCTTAGCTAGTCTGGGAGGATGAATAGCCACACTGAAATTGAGATAAGGTTCAGACTTCTACGGAAGGCAGCAGTGTGGAATATTGGACAATAAGCGTAAGCTTGATCCAGCAATACTTCGTGTGTGATCAGAAGAATAGGAGACTATTTGTAAAGCACTATCAGTAAAGAAGAAATTGACTTTATTTACATAAGAAGCTCCGGCAAATTTCGTGCCAGCAGCCGCGGTAATACGAAAGGAGCAGGTGTTATTCGGATTAACTGGGCGTAAAGGGCGCGTAGGTGGTTTGTTATGTGTATTATTAAATTATAGAGCATAACTCTATACAGTAATATAAACAACTAAACTAGAGTTAGGTAGGGGATAGTAGAATTTCTAATGTAAAGGTGAAATTTGATAAAATTAGAGAGAATACCAACGGCGTAGGCAACTATCTGGGCCTTAACTGACATTGAGGTGCGAAGGTATGGGAAGCAAATAGGATTAGATACCCTAGTAGTCCATACAGTAAACGATGAATATTAAATGTTGGGATGTAAAATTTCAGTATTACAGCTAACGCGTTAAATATTCCGCCTGGGGAGTACAATCGCAAGATTGAAACTTAAAGGAATTGACGGGGATCTAAACAAGCGGTGGAACATGTGGTTTAATCCGATACTACGCGTAAAATCTTACCAGTTTTTGAATAATTTACAGGTGTTGCATGGCTGTCGTCAGTTCGTGTTGTGAAATGTTTGGTTCAGTCCTTTTAACGAACGTAACCCCTATTTTTTATTGCTAATTTAATTTTTTAATAAAAATTAAGTAGAACTTAAAAAAATTGCTTATGATATATAAGATGAAAGTGGGGATGACGTCAAGTCGTCATGGCCCTTATAAACTGGGCTACACACGTGTTACAATAGTTATTACAATGAGAAGCAAAAATGTGAATTGGAGCAAATCTTAAAAAGTAATTTAAGTTCGAATTGTTCTCTGTAACTCGAGAATATGAAGTTGAAATCGCTAGTAATCGCAAATTAGTATGTTGCGGTGAATAAGTTCTTAGATCTTGTACACACCGCCCGTCACACCCTGGAAATTGGTTTTATTTTAAGTAGTTTTAAATAACCTAATGGAGACTAAATGTAAAATTGGGAGTTAAATTATCATAATAGAATTCGTAACTGTGGTGAAGTCGTAACAAGGTAGTTGTAGGGGAACCTGCAGCTGGAAATATTATAAAATAAAAGCATTCATTTATAATTTTATTGAAATTTTATTAATATTCAAATAATATATATTAATACTGGATCCCATTAGAATTCCTAAGTAACTTATATATATTTCATATATAATTTTAAAAAGTGAAACATGATTAAAGATTATAAGTTTAGGTAGCTCAGTGGTAGAGTAAAACACTGAAACTGTTTGTGTCATTGGTTCAAATCCAATTCTAAACGAAAAGTATAAAATACTAGAAAACGGATGTGTAGCTCAAGGGTAGAGCTGTAAGCTTTTAACTTAAAGGTTCTGGGTTCAAGTCCCAGTACATTCATTTTCTTATTAATAAGATATTAGAAATTTATAAATTATGAGACGATCAAATACATTTTATAATAATTCATTTAATTACTTATACTCAACAGGAGTAGTATTTTCATTGTATAAGGATTTTTATTTTTTTCCAATTGTTATAGATATTTTTAATACAAATATTTGACTAAAAGAAAAATCTGTAATACTTGAAAATAAACGATTGTTAAAATTTAAGAATAAATTCTCAAAGAAAAATTAAAGTTTTATAGTATAAAAATTTTAAATCTAATGAGTTACCAATTTTTTATAAAAGGGTTTTAAAATAATAAAGTATTGTTAGCTTAATGGCAGAGCGTTGATTTTGTAGTTCAAAGATTATGAGTTCAAATCTCATACAGTACAATAACATTAAATTTTTAGTTAAATATTTATATAATGCAGTATTGAGTAATTGGTAACTCATTAGATTCATGCTCTAAAAATATTGGTTCAAATCCAATTATTGCAAGTTTTATTTACATTTAAAATGTGCAGGCTTATAGCTTAATGGTAAAGCATACTACTCATAATGGTTTTATTATAGGTTCGAATCCTATTAAGCCTATAGGGGATATAGCTTAATGGAAGAGCTCATACTTTGCAAGTATGTAGGTATTGGTTCAAATCCAGTTATCTCCATAGGTATTTTTTTTAAACAATGCGCTTATATCTTAATTGGAAAAGTACCGAACTTCGGATTCGTGTTATGAAAGTTCAAGTCTTTCTAAGCGTAATTTTTTAAAAGGCCTATAACTCAATGGTAGAGTATACAAGTGATATTTGTAGAGTTAATAGTTCGAATCTATTTAGGCCTAATATATGCCTCAGTGGCGGAAATGGTAGACGCGCTAAACTTAGAATTTAGTTTTTATTATTTAAAATTTTAAGAGTTCGAGTCTCTTCTGAGGTAAAAAAGTCTCATCTAGCTTAATTGGTAAAGCAATTCACTGTTAATGAATGGAGTATAGGTTCAAATCCTATGATGGGAGGAAAGAATGGCTGAGTGGTTAAGGCGGTAGACTGTAAATTTATTAATTTAAGTATTTTCGTAGGTTCGAATCCTATTTCTTTCAAAGAAAATTTTAAAAGAGTTCCTTTCGTCTAGTGATTAGGACATTGCTTTTTCAGAGTGAGAACGTGAGTTTAATTCTCACAAGGAATACAGTAATTTTTTAAATTAGAGTAATAGGATATGGCCAAGCGGTAAGGCGTTGGTTTTTGACATCAAGAACATAGGTTCGAATCCTATTATCCTAAATTTTTATCTTATTTTTTAAAGCGAGTATAAATTAATGGTAAATTATTTGTCTTCCAAACAAATTTTGAGAGTTCGAGTCTCTCTATTCGCAAGTGAATACTTAATATAATTTAATAAACTTATATTTAATGAATATCTTGATATAGTTAGTAAGAAGGACGTATTAAAATGCGAAAAGTCATAGTAAGCGAAGAAGTTATTATCTATGAATTTCCTTGTGAAAAAATTTATTTCTAAAAATTTAGAAAACTCAGAGAACTGAAACATCTTAGTATCTGAAGGAAAAGAAATCAACCGAGATTCCGTAAGTAGCGGCGAGCGAATTCGGATTAGACTAAAAACCAAAAATATTCAATTTAAATTAAATGTTTTGAAAAGCATACCAAAGAAAGTGTTAGTCTTGTACATTTAAAGTGTATTTAAAATAAAATGGTTTTAAAAAAGTAAAATGATCTCTTCGTGAAGTATTGTTTGAAAATAGGAGGCCCACCTTCTAAGTCTAAATATACTAATTATAATCGATAGTGGACAAGTACCGTGAGGGAAAGATGAAATAAAACCCATGAGGGAGTGAAAAGCAGTTGAAATTAAATATAAAAAAATAATTTAATTCAAGTAAATTATTTGAATAAATGTACCTTTTGTATAATGGGTCAGCAAGTTGATAGGAATAGTAAGCTTAACTTTTGTAAGGAAGGCGTAGCGAAAGCAAGTTTTAATAGAGCGTTAAATTATTTTTATCAAACCCGAAGCTAAGTGATCTAACCATAGTCAAGCTAATGTTGCTGTAATAAGTAATTGAGGGCTGAACTCGTGTATGTAGCAAAATACTGAGATGAACTGTGGTTCGGAGTGAAAGGCTAATCAAACTTAGCAATAGCTGGTTTTCTACGAAATCTATTTAGGTAGAGTATTAAACATTTAATCACAGGGGTAGAGCTCTTATTACTTGAGGGGGAATTTAATAGTCCTATTGAAAGTAGTTAAACTTCGAATACTGTAAAATTTTTAAGAAAAATTGTTTAGTAAACAGACTTTCGATGATAAGGTCAAAGGTCAAGAGGGAAACAGCCCAGATTACATGATAAGGTCTTAAAATAATTCTTAAGTGAGAAAGGATAATTTATTACTAAAACAATTAAAAGGTGGGCTTGGAAGCAGCCATCCTTTAAAGAAATCGTAATAGATCATTAATTAATTTAAAGTTTAAATTGTTCGAAAATGTATAGAGGCTCAAAGAATTTACCGAAGCAGTAAATAAAAAAAATATTTTTTATGGTAGTGGAACATTTTGTATTTTATTGAAGAAAAATTGTGAAATTTTTTGCAAAAATCAAAAGTGAGAATGCTGACATAAGTAACGAAAAATATAGTATAAATCTATATCGCCGTAAATTCAAAGATTTCAGTGTGCAGGTTTTCTGCAATGAGTTATACAGTCTCTAAGATAGAAAGTGAAAACTTTAATTGATGAGAAAAAAGATTGAATATTTCTTTTATAATTTTAGATATTTAAAAAGCATTAATAATTTATTTTAAATCTGTATTTTAATAAATTTCATTTTTGTTTTTTCTGGAAAAGATCTAAAATTTAAACTGTACTTAAACCGACACAGGTGAATTGGTATGAAAGTACCCAGGCGATTGAATTAATAATATTGAAGGAACTCGGCAAAATAACTCTGTAACTTCGGTATAAAGAGAATCAATATTTGTTTTTAAACTAAATACTTGATAACAAAAATATGGGGTAGCGACTGTTTAATAAAAACACAGGACTCTGCTAAATTGTAAAATGATGTATAGGGTCTGACACCTGCCCAGTGCTGTAAAGGTAAAAATTGATGGTTTAGGCCTTTAATTTAATCTCCAGTAAACGGCGGCTGTAACTCTGACGGTCCTAAGGTAGCGAAATTCCTTGTCTAGTAATTTTAGACCTGCATGAATGGTGTAACGACTTCCCCACTGTCTCCAGTATTATTTCAGTGAAATTAGAATATCCGTGAAGATACGGATTTTATATGATTAGACGGAAAGACCCTGTGCACCTTTACTAGATTTTTATATTGTTACAAAGATTAATTTGTGTAGGATAGGTGGGAGTTTTTGAGTTAAAAACACTAGTGAAATACCACCCTTTTTAATTTTTTGGACTTATTTAATTTTTAATTAAAGACAGTATATGATTGCTAGTTTGGCTGGGGCGGCCACCTCCTAAAAAGTAACGGAGGTGTACAAAGGTAAATATAACTTAATAAAATATTAAGTTTTAAGTGTAATGGCAAAATTTGCTTGATTGTGAGACCTACAAGTCAAACAAGGACGTAAGTCGGTCATAATGATCCGGTAATTCTGTGTGGTAAGGTTATCGCTCAACGGATAAAAGGTACGCCAGGGATAACAGGCTTATGACCCCCGAGAGTTCTTATCGGCGGGGTCGTTTGGCACCTCGATGTCGACTTTTCACATCCTGGAGCTGAAGAAGGTTCCAAGGGTTCGGTTGTTCGCCGATTAAAGTGGAACATGAGTTGGGTTTAGAACGTCGTGAGACAGTTTGGTCCCTATCTGTCATATATGTTTTAAAATTGAAAGAATTTATATCTAGTACGAGAGGACCGATATAAGTTGGCCTATGGTGGACCAGTTGTTTTTAATAAGAAAGCATTGTTGGGTAGCTACGCCAATATAGTATAACTGCTGAAAGCATATCAAGTAGGAAGACTTTCTTGAAAAAAATTTTAAGATCTAAAAGATATTGATTGGTTACAGATAATAACTTAGATAGGCTTTTAAATTTACATAATGCAAGTTATTTTGTTTAAAGTACTAAAAAATCAACATCTAAAAAATGCAAATTTTGGGGAGATGACTGAGAGGTTGAAAGTGTCAATTTGCTAAATTGTTATATATTTTTAATATATCATGGGTTCGAATCCCATTCTTCCCGAAATTTTCGTTGCTTGCTTGGTGGAATGGTAGACACGATTGACTTAAAATCAATTCTAAAAAGGTATCGGTTCGAGTCCGATAGCAAGTATAAAGTTGTAGTAAAAATATGGGTATATGGCTGAGAGGTTGAAAGCGCTAGTCTTGAACACTAGTATATATTTATTATATCGTAGGTTCGAATCCTACTGTACTCGTTTTTTTGTTAAGAACAACAGTACCAAAGATGAATTTTTACATTCTCTTGTACTTTTTATAGTAATTATTTTATAAAAATTTTTCAGAAGAAAAAAATTCTTTTAACTGAGTGTCTAACTCACTAGAAATTTGTTTCTTTATTTTGATTTCATCTAAAAAGTTTTTATATTTTGTATTTACTAGTTCTATTAAAGTTTGTTCAAATTTTGCAATGTCTGATACTAAAACCTTATCTAAAAAACCTCGCATTCCAGCATAAACGATAAGTACTTGATATTCAATTGGCATTGGTACAAATTGATTTTGTTTTAAAATCTCAATTAAACGAGCTCCTCTATTTAATGTATGCTGAGTTGATGCATCTAAATCAGATCCAAATTGAGCAAAAGCCTCTACTTCTCGGTATTGTGCTAATTCTAATTTTAAACTACCCGCTACTTGCTTCATAGCTTTGATTTGGGCAGCTGATCCTACTCGACTTACTGATAATCCTACATTTATAGCGGGTCGAATACCTTTGTAAAATAATTCTGCTTCTAAAAAAATTTGACCATCTGTAATAGAAATTACATTTGTTGGAATGTAAGCAGATACATCTCCAGCTTGAGTTTCAATAATAGGTAAAGCAGTTAAAGAACCAGAACCATAATCAGAATTTAATTTAGCAGCTCGTTCTAATAACCTAGAGTGTAAATAAAATACATCTCCTGGATAAGCTTCTCGACCTGGAGGTCGTCTTAATAGTAATGACATTTGTCGATATGCTACAGCTTGTTTACTTAAATCATCATAAATAATTAGTGCATGTTGTTTATTATCTCTAAAGTATTCTCCAATAGTACATCCAGTATAAGGTGCTAAAAATTGTAAGGGAGCAGCTTCAGAAGCTGTAGCTGCTACAATAATAGTATAAGAAAAAGCATTTTCTTTTTCTAAAATTGATACTAATTGTGCTACCGTTGATCGTTTTTGACCTATTGCAACATAAATACAATAAAGTTTTTTTGTTTCATCAGCTAAATTTAATTGTTTTTGATTTAGTATTGTATCAATAGCAATTGCAGTTTTTCCTGTTTGTCGATCTCCAATAATAAGTTCCCGTTGACCTCGTCCAATAGGTACTAAACCATCTACAGCTTTTAAACCTGTTTGCATAGGTTCAGATACTGATTTTCGAGGAATAATTCCAGGAGCTTTTACCTCCACACGCCCTATTTTTTCAGTTTTTATTACTCCTTTTCCATCAATAGGTACTCCTAAAGCATTTATTGTTCTCCCTAATAAATTAGATCCAACAGGTACACTAACAATATTTTTTGTTCGTTTTACAAGCTCACCTTCAGAAATAAATTTATCATTTCCAAATACTACAACTCCTACATTATCACTTTCTAAGTTTAAAGCCATACCTTTTATACCTGATTCAAATTCTACCATTTCCCCCGCTTTTACATTTTTTAAACCATATATTCGAGCAATTCCATCTCCAATTGTTAAAACTTTTCCAGTTTCTGTTAAAGATATTTTCTTCGAAGTAGTTTGTTTAATTTGAGTTTCTAATAACTTAGATAATTCACTTACATTTAATTTTTTCATTTTTCTAATTAATCATATCTTTGAAATTTTTAATTTAATATCGTAAACAAATAAATAAAAACAAAATCCACGTTATATTAATTTTTCTTTAAGTTTTTATACTTTATATAAAGAGTAAAAACAATACCTAATTTATACTAAAAATCTATTTTCCTCCTCACCAATAAATAGAAACAAATAAAATAAGCCAAACAAAATCTACAAAGTATATTGTTCGAAACATTAAAAAACTAATGAGCGCCAATCCACACGCAACAAGCGAATTTCTAAGCATTACGCGTTTTTTATAAATACTGATTTATTATAAATAAGATTACTATAATTAAAAAATTATTTTTATCCTGCTTCTATATTAATTTAGTCTCTTTTAGAATAAACTTAATAAGCTATAATTCTCTGTATATTTTTTTAAAGTACTTTAAGATTCTTAAAAACTTAGTTCAAAATCTATTACTAGATAATTTATATAATTAATAAAAATATTTTCTTTTGACACAAAAAAATATTTTGAAAAATAAACCTTGCATTTCTTCTAAAATAAAATTTATAAAAGTTAATCCTGAATACTAAATAAAAATATATAAGCTCTTAACATATCGTTTAAATAAATTTAATATGCTATATATTTTTAACTCTAAATTTAAAAAATAAATTATACAAATAAATACACGCCCGTCAATACCAAGCTGCTGCTTCAAATCCAAAATGATGATTTGTTGTAAAATGATACTTTATTAATCGTTGCATACAAACTAATAAAAAAATAGTTCCTAAGATTAGTAGAATACATTATTTTAGAAAATGTTTCAACAAACTGTACAGGCAATTTTCATTGCATACAGCTTTTTAAATATGTTTTTAATTATATCTATTTTTTACTTTCATACATACTTTAGTATGTAATATTAAAAATCCGTTATCGTAATTTTATTTTTAGATAATCCAGAAATACTTTTAAATAATCTTCCCTAGCGTAACTTTCTTTTAATATAAAAAATTTTAAAATATTTAAATAAAGTATCCATGTTCTAAATTAATTTTATTAACTAAGTTTACGATTTAAAAAGAAAACCTATTAGAAAAAAACTACATTTATGCTTCTTCTTTTACATTTTCATTTAAAGAAAAAAGTAGCCTTTATTTAAAATATAACTGCGCACCATGAAAACCGTGAAACCCTGTTGCTAAATAAAAAGTTGATCCATAAATACCATCAGAAATATTAAAATTTGCACTTACATATTCTAAACCTTGCAATAATGTAAAAATAGTAGCTAAAGTTACTGTTACTACTAAACTAGTAATAGCTTCTTTTCGATAACCATGTAAAATAGCATGGTGGCTTCAAGTCACACTACAACCAGATAACAATAAAATTAAGGTATTTAATAAAGGTATATGTCAAGGATTCAAAACATCAATTCCTTGAGGAGGTCAAACAGTACCAATTTCAATCGCTGGTGATAAACTTGAATGAAAAAAAGCTCAAAAAAAAGCTACAAAAAATAACACCTCAGAAACAATAAATAGCACCATCCCATACCTTAAACCTAGTTGTACAATTTTTGTATGATGACCTTCATAACAAGATTCTCGAATTACGTCTCGTCATCAACAAGAAATTGAATATAAGACTAATAAAAGACCAGTTGCAAATAAAAATCCACCATATCTATAAGAATGCATATATAATATTGCCCCACTAGTTAAAACTAATGCTGAAAAAGAGGTAAATATTGGTCAAGGACTTGAATCAACTAAATGGTAACTATGTTTATATGTTAACTTCTTTATTGAACTTCCCATTGTCTTAACAATAATAAATTTATTTCTTAAAATAAAAAAAGTACTCTAAAAATTTAAAATAATTTCTTTTTTATTCTATAAAAAATCAAAATGCCTATATTCTTGCGAAATTTCTACAAATTCTGAAATTATTCGTTTTTGATTTTCATCGTATCTTAATTCAACGTAACCACTTAAAGGAAAATCTTTTCTAAAAGGATGTCCTTCAAATCCATAATCAGTCAAAATACGTCGTAAATCATAGTTACCTATAAAAAAAACACCAAACGTATCCCAGGCCTCCCGTTCAAATCAAGTTGCTACAGAATAGTATTTTGTTATAGAACAAATAGAAGATAAAACTGTTAATTGCGTTTTAACAAGCAACCGCGTATTACGCAGTGGGCTTAATAAAACGTAAATAATCTCAAAACGATTTTTTTTCAAAGGATAGTCTACTACAGTAATATCTATTAATGTTTTATATTGAGTATTAGTATGATTCTTTAAAAAATTACATATGTAAATTAAAGATTCCTTATAAATAATTAAACTTATAAGATTTTGTTTAAATTTTACAATCGAAATACCCTTTAAACAACTTCTTGATAAATATTGGCCGTACTTTACTAATAATTGATTTACTATCATTGATACGACTAAATGTTGTCTTCTGAATACTTAATAAAAATTCAAGAAGCATAGTCCTTAAAATTAACTGCTTCAATTGCAATTGGCATAAATCCATGGTTAATACCACAAATTTCACTACATTGTCCATAATACACTCCTGGTCTATTAATAAAGGTTGAAATCTGATTTAATCGACCAGGACAAGCATCTACTTTAATTCCTAAAGAAGGAATTGCTCAACTATGAAGTACATCCGTTGATGTTATAATAACTCGTATATGTGTATGTGTTGGAAGTACTACTCTTTTATCGACCTCTAATAATCGAAATTGACCTAAACGAAGATCTTCTTCTAAAACCATATAACTATCAAAAATAAATGAAGTATCAGTGTCTAGTGTTAACATAGTATAATCTGAGTATTCATAACGTTAAGTAGATTAATTTTTTAAAAATTAATCGCTTACCAAACTATATGTGCTTTTTTCAAAGCGTATAGCTTTCATTTTCTTTAAAAAGAAAAAATACTTCTTTTTTTTAACTCTTAAAATCAAAGTTAAAAATAATACGAGTATTCCGTTTCCATAAAATTTTAGGAAATCCTCAGTTCTTATTTTATTCCTAGACTAAATTTATATTAAAACTAAATGATTCTTTTCTTTTTATTTAATAAAACTTATTTTTTAATCTATAAAATTTTTATTTGAAGCATAAAAATTTTTTAAAAAAATATTGAATTAAAATAATGATTAATCATCTAAAAAATTGTTTAATATAATTCCTAATAAATTTAAAATATTAAAAATACCAAATAAGCTATAATTTTTTAATTTTCATTAAAAAAAATTTGGATTTCAAAAAGAATAATATAATTAAAGAGCGCAATTCAAAATCATTGGTGTCCTAAAACTTTTAAAGTTAACATTGGATCAATAACCTCATCCATTGAATAAAGTAATGTAAAAGAAGGAACTGCAACTAATATTAAGATTAATGCTGGAACAATTGTTCATATAATTTCAATTAATGTTCCATAATTAATTGTTTTAACGATTGTTTTATTAGAAAAAGAATTAAACGTAAATAAAAGCTTAAATAGTAACCAAAAAACAAAACCAAGTACTACGATTAAAAAAAAAAATAAATCATGATGTAATTCTACAATCCCTTGCATTATAGGAGAAGCTGGATCTTGAAATCCTATTTGTCAATCCTCAGCTGAATCCAAGTAAGATGTTGTAAATCCCAAGTAAAATAAACTCATAATAAATAACATAAAATTTAAAAAATATATAGTAAACTGCATCAATTATACTTTATATAAAACTCCTAATGTTTTTTTATTTTCAAATTTTTTGTCAGAAACAAATGTTAAATAAGTTGCTAAAAAAAATATAAAAAGAGAAACTACTGAAATTCAAGATCCTAAAGAGGCAACTCAATTTCAACCACTAAAAGCATCAGGATAATCTGGAATTCTTCTAGGCATTCCTGCTAGTCCCAATGCATGCATTGGAAAAAAAGTTAAATTTACTCCTAAAAAAAAAGTTCAAAAGTGTATTTTCCCTAAAAATTCAGGATATTGACGCCCCGTAATTTTCCCAATTCAAAGATAAAATCCAGCAAATAAACTAAACATAGCACCCATTGATAAAACATAATGAAAATGAGCTACTACATAATAAGTATCATGCATAGCAATATCTAAACCAGAATTTGCTACAACAACCCCAGTAACTCCTCCAATTGTAAATAAAAATAATACACCAATTGTAAATAACATAGGTGTACTTAATTTTACGGAACCTCCTCATAGTGTAGCAAGTCAACTAAAAATTTTTATTCCTGTAGGTATAGCAATAATCATAGTAGCTGCTGTAAAGTAAGCTCGTGTATCAATATCTAACCCTACAGTATACATATGATGAGCTCACACAATAAATCCTAAAAACCCAATACAAAGCATAGCATACACCATACCTAAAAACCCAAAAATTCGTTTCTTTGAGTATACTTCAATTACTTGACTAATAGTTCCAAAAGCTGGTAAAATTAAAATATATACTTCTGGATGTCCAAAAAATCAAAATAAGTGTTGATATAAAATAGGATCTCCTCCTCCTGCAGGATCAAAAAAAGTTGTATTAAAATTTCGATCTGTTAATAACATTGTAATACCTCCAGCAAAAACTGGAAGAGAAAGTAATAATAAAAATGCAGTAATAAATACTGATCACACAAATAACGGAACTCGATGTCATGTCATTCCTGGTAAACGCATATTATAAATAGTTGTTATAAAATTTATAGCTCCTAAAATTGAAGAAATTCCAGATAAATGTAAAGAAAATATTGCCATATCAACTGAAGGACCAGAGTGCGCTTGCTCAGCTGCCAAAGGAGGATATACTGTTCATCCAGTTCCAGCCCCTACTTCAACTAAAGAAGAACCTAACAACAATAATAAAGAAGGAGGCAACAACCAAAAACTTATATTATTTAAACGAGGAAAAGCCATATCAGGAGCTCCAATATATATTGGTACAAACCAATTTCCACTTGAGATAGGATTCTTAGTAACCCTCTCACAAAACCATACATGCCAATCACTTAGCATATGGCTTTTTTTATAAAAATCTTTTAGTATAATTTGAATTTTCATAAAAAACTGAACTAAAATTAATAAAACTTCTTTCAGTTTTCTTACCTTTATAAGATACAAATCTATAATAAAGTCTTCAAGCTAAAATTTAATAAAAGTTAAAAATAATAAAGTTTATACTTGTAAAAAGTAATTCTAAAAGTAACAACTTTTAAATCGGTTCTAAATTCAAAATTTTTTAATCCCTACTTACTTTTTTTTAAAATATTTAAATTTAATGAAACTTTAAATTAACTATAAAAATACTTATAAAAAGTTAAAAAGTATGATACAATTATAGAATTTTAACTTTTTATAAAATTTAAATTTATTTAAATGCAGCGTTGTCACAAAAAACCACCAATTAAAATTGGCATAAGCATAAAAAAAATCATTATAAATGCATGCGCAGTTATAATAACATTATAGAACTGATGATTTCCTAATAAAAGTTGATTTCCAGGATAAGCTAACTCTGCTCGTATTAAAATTGATAACATTGTACCAATTACTCCTGAAAAAGCACCAAATAGTAAATACAACGTACCAATTAGGATAGACTAAAAATCCCCCTCAAGAACTGTATATGTAATTTACATTACGTACAGCTCAGTTCAAAAATAAAAAACCATAAACTAACATTTATTAGAAAAACCACTTATGGTACCTAACAAGTACTTTTTATATATAAAATTATATAAAGATTTTATATTAGTATGATATGCATGAATTCTCAATAATACTAAAGGAATCTTTCAAGTAAAAAAGTGGATTTGCCGTTTTAAAAAAATAGGTGTTTTTAAAAAAACCACAGGATTTAATGTTTCTTTAATTTTAAATAAGTTAGCACTGCTAGCGCCTCGAAAAATTCATTTTTTTCATTTATTTAGTGCTGGAGTTAAAAAGTAATACTGAGCTATTGCCCGTCTACCAGCTTTTGGATGCTTACGCCGTGCTCAATTTCAACATAAAAAATAGAAATAATTATCTAAGTACTTGTAGTAAAACTTGGCCTGGCCCAAACAAAAATAAGAACATCAATTAAAAATTAAACGATTAAGAAGTAAAATAAGATCTGTGGATGATTTATGAGTATTAAAATGAAATATAGTACGCATTTTCATACAAAATTTATTTAAATTTTCTTGTTGAGGAATTAAAACAATATTTACTGTTTTAAACGAAGAAGAAAGAGTTTTATACTGGTAAATTCCTTTTTTTACATAAATAAAATCATAACCTAAGTAGAGTAGTTTACGCTCACTTAATGTAAAAACATTACCCTGTAAAACTATTAGCAAACCTCGAACTAATAAAAAATTAGTAACAACCACTTTAACGTATTCTAATAAGTTAAATTTAGATTTAGCAATCAAAACTATACTATCTAAAAAACGAATAAATTGAATACCTGTAGAAACTGTTTTTAATCTTTTATCGAAACCAATATTCTCTAAATAATAATTTTTTTTATCAATTGAAATAATAGGACAAGTGGAATTCAAACCTATTTCTTCTAAACCATTTAAACTAAAGTTAATAAGAGAAGATACCAAAATACCCTGCTCTTCAGGAATCCCATAAGGATTTTCCAAAATAGTTGAAAAATTAATTAAACCCATTTCAATTCAAATTTTAAATAAAAGTTTAAATTGTTGCGGTACAGGTAAGTATTTTAGTAATCATAAATGAAATTTCTTATTTGAAAAACCTTGAACACTGCATTGTAAAATATTTTTTTGATTATTTTTATTTAAAATATCTTTTATTTTATTTAGTGCTTGGCCTGCTAACCTATTCTTTCTAAATCCATAATTATTTTTATCAGAAAAAATTTCTACAAGGGGTTCTAAAATTAATTTAAATAAATATTGTGTACATAAATCCCTAATATCATTAAAAGTTAACCTTCAACTTTTTTTCTGTTTATTGTGCATTAGCACCTGTTTATATCTCAATAAAAATAAATGATAATTTGATAAATTTAACAAATCTAAAGCTAATTTAAAAATACTAGTTGACCCTAAATTAGCAAAAACATATTGCCCTCTAATTTTATTATTACACCAATTTTCTATCTTTTTAAATACACACCGTACGGCTAACAATCTAAAATTTATTGAAAGTAGTAATCATTTTTGGTAAGATTGAACAATCAAACTTAGCATTCCATATTCGTATACTAATTGAACTAATTTTAGCTGCTCATCATAAACTAACTTTTCTATTAATTCCCAAAGTATAAACTGATTACCTACTTTCGAAAGAATGCTATTTTTAGAATAAAATCTTATTAACCCAGTATGGTTTATGTTATTAATTTTCTTTACTTTAAACATTATTGAAATTATTAATATGTCAAATTATATTAAGTTCTCAATTATCTTTCTTTATAACATAATTACATTATATAAAGTTCATACTACTAATTTTTTAGTACATAAAAATACAAAGATTTTTTCTGTAACTCATCTTTAACTATTATATAAAAATAAGGGATATCAACCTATTTTTATTAAATTATTTCATAAATAATAAATAAGAAGAATTATCATAAAAATTTCCTTTGTAATCTAAATATTTCATTAATACAAAAAATTAAGCATATGTTTACAATATCTTTATGATTTGTTGAAAAAAACCATCGTAATAAAAAGGAATTATTAAACATAGAGTAACTTTTAAAAACCTAAAACATAAAAACTTAGTATCCTATTTTAAATTTAATTTAGTTAAAAATCTAGTAAATTATTATTATCCATGCAATCCATAAATAAAATCAAAATCAATTGTTTGATATTTTTTATAGAAAATTACAAGAATTGCTAATCCAATTGCTGATTCTGATGCAGCAATAGTTAATATTAATAATGAAAAAACTTGTCCTTTTATATCATCAATAAAAACTGAAAAAATAACAAAATTTAAGTTAGCTCCTAACAAAAGAATCTCAATTGACATTATTATAATAATAATATTTTTTTTATTTAAAACCATTCCTCATAAACCAATTATAAAAAGTAACATAGAAAAAGATAAATATTGAAAAAAAAATAACATTTTATAAACTTATAATATCATTTGGTAATCCATCAAATACTATTAAAAGACTTGCTACTACTACAACTAAACCTACAGAAACAGGTAAAAATGATTTTCAACCGAGCTGCATTAATTGATCATAACGAAAACGTGGGTATGTTGCACGCATTCAAACAAATCAAAAAGCAAAAATTGAAATTTTTAATCCTAACCAAATTGGCATTTGTAAAAATGCAAGTGGAGCAAATCAACCTCCACAAAAAAAAATTGTTAGTAAAGTACACATAACTAAATATTAGTTCGTTACCTGAGTTTAAAAATTTAGGTAACGCTAATCCACACATAGCAAGCGAGTTTCCCGGCACTACGCGTTCCACTATAAAATCATATAATTAAGAATTTTTAAAAATTTAATTTAAATTATTTTTAATTCTTGCTTCCATATAAAATTTAATCTATTTATATTGTCTGTAAGTTTCCTAAATAGGGACTTTATGTTTCTACATAATTTTATTTTTGTTTACTTGCAAATATAGATTTATTAAAGAATCTATTTTTATTATTTATTTAAAATATATCATGAATATGTAACAGAAATACTATAAATATTTATTCTATATATACCAAGTTGCGTTATCCTAAACATTAATAAAAATCCTAAATTTATTTTTTAGCTCTTCTAATAAAAATTAATTTTAATTAATTTTCAAAAAATAAATATTCATTAGCTTTCTTTAAGTTAATTAACTACCTAAAACACGTACTCGCCCCATATTAGAATATTCTCCCAAAAAAAATAATGCAAAAGCCATTGCGGAATATTCAATAAAGTATCCAGCAACAAGCTCAGCTTCAGCTTCAGCTAAATCAAAAGGAGCTCTATTAGTTTCTGCCAAAGCTGATAAAAAAAATAAAAAAAATTGAGGTCATAAGTACCAACAATGTCAAAAGAAAAAATTATGCTGATGCAAAATGATTTGATATAAATTTGTAGATCCTACACATAGTATAACAGAAATTAAAATAAAACCAATAGAAACCTCATAAGAAATCATTTGAGCAGATGCTCGTAATGCACCTAAAAAAGCATACTTAGAGTTACTTGCTCAACCAGCTAAAATAATACCATAAACCCCAAAAGATGAAACTGCAAAGATAAATAAAACCCCAACTTCTACGTCTACTAATGATCCATAACTTGTATAGGGAATAAAAACTCAGTTTGTTAAACTTATAACAAATGTCAACATAGGAGCTAAAATAAATAAAAAATTGTTTGCATTAACGGGCACAATTGATTCTTTAACTAATAGCTTTAATCCATCAGCTAAAGGCTGTAATAAACCTCAAAATCCAACTACGTTAGGACCTTTTCGACGTTGCATTGCAGCCATTACCTTTCGATCTAATAACGTAAAATAAGCAACAGCAATTAAAACACAAAGAATAATTAATAAACTATAAACAATTACATATACACCATAAAAGAAAAAATCTAAAGTAGCATTTAAAAAAAACATAAATTTCTACTATTCCTCAATTTTTACTAAGTAAATTCAAGATTCAATTTTTTCTACTAAAGGAGTTAATATTAAAAAAATAAAAAAATATAAAAATGTCGAAAATTGTCCAATAATAATATAAGGGTACTCAACAGGCTTTGCTCCTATTCATCCTAATAAAAAAAAATCGCCAGTTAAAAGTCAAAATAACATCTTATAGTAAGGTCTAAAAAAACCACTTCTAATAGAGGATTTCGTATAAAAAGGCAAAACTAATCAAATAAGAATAGACCCTAACATCGCTATAACCCCTAATAATTTATCAGGAATAGATCGTAATATAGCATAAAATGGTAAAAAATATCATTCTGGAACTATATGAGTTGGAGTAACCATAGGATTAGCCTCAATGTAATTATCTGAATGTCCTAAAACATTTGGAATAAAAAAAACTACTGCTCCAAATATTAAAAAAAATAAAATATAACCAAAAACATCTTTTATGTACGCATATGGATAAAAAGAAATACTATCCAATTTAGAATTAATTCCTAAAGGATTACCTGATCCAGAAATATGTAATAAGTAAAGATGAATAAGAGATAACGCTACTACAATAAATGGAAATAAATAATGAATTGAAAAGAATCGATTTAATGTAGCATTGTCTACACTAAAACCACCTCAAAGCCAATATACAATAGAATCTCCAACAATAGGAATAGCAGAAGCCAGATTTGTAATTACAGTCGCACCTCAAAAAGACATCTGTCCTCATGGCAGCACATATCCTAAAAAAGCTGTTACTATTGTTAATAAAAAAATAATAACCCCAGAACATCATAAAAGTTGTCGAGGATATAAATAAGAACCATAATATAGTCCTCGTCCAATATGAATATATAAAACAATAAAAAAGGCAGATGCTCCATTAGCATGAATATATCGTAATAACCAACCTCCATTAACATCTCGCATAATATGTTCAACACTACTAAATGCCAAATTAACATTAGGTGTATAGTGAACTAGAAATGTACAAAAATAATCTCCGTTCCCAAACTGTACATGGTAATTACTTAACCATACAGCTTTTTTCTACTAATTTACAATAAAATATACCTCTTCATTTTTAAAAAACTATTATAGGCACTCCGTTATTAAAATAAAATTTATTTTAATAATCTTCTAATTAATATTTTTATTTTATCTTTTTTAGGGTTTTTATGTTACCTACTTTATTATAGTATTTTTAGAAATTACACATTAAAATTTCTAAAAAATTCATTTAATTTAGCTTAACTTAAAATTAATTTATTAACCCCAACTTTAAAAAGTATCTTAAACTGATAATAAAAATAAATAACTACTAACATACATGCATTGCTAAAAAAATTCCAGTTAAAAGTTGAATTACTAAACATAAACCAGCTAATGAACCGAAACTTCAAAAATAAGAAATATTACTTGGTGTAGGATAATCAACCAAATGATTATTTACTCACCCTAATTGTTTACTACGTAAAAGACGCATCTAATAAATTAAAAATTACTTTTTTTATTATATAGTACTCTAAAAATGTTTAGAAGTTAAATTAAGTTAAACAAGGAATTTTAAAATTTATTAATAAAGTTTGTAATTGAGATTTACATAAAGAAGTTGTACTTAAACGAACTTGGTATCTCAAAGTATCTGCTACTTTTAATACTTGAAATAAAATATCATCATCATGTATTTTTTGTTTTATATCAAATGTAAAACCAAACCCTTCGTTCAACAAAAACTTTTGAAAAAAAGAAATTAAAGGTAACTGTCGAAATACTAAAAAATCTAAAAAAAAATCATAATTTTGAGAAGTTATTATTAAACCAAAAATCTTTTTCTTTTTAATTCCACGTATATTACAATTTTTTACTAAAAATTTCGGTTTTTGTCCTATAAGTAGATAAAATAATAATACAACTTTAGTAAAAGCGCTTTTTCTAATATTAAATTGAGAACAAATAAAGAATTTTGTTATTACCGCAGTAATTCTAGGACATTGATAAACATTATTATAAGAAATTTTATCAAAAAAAAAGGATTTATTAAATAAAGATTTATATAAGTTAACCTTATTCTTCATAAATTGAACTTATACTATATTTTTTGTAGTAGATAATAAACGACTATAAGTACCTCGTTTAACTTCTTTTGAAACAGGACCAAACACTCGTGTACCTAGTAACTTTCTTGTTTCTAATATTACTCCTCGATTCTCATCGAATTTAATAAAATTTCCGTTTTTTCTGAAAATATTTTTATTGGAAGTAACAACTAAAACTTTACATAGTTGTTTTTTATTAATTTTTTTATTAGCTTTATACTTGAAAACTGAACCCAATACTAAATCCCCACTTTGACTATAATTTTGACTTAAAGAATATTTTATCAAATGAAATACTTTAATAAATTTTGCACCAGAATTGTCTACAATTTTTAACTTTGTTTGTTTGTAAATCACACTAAAAAATTTCTTAGAAATATAATTTCTTATAAAGATTAAATTTTAAACTATTAGAAATATAGACAGCTATAAACAAAATATTAATTTTTTTTAAAAAACTAAAATTATAGTAATTTATAACCGTATTATAATAATTTAAAATTATTTTTAAGTTTTCCTTTAAAGCTCCATGAAATTTCACTACAATTGATGAAAACTCAGAAAAATCTCCTAATCACGCATTATAACTACTTAGTTTATCTAAGTTTTTAATTCCTAGATAATAAGATCTTATTTTAAATAGTTTACTAAATTTAGGTAAATAATGTTTTAAAAAAATTAAAAAGAAAAAAAAATATAAGAAAATTAATCAAAAAACTTGCGAAAATAATGTTACTTTATCTAATTGTGGCATAATTTATAATTTAAATGAAAAACAAAATCATCACTTTTTTCAGCATAATACTCTATAATAATTATCAGAGTTTTTTCTAATTTATGTTTTTTCAAAAAAAATTAAATTGTAAAAAGTTTAATCGTTTTTGAAAATTAGAATAAATAATTTTAACCACTCGGTAAAAAAAAAATTCTTTAAAATATTTATTACAACATATAAATTTTTTAAAACAAAACCTTGACAAAAAACTAAATTGTAAATTTGTTAAATAAAAATTTTCTCGAACATAAAAAAATTGAAATATTTGTAGCATTCGATTTAAATCCTTTAATTTTAAAAAACTTAAGAAAAACTGACGGGCTGAGAATAAAATTTCTTTTTGTACTAAATTAAGAACACTTGGAAAAAAAACTTTAAATTTTGGTTTTAAAACTGTACATTTTTTACCACTATCAAAATAAAGAAAAGAACTATTAATCGTTATAATGCGACCCCGTACTAAACCTAAATTAATATCCTTATATAAAAAGTAGTTTTGTCATAATAATTTCTCAAAGGAACTACTTTTTTGAATAACATTATCAGAAGAAATAAATGAATTTAACTTATAAAAAAAAACTCTACGGTATAACTCTCTTTTTGATAAAGTATTTAACTGATTCATTAAATCTTGGACAGTGTTGTTTTCTTTTTTTAAAAATGAATTTAACATAAACGCTTATTAATAAACATAGTATTTACTGATAACTTCAAAGAAATTTTCTTTAATAAGAAATAAGATTGCTTAGAAGACAAACCAGAAATTTCACATAATATTGACCCACGTTTTAATTTACATACTCAATGATCAATATAACCTTTTCCCTTACCCATACGTACTTCTAAAGGTTTTGAAGTTACTGGAAAATGGGAAAATACTCTAATTCAGTATCTACCTACTTTTTTTGTTCCTTTTGATAAAATTAATTTAATCATTTCAAGCTGTTTTGAAGTTAAAAAACAATTTTGTTTCACTTTTAATCCAAAAAATCCATGTACTAAATCCAGTACTTTTGATGGAGAGTTTTTTACTTTTTTTTTTTGTAATTTTGTAAATTTAGTATTTTTAGGAATAAATAGCATTTATCTATATTTAATATAAAAAATTAACAAATTCATACTTTTACTCCAATTTTCCCAGCTCCTGTAAAGGAATGGGAATAACCTTCCACGTAAGGAATATTAAAACTTTGAAGAGATACAGATCCAACTTGAATTTGTTTTACCTGAGCTCGACTAAATCCATTTAATTTCCCTGATAAGATAATTTTAACTCCTGTAAATTTAAATACTTTTTGAAGCATTTGTAAAATTCGTTTTAAAAACATTAAAAAATAAGTATGTTTATGTAGGTAAGAAACAACTGAAGAAATATAATTAGCTAGTAATAACCCATCTGGATTTTTAAATTTAAATAAATGTACTAAACAAGTAATAGTATTATAGTAAATTTGTTCTTTAAACTGATATTTAAAATAAGAAAACTTACTAAGAAAAAAAGTACTAATTTTTAGAACGGTAAAAGAAGATAATTTAGAAACTACTAAAGCATTACATATATTTCTAAATTTAAAAAATACTTGAATGCCTAAAATTCGTTCTAACTGATAAAAAAAAATAACGGCATTTAAATACTTTTTACATTTAGAAATAGGCTTAATTATCACTTCATTAAATTTAACAAGTTGTTTTACTTTATTTTTCTTTTTTGTAAATTTAACTTTTTGAACTTTTATTAAGGGACAAAAAAAATAAATATTGACATATAATTTACCAAAAGTTCTAAATAAATAAATAGATCCTAATACCTTAAAATTAGAAAATTTTGATCATTTAAAAAAAAATGAAGAAATATATTTACGTATAAATATATCTTCGTATATATGTTTTTTATAATTAAATGAATTAGTAACAAATCAATTTGATTTTCAAGAAATTTTAAAATTTTGTATTTGTTTAACGTTTTTTTGATTTAAACACATGTAATTTTCGAGTAAAAATAAAAGAACCAAATTTGTAACCAACCATATTAGAAGTTACATGCAAATCAAAATATTTTTGTCCGTTGTAAATTTTTATTTTTAAACCAATAAACTCAGGTAAAATTATGTTGTTCTTTTTTTTTAGATAAAAAAATTTTCTATCTTTGTAAACTAAACTATTATAAACTTTTTGTAGTATAAAGGGACCTTTTCAGAGAGAACGCATTTTATCAATTAAAAAATTAAGTATTATATATAACCGGATAGTTTATTACCATCCATGTATATACATAGAAAATACTGTAAATTATAATTTATTTAAAAAATTGCTAATAATTTCCGTTTTTACGATTTTTAATAATAAGTGGTCAGCTTTTT
>WSSedB2T2DRAFT_1000002_pt1 | contig 32294 bp, 40 predicted proteins | sample WetSurSiteB2Tule_FD_9469 | JGI IMG/M metagenome (IMG submission 9469)
GCATATGTCCCACCAACGGTCCAGCCACTGCAATCAACCTTCGCGGCAGCTTGAACTTTGTAGCGGTAACCATCCCAGGCTTTACGAACGTCAGATGTTGCAGGCGCATCACCAGTATCAATGGCCCCAGTAAGCTGGCCGTTGATTACAGCATTCTCTTGCGCGAATGCCATTGAACGAGCCATACTGTCTTTCAAGAATGGCACAACCGGAACGATGCTATCTTCTGTAATTTCTTCAGAGAAATACACCAGTGAACCGATTTTCTTAGCATCCAAAGTGATTGCTGTAGATGTTGGACGTGATGCTGTTGGACGACCTTCAGGTGAAGCAGTCGTCAGAGTTTCACCAACGAGATACGCAGTAATGTCAGTTCCACCATGAACTGGCATTTTATACTGAGGTGTTGGCATATTGATGCGTCTATGCAGTGCCGCTACTTTGAGTTGCAGACGTACATAGTCAATCAACTCAGATGAAAACCCTAGCGGAATGAAGTCAGCTCCGTAATGGGTAGAAGCGGTTGGCATAGCCGCACCGGTTCCACCATAAGAGTCAGTGGCTGTCTTCATGAGTGGATGCTCAGTGAGCGATTTGAAACATTTTAGATCCCGAGGATCTTTATTCAACATTTGAGACAACAGATATACATCATCGTTCGCTTGTTGAAAAGATTTTACTACAGGATCAGTTGTTGGAGTTGCAAGCATTTTCTGGATTGCTTCACCCTTATCGGTAGACGCTTTTAGAATGTCAGTAGCATCCTTTGTATCAAAACGACCTTTCCGGGTTCCCGGATCGGCTTTCTTGAGTTCATCCAGGGCTTTGCTAACAATCTCGTCAACTTTGGCCTCTTCGCCTTTCTTACCCAAATCTTGGACAAGTCCGGCAACTAGTTGTTTTGCCTTTTCGAGATGTTCGTTAGACATTAGGATTCACCCCCTTTATTATTTGGGTCCTCTACTGGAGTTTCAATTGATCTCTCAGGAAGCCCAAGCGTTGGACGCAGTAGATCGAAGAGTTCCGCAAGGCCGGACACGACTTCAGACTGACCCTCGAGTTTCTTTTCGATCTCACCGATTTTATCGGTAATTTGCTGCTCAGCGAGATTTTTAACGATCTCAGTGAGTTTCTCTTCAAGAGCGGCAGGGAGTTCCTCCAACTTCTTTTCGAGTGCAGCATACTGCCCTTCTACGGAAGTTAAACGCGATTTTAGCTTATCGGTCACAGGATCAAAATTCTCAAGGTCCATGTCGGCTTCGGCAGGAGCTGGTTGAGGATACCCAGGTTTTCCCTGAGCATCATCAGCGGCTTCGTCCTTTGCAAACGCTGTAACCATATCTTTGATTCTTTTCACGAGAGCAACTACACGCGCGTCCACGTTCGGCATATCCTGGAGGGCAGCAAGCAGCTTATCACACATACCGGTGATTGCTTCGAGCCTTTGTTTTTCTTCAGGGTCCATCTTAGGCATGTCTTCAGACCCTCCTGTTTTTGGAATTTCAGAGCTCCCGGGTTGTGGAATATCAGTTGGAGACTCTACTTTTCCCGGATTCTCACGATGTAGTTCAACTTGATCTTCAAGTGCTTTTGATAGGTAGTAATTTAAAGTCTTTGCTTCAGGATTGGCAGGAACGGACACTAGCGAGATTTCGAAGATTTTAAAACCTTTTATGACGGTGATATTTCGCGATAAGCTCTTATCAAACTGCTCGTCATATTCGGTGATGACGCCTCGGAAACTAAATTTGGAAATAATACCTTCACAGATCTTATCCCAAACTTCAGTCTCTGAGTTGGAGATTTGGACTTTAACAAACAGTCCAGTTCCCTCTGGTCTCGCTTCTAGTACCTTACCGATCGGACGGTCAGGATCATGATTATACAATACGGTTGTATATTTGAGAAGGTCTTTAGAAGCCTCTTCAAGAGCCTCGCGAGCGATCAACTCATATTGTGAATCAACGACGTCTGCAACCGCCGCATAACCGGTAACGATACGTTTTTGCTGGCCTTCTTCATCAAATGTATCAGCAGCTTTCTTAACCTCAAATAGAGCATCTTGAAAAGCAATCTGACCATCTTCAATCTTTATCGCTAGGTTTCCTTCCATTGTCTTCTCCTGGGCTCAAACTAAAAAATGTTAGACCCATCTAGTTCGAGATTTATTTTGTTCCCAAAAAACAAAAAAGGGAACGTTTTCCACATACATCCCTTTTTTATTTCTTATCACCAATATTTTCAGTAGTGTGTAAAGTCCAAATATTGGTGTCATCATCCTGTACTAACAAATATAATCCCTTCCATTCCTTCTCTTTTACTTGAAACTTTTTAACAGTTGGATCATCCACTAGCATAAGTAGTTCACCTTCTGCTACCCTTTCAACGGTAACCGGAATCTTCTTATTCGGGTTTAATTCAGTTCCAGGCTCTAAACGCCCGAGAGCATTCATTAACTTTTTATTCTTGATCTGTTCAAAGGTCCCGGTCGTAGAATCGAATAAAACTGGGTTGCTATTGAAAGTCCAAAGGAAAACGTCTTTACCATTATCAATCCAAAGATCATAAAGTTCAGCGCTATATCCAATTCGTACATGAATTGGACCTCTCCAAGTTCTTTTGTTCAAAACGAATTTACGATTAACATTAGCTTTCAAGCTTACCATGCCCCCACGAGCTAATGCATTAATATAATTCGTAACTTGAACTTGAGCGGCTCTAGAATTTTTATGCTTCTTTAACCAATCTTTCAATGTATTAAACTTTTCTTCCAAGGTTTTACCTTTAAGTTCAATACGAACGTCTTGCCATTCTGGTTGTGAAACATAGCGCATGATTTCTTCTTTCGTAATCGTTCCACAATGAATTGATTTCCAATCCAATGCCTTGAATAAATCAAGCTTCTTATATATAGATGAATAATCCATTTTAATTTTACGATGCTTAATTGCATCAACTAAACTATCACGAACTTTAATTCGAGTTGCTTCATCCTTAACTGACCAGTACGCGAACTCAGATGGAATCTGATCTTTAATTTTCTTTGGTAATGCGGAGGCGCCGTATGGAGTAATTCTACCTTTTTTCACGGCACGAGTCGATAAAACGTATGGGATATCATCATTGGGTTTAATTAACATCCACATAGTTGGAGTTCTAATTTCTGGCGATTCTGAAGGAGGCAGTACATTTTTTGAGAACGAAATCATTTCATCAAAATCAATCACTGCAGATTCTGGCAAGAGTATTTCACCGAACTTACATGAAATTGAATTCTTTTCAACAATGAAAACGAGAATTGGTTCATCTGCATCGAAAGCGATTTGCAAGAATTTACTAATGGGTAGACTGGAACTGAACTCGGATGATAGTTGTCTAAAGACGAGCCGTTGTCCTCCACCTTCCCACCCTTCTACATGAAACCAATATTCATGAAAGTATCCGTTTCTAAAACCATACTCGGCATCACCCTTGCACGCAATATAAAAAACGCCAGGATATTGTTTTGTAGAACCTACATTACCAGGAGATACGACTCCCTCAAAGGATAACCATTCAGCTGGCTCTGGCTCTTTCAATTCTACAACAATCGAGGTAGCTTTCTTTAGACCGCCCCGAGTTTGCCTTGATTGAAATTTTCCAGTCTTTACATCAAACTTCCAAAGCTCAGGATTGTTAGCCCACTTAATAGCATCTTCAATTTTTAAGACTGGATCTTTAACTTCACCAGGAGTCATAATATTTAAAGTATACCCGAGTAGATATTCGCCGCCAATATGACTGATCCTTAAATCACCATGGGTTGACTTTCCTCTCCAATGATGGTGGATAATAAACTTATATGTACGGCCTTCATCAGGAAATTGCTCAAATACATTTAATTGTTTTACCAATTCAAATGGCAATGGATCACCATTACGTAAACCTTTAAATGCAATCAAGCGGGAATCAACTCCAATCTTCATTAAGGTCGTTAAGGTATCAGGCATCTCTTTAGGATTTGCAATTGTCCTATTTTCATAAACGCGAGGTTCGTAAAGTGCCAATCTATAATTACCTGATTCGTTTTGGTGTGCAAACAGGTTATGAAACTTAACTGTAATAACATCTCCGATAGAAGCTTCCACATTTGTATTAAAAGTATCTGCAACTACCATAATCTTCATATCTTTAAAATCAGTAACAAACTTTTCGTCTGCTTCATCCATTTCAGAAGGTAAAATCTCAATAGCAACCTTATACTGGTATGTTTGTTCTGATCCTTGTATCTGACGTTTATCAGTGACAAGAACGTGTGCTTCGGCATACTTCTTGTATTTTACAACTTGATTAGAACGCCCATCTAACTCATACGGAAAACCATCCCAACGTTTAATCATCGCACCTTCTAAACTTTCAAGGGGCATTAACTTCCCAATTGCTTTTTTAACATCTTCATCAGTCTTACAAATAAAATTAGGGATTAAGTTAAGTGACCCGGGCTGAAGCCGCTCGAGCAGAGAATACTTAAATGGAATTTTCTTTTCCATCAAAGTATATCTTTCTGAATAACTTTTCATGTGAATATCTTCACCATTAAACCAAACACAATCATGAAAATTCCATACGTAAAACTCATCTTGAGGTTTATCAGTGCGTGAATGTAACTCCCCTGACACAATCTCTCGGCCTTGATGGATATACTTACCTTCTTCTTTCAGCCACTTTTCAACTTCACCAATTAAAATAAAATCTACTTTAGGAAAGATTTTTTCGACTTGGGCGAGAATATGTGGAAACCGTTCAGTAACTTCAGAACCATCCTCGGTAAACACATAATAGTTACCATGTTCATCACGTTGTAAGTAACAAGAACATCCGTCATACTTACCCTGAATAGAGACAATGATATCGCTCTTGGCTTTCGTTTGCCAGGCGTGTAAGTATTCAATCAACGATTCTAAACTAAAAACTTCAGCTGATCTATAAGCGGTAATGGAAAGAGTCGTTTTACATGGAAGAAAAAAGTGCCCAGGCCCAAGTAGTTTATTTGACTTGGACTCATGTGCTGCCTCCATCAAATTTTGTTTACGATCTTTACTCATCAGTTAACTCCTCATCCATCTCATCAAATACTTTATCAGCTGATTGTACGTTAAAGGATCTATCTAGATCTAATGAGGCAACACCAATATAACTCGTAAAAGGCGAAAGCCCCGTATCTTCTACTTGAGTGAATCTACTTTTAAATTGTTCGGGAAACTTGTTTATAAATGAATTGTAAATCTTTTGTTCTAGTTGGGTTTCTAATCCTGAACGAAGTAGAATATCAATATCATTCTTCGACGCTCCTTGCGTTGCCATGCCACCTACGAAATATAAATAAGGTTTAACAAGACATAAATTTTCAAACTGTAAACTTAATTGGATAGTCATTAAAGGATCTAATTTTTTCAAAACTAAATCATATGCAACATCTATTGATTGCATCTCTTCAAGACTGGCCGTCTTAAACATGCTCCACTCTTCGCGAGGAAACTGTCTAAGAATTCTAAAGTACATCACTTTGATTAACTGTCTTCCACCTACATCCGAAAGCCAAATAAGTTTTTTATTTGAGTCAATTAAGGCGACGTTTTCGAATACAACGGTTTGAGTTGGAATAAATTTAATAACGTCTTCAATAAATACCCAAGGACCTTGCTCTTCACCAGAAGGATGAATTCGGGATGAGCCTGCTTGATTCATTGCTCTACCTAAAGGCCTATCCAATGAATCCCAGTTTTGAGGAACTTCTGTCCCTCGATTTTGTAACTCACGCTCGACAAGTCGATGCCAATTCCACAACTGCTCTTGCTGTTGAATAGTTACATCTCTTAAATGAACTACTTCCCAAACTGAATGTAATTGGTTGTGAAGCCTGATTAGTTCACTCTTGGGAAGATCCGAAAGTTTACCTGGAATCAATTGTGAAAACTTGCTTGCAAAATCTTCAACATTGGGATAAGCAAGTTTATCAAGGGTATCATTTATTCTATAACGAACCCCACGTCGAATCATTTCGTACGTGATAATTTTATGGCGGAGAATAATATTATGAAGTTTTGGGTTCTCCAAATCATTCTTTCTAATAAAAGGAGCGGCAAGCTCATGCAAACGAAAGTGAAGCGACAGTAATTCACGATCGCCCACTTTTCTAATTGATGTTGGAGTAATTGCGTTAAGTTTCAATTCTCGCCCCTTGTTTAAATGGTTCCTTAGTCAGAGTCTTCACTTTCACCTGTAGCCGCACCAGGCCCTACGTCACCTGCATTTCCGGGCTTCCAATCACCGCCCGTGTTTGGACTTGGTTTTGAATAATCTTCAGGTCTTCCACCATCAGTATCACTTTCATTTCCACCACCAGTCGCAGAACCGACAGGAGTGCGTGCAGGAGTATTAGCCGGAGCTTCAGGAACTCCAGTAACATCTTCCAGTTCAAATTTCATTCCCGGCAGCACGTCGCCACCAACAACTGGGGGTAAGCCTAAAAGTGATCTAGCTTCATTTAATGTCATCAACTTAGCTTGAACCAATCGTGCAACGATTCTCGAGTTAGCCGAAAGTTTAATAACATTAATAGGAGCAGTAGAAGTATCAAACGCGCCAAGTACTGTAGGATCTGAAGGTCTTATGAGTCTCTGATCTATGACTGTACCAACTTTTTTTAACTTTGGTGCAATGGTACTATCATAGAAAATAGCTTGTGCTACCCGCGCAGTTGAATAATTCGCTACATCAGGAACACCAGCTAATACGGGAGGAACTCCCATTCCAACAAAAAGGGCATCTCGTACCGACTTCCTCATTTCAGGGAATGAGGCTTCTTGAGGAGTTACGGCAATTGGTTTAAATTCCATGCCGTCTTCGAGAATAGCAACACTAAAGGCTCTCTTAGAGCCTCTATGCCTATCTTCCCACTTACCTACTAAACGATTATATACTGTATCTGTTAAAATTCGAGGAGTAGTAATAACACCACCTGGAGTAGCATCATTGGCGAAGAATCTTGCGTTATATTCATTAGCAGCATAATCCAACATTAACTGTTGCCAGATAGGTTGTAAACATCCTAATCCCCAATATTCGTTGGCGGGATTAGCATACTTAAAATGTATAATCTCATCAGAGTTAAATAAAATCTTATGTTCACCACCCAAATCATACTGATAACCCTTGATATATCTTTCCGCATCCGGAATGATTTTCATCTTAGCCGGATCAAGGAAATAAATTTCTCTAATGTAACCATTCGGATTTCGAACGATTTCCCAGAATGCATTACCGATTAACTCTAAACTTAAAAACGTATATTCCAATAAGTCTGTAAAGGTCATCCAAGGATTGGCTTGCTTAATAACATCCCAAAGCCAATGATCATCATGTAGCGGATGACGAGCTTTACGAGTATATAATGAAAAAGGAACGGAGGCAGCAGTACTAGAGATTAGATAAACAGCGGCGTATACCCAGGGATTTTGAGTGTACACATTAAGTAACATATTAAAGTCAATTGGTGGTGTGGCATACTCATAATATAAAGAACGAGATGTCACATCAGAAGGCGTTAGCGAAGTACCAGGTGCTAACACTATCTTCTTATTGACTGGTTGTAATGCCTTGCAAACATCGGCTAGTAAGGACACATAAACCCCACAACAATTCGAAATACTGAAACAATGTTCAGCTTTTAATTTGACGGAACTATAAAAAACGGGTCCAGTTTAAAGGAGTTAGTAACGGCAGGCTCCTAACTCCTTTAACCATTTACTTAGATCCGCTACCACCTTGATGGGGTTCCCAAGTTGTAGTTCCACCAGGCTTACCAGCAGTTCCTTTACTACCCGGTGTAGTTACAGTTCCGCCAGGTTTGCCAGCAGTTCCTTTATCACCAGGAAAGGCAACTGTTCCACCGGGTTTTCCCGCTTTAAGGATTTCTTTCATTTGGTATTCCTCCCAAAGTTATTACCTTTATTTACCGCCAATATTGATTTCTGCTCCCGGTTTACTTGGAGTACCTGGGGTGCCAGCAATATTGACTTCTCCTGGTTGCTTAGGTGTGCCAGGAGAACCGCCTGTCGTAACAGATGGTCCAAACTTTCCTGCAGGGGTTTTCTGGCCTAAATATTCTGAGGGGACTTTCCCATCTACCGCTGCTGGATATTCTTTATCTTTATCATTCGGATTTTTCATAGAAGCGCTCCTTACCAGCCGACCTGCTAAAAGTTATTTTGTCCAGAAATTACCATAAACTTACGAAGCGAATACTTGGTTCCCGAACTAATCCCTTTACCGCAATGTATACGGCATCCATTAAGTCGGCAGTTGTATTTGGAAAACTCACCATCTCATTAATAAACTCGTTATGATATTCACGTCGAATCAGTAGTTTTTGTGACTTAATTAAGTGCACTAAGAACTCATGGCGAGACTCTTTTGAACCCGATGTATGGACTTTAACAACTGGGATGACGACTTCGCCTTCGGCTAAGTATTCATGGAAATATGTTTGCACAGCGTACGCTTCAATCTGTACTGAATGCATCCCCGGATATCGTAAGTACATGCTCGTGACTAGATCACGTTGATCCGAAAGACGAAGATTTCGTCTTTGTATAAAGTCTAATAGAAATGTTCTACTTGTGCCGCGCTCTTGACCAATAACAGCAATCGCAAACATACTATGTTGACTATTCTTATCTGTACCGGGAGCTGCTAGGTCTACTCCCATGACTATATCTAAATTCTCGGGAAGTGCCTCTTGAGGCTCATAATAACTTAACTCAAAATCATCAGTTTCGATAATCCCACTCCCACTAGAAAAGTTAATATCATTTTGATATTGTAATCTAAAGACGTCAGGGCCATACATGGCTTCAATTTGCTGTAACTTATCCAACGGAAAGTTTTCTTCCCAGAACGAAGTTCCATCATCTTGGATGGCCGCTTGAACCATTGACTTCCAACCTCCCTGTTCCATCTCCATCAACAAGATCTTATGATACAAGTCTTCTCTATGATATGCGGTACCAATAACATGAGCGGCAGTCTCATGGGATACACTTAATGTAGGCATGGCAACAAATCTAAACCAATCCCAAATCTTTCGACGCAATGCAGCAGAATCTCTTGATTCCACGTCTACAATATCATCAAAAAGTAAAATATCAAAGTGTTTACCAGCCAAAGTTGATCCAACGCCAAGAGCTGTAAAAGTTGCTTCAGCAAGAGGCATTGTACGAATTAATGATACTTCCGCATTATTCCACTTTTGAGCTTTTAATGGTTGAATTAAGTCAGGCCAGACCATTTGCATTTTTGCATTAGTCTCTAACATGCTTTTGATTTTACTAACAAAACTGGATGACAAAAGTGAAGACTTGGAGATCAATCCGATTCTAATGTTAGGATTACGAAGTGCATGCCAAATAGCATAATGTTGACCTAAAATAGTTGAATTATGGCATACTGCTCCATTAGCTAGATAATTTCCTTCACGAGTCGATAAATCAACCGTGAGACCTTCTGTCTTAACAACATTTTTAATCCCTTGCAGAAAGTGCGGAAATTTGAAAAGGAAAGAGAAATTCTTTATTCCAGGTACAATACTGAGATTCTCCTCGACGAATCTCAACGCTTTCTTAGGATACTTTTTAAAATCAGTCTGACATTCCTTCGCTAATTGAAACTTCAAAATTGGAATTACAAATGGATCACGTTGAATTTCTACCGCAAGCATGCCAGCAAGTTCAGCGATTTGATTTTCAGTATAGTCACATGTATCTGTCTCACCATTCAACATCTTCCAAAAATACTTTCGAAGTGTAGCACTTTTTTGAAGTAATGTAGGCCCCACTCGAGTTAAAGGAAACCCTAAGTTTAAGAACCATTTTTGCACTTCAATAGCTTGAGCTTCCGTAAATTTAATATATCTATTATACCACCAAAATGTTCTAGCAATTGTACGTGCAGCAGAAAAAGTACAAGCTCGTAAAGGTTTTGGTAATAATGGATTGCTTTTATCAAAACCATTTTCGCGTAGATATTTTTCAAACTCTGGAGGAAGTGTCTTCCATTCTTTATGTTTAAAATGTCTCCATAAGGGAATACCAATCCGCTGTCGAGTGCGCGAAGCTCTCCAAATATTATGCCATTCGGGATATGTTGCGTAAAAATAACTTAATGCCGAGAACCAGAGCTCGGGAGCGACATTAAAAGGATTAGAATCCTTTTTAGTGAAACTCCTCCAATTACAACGAAAGACGAAACGATCGTGTGGCGTTAAAGCCTGAGCTTCGCGAAACCTTAAACGGAATCCATCCCATACAAGCCATTGATGTTCAGGAGTGCACGGAAGAATATAGCCGTCTTCAGTTTCGATCTCCAACATGTTATCAACGCCATTTGAAAACAGTTGGGTAGCTTGGGTTTCACCAAGACATGAACCGAGAACGAAATCAGTTGAGGTAGAAAAAGGAAGGGTTACTTCTTGATACGGAAGTACTTCTTTTAAGTATTGTAAGCCATCTCGTGTAGGGATTAAGGTATTTACACCTACACATTTCCATGAACCACGAGGACCTAAAACTAAGGTCCTCGGATTTGCCATTTGGAAATCAAACCATCTCTGATGAAATGGTTGAAGTATAGTATCCAAAAATACGGCGTTGAAGAAATCAAAACGTTCTTCAGCTGCAGTGCGAAGTACTTGGATTTCATCTTTATTTAATTTACTTAATTTAAACTTACTTGATGAGGCCATGCTCTCCCATTACTTGTAACACTTCATCGATTCGATCCTGTAACGTTACCGATTGAATCACATGATGCGGGATGGCGTGTTCTTGTAACATTCCAAGCATTATGAAATGCATAAGACGCGCATTATTCGGTTGAGTATTACGTAAACCATCTGCAACTAACGGAATTCGTCCTGAAGGTACGAAGAAATGAAACTCGTACATTGTTCTTGCATAATCAATGCATTGGATGTAATACTCATTGAGAAAATGTTGCATGTCATCTTCACGAGCTAAATGGCTCAAAGTATAGGAGAACATATCAATAGAAGAACGATCCGCGAGAAATGGTTCGAGAATAAACTTTTCTCGAACCATTCTCTTCTTTAATAGCCATGATTGAAAGTCCATGGTCAATTGTTTATTCGTTCCAAAAGCAGGGGGTTTATCAAGGCCCATTTCTTTTACTGCTTCGCGAACGACATTAGTAGTTTTTGCAACTTGCAAAACGTCCGCAAGTGCGTTAATGAGGGTAGTTTTACCACTACCCTCAGAACCAGTAAACGCGATACCAAGTAACCAATTAACTTTCACTGCGACTCCCTTTAGATAGTGTAGATTCAATCATCGCTGCAACTTCTGTAGCTTCGGTTGATCCTTGAGATTTTGCAACTTGCATAAAGTCATTGACGAACTTATGAACATCCAACTTTCCCTTAACTCTAAAAATATCAAAGGAACTTTCAACGGTTTCTTCAGTACCATAAGCTCGGCGTAATTCAAGGATCAACTTAAATGTTTCCAATAATTCTTTCCATGTTTGTGGTCTTAATTTAGTAGTGTCTAGTGCTTCAGAACATATAGTCTCGAGCACACCAATTAATTGATGTGCCGTATAAGTCGGCTGTAGAGCAGTCACAACAGCATCAGATACAACTTGGGGTACATGAATTTGCATTTTCCTTTTAAAATCAACCCAGGCATGGTATCCACAAGTACACTTGCAATTATTAGACTTCCAGTACTTTAACGTATTAGGACTAACGCTGAGTTTGCCTGCGATTTCTTCAAGTGATAAGCCTTGAGTATAAAATTCAAATGCTTGTCTATGTAACTCAAGATCACGATTCGACATAATTCAAAGTTCTAACTACCGCTAGTTTAATTCCCGACTCTATAATGAGCACAGGTACTTCACTGTGTAACCAACTCTTTATATGATTAAAGATACGCTGTTTCATTCGTTCGGAAAGAACATGATCTGTCTGCAAGATGAGTCGATCGCCTTTGTGCATGGTTACTTCAATAACTTGACCATCTTTAAATTGAACGACCAAGTCTTGTTCCCATTTCTTTTTAGGCATTACTTACCTTTCGGTTTATGTTTATTTGCCTCGATAGCTCTAAGTTGCCGGAGAGCATCTTGTTTGGTTTTATGTTTTCCCAAAACTTTATTATTTGTTTCAGAACGCACAACCCAATGATCTCCCTCTTTAGCAACTTTCTTTTCAACATTCATCTTAATCGACCTCTGGTTCTCCTTCTTCCATTCCAGAATCCGTAATCGTTTCCATAGCTTCACGGACCCATAAATCAACTTGTTCCGAATTATCACGATAGTAATCACGAAAAGTATTCGCTTGAACTTTTACATCACCTTCTAACGTATACCAACCGCCCTTCTTCTTCGCCTTTCCAGACATTACCAAAATGTCCAGCATAGGAGTAATTCCATCTACACCAGAATCAAATCGGACAATAAAGTTACAAGTCTTTAGAGGAGAGGCTAACTTATTACGAATATTTTTTGCTTTAACTTCAATACCGATTACGTCTTGCCCCTGCTTAACATAACGGAATCGAGCTAATTGAAAGATCATAGACGACGAGAACGTGGTTGGATTCTTAGCTAACCACGTCAATGGACTTCCATAACCCATTGTCATAATTTTAGTTCGTGGTTGATGTACGAGAATCAAAGCAACGCGAGACTTCGCAATCAATCCAGTTATACTTCTAAACATCTTGCTGAAGTATCTCGCATGAGTACCTGGCTGAGATGACTTCCCAGGCTCCATTGAAAGATCAGATTCACTTGCTAAAGCAGAGCATGTATCTAGAGCGATACATAATAGCTTGTTCGGATTCTCTGCTCTCACAAGCTTTATAACGTTCTCTATAAGAGGAACGGTTTGCTCGAGTTGTACATCTTCGAATTTAATTAACTCGTCAGTGTTTAAACCTACAATTTTAGCGCGCTCTACTTCTAATGAATATTCACTATCCACAAGCACAGCAATACCTTCGCGCCTTTGAACGGAAGCTAAAATTGAATAGACGAGAGAACTTTTCCCGGTGCCAGGCTCTCCTACTAAACTAATAGTTCTCCCTACAGGAATGCCGCCCCTACCTGTAATGATATCAAAAGTAGGAATCCCAGACGGAATAAATTCTTTAACGTTAGCATGGCATTCAGGAGAGTCGAGGTCTAGAGCACCTAACTTTTCACGTAATTGGCTCATATTAACTCCAAAATCCGGGAGCCGAAGCTCCCGGATTTCTAGTAGAGATAGTTAGTCAATCTCACCGAGTTTGACTGATTCACCAGCAATAGCACCTTTTAGTTTTGCCATCCCGGCTTTAACACTATCTCCACTATCAGTTCCTGCAACAGGAGTTTCTGGAGCAATAGATCCCATCCCCTCGAAAGACTTTCCACCACCCAAGGCTTGCTCAACTCGGGCAACCAATTCAGGTGGAAATAGAGCTTTTTGCTCTTCATATCCACGGCGCTGATCTTGGACGATTGCATCTAGATCGTGTAACTGTCCGAGGAGATCCATATTCGAGATCGCTGAAGGTTGGCGATCAAGGCGAACGTTATAACGATTACCTGGATTCTTTGTAATAATAACATTAAATCCAGTCTCTGGATTGATAAAATCTTCACCGCTAATGAACAGTTGAAAGATCTGACCAAAAACGGTAAAGCTCAAAGGAAGAATCTTTACCACAGGTTCTTCTGACTTTACATCAAAAGCATTAACCCAGAAGACTCGGCTTGCCTTCATGTTGCGAGCGGCTTCTTGATCTTCCTTACTTGGCGACATTGCCAATACAGTAATCGCGTCATCAACAAAACACTTCGTTGAAGGAGTCTCAGTAGCATTGCAAACCGCTACGCGATTACGTTCTCCACCACCAACTTTAAAATGGTTTCTTACTTCACGAAACCACAATCCACCCTCTTTATAAGGAGGCATAATTCTAACGGTATTAGTACCGTCTCCAAGTTTCATAAATCGACCTTCTACGGCAGACCGTACATCAGCCAATTTACGAAAAGCTTCGGGATCCAACTGTTTCTTTAGTGCATCTAAGAATGTCATAGCAGTTCTCCTTTACCAGTCTCGCTGTTCAAATGACAGCTGTTTTCTTTGAGTTATCGACAAGTTAACTAAACTATCACGTTTAAACCAAAGACTTGTGATAGTTGAATTAATTAAGTCCAAGACATAAGTCAATCTTGATAGCTTATCCATTAATTTGGCATAACCAAGATCTTCTTGCAACGCTGCTTCCAAAATTTTACTTGTGACATAATGTGACTTTTGAATCTTCGTAAGAAATGGTCCAGATGCAATACGAATGTCTCTTTCAATCTGTCGCTTAAAAAACTCAAGGTCGGCACGTTGTGCAAGCCAATATTGACTAATTGCAGGTAGTGCTTCCAAATCAGAATTTGTTTCAACAATCCTTGCATCTGTTTTGAGCTTCTCTTTGAGTTCAACGACGACATCTAGAAACTTTACATCATCTACCTCAAGAGCAGCAATCATCTTTGCTATCATTATTATCTTACTCCCGCAACATACTTAACAGGATCCACGATAACATTTTGATTAAATCCTTCAAGTCTTTCCGTACAACTCCCACACTTACCGCACGCTAAAATTTCAGTACGATCTGTGTAGACAACTTCTTGAGGATCGTAACAAGTCCATGTCTTTTCGTATGGAACTTTGAGCTTGAATCCTTCTTTTAGGATCTCACCCTTATTCATAAACATGAAAGGAACCCATAACTTTACAGGCCAGTAGTGAGCTTTATTAAATACTTCCTGCATAGCTTCAATGTACGCGGGCCTGCAATCAGGATAGATTGCGTGGTCGCCAGCGTGAGCAGCGTATGCAACCGTATTGAATCCGCAACTAATACACCATCCGAGCGCGAGGCTGAGTAGAATGGTATTACGCGCTGGCACTACAGTCAGTTTCATTGACTCATCTTCATAGTGCCCTTTAGGTACCGCAATGTCTTCAGACGTCAACGCTGACCCTTGAAGGATGGTATTAATGTTAGAAACATCCAAGATCTTATGCGGAACTTTAAAATGCTTGGTTAACTGTTGTGCGCAATCAACTTCAACTTTATGCCGTTGGGCATAGATTAAAGTGAGTGCACTAACCTTATCATTTTCACGAATAGCTTTTGCGAGAAGCGTGGCGCTATCCATACCACCACTTAATAGAACGACACAAGTCTGTTCTCCAGCCATTTGAAGAATCCTCCGATAGAGTTAGGATTGAGATTGAACGTTATCTTTATCATCCGTAACGCCATCGTTAGCAAAAGCGAAAACATCAGCACCTGAACGATAGCTTACTAAAGAAGCGCTGAGGTTAGAGAATGCGAACTTCATTGCCTTACCACTGTTAGGAGTAAAGTGATAGGTTGAGGACATTGGAATCCCATATGACTGAGCATCTACTACCGCATTCATGTCTGAAGATAGGTATGCAAATTGCCAGCTGTACTTTTCTTCCTGGTGTTTTATCATCTCAAAGACTTGAGCACGATTAAACTCACGACTATCATTTTCATGACCATCAGTAAGAATCGCAAAGACGACTTTAGAAGGTCTATCTTTCTCAGGCATTCCCATAAAATGCTGCCCGACACCTTTAATAGTCATACCAACTGCATCAAGAAGTCGAGTCATACCACGAGGAATGAAAGTCTTTTTACTTAAAGATGCAACTTGTCCAATAGGTACGAAATCATACAGAATTTCATACTCATGATCAAACTGTGCGAGAGTCATTGTAGCTTGCCCTGGAAAATTCTTTTGCTCTTCGAGGAACTGATTAAATCCTCCGATAGCGTCATCCTTAACAGTATCCATAGATCCAGAACGATCTAGAACTAATACAATGTGAGTATAATTTGGTTTAGTCATATTCAGGTTTCCTTTTATGTCCGGCATATAAGTCGGTGAATTGTTGATCGACTTCATCCATTCTTGTTTGATGAGCGTCACAACTTTGTCTTGTTTTCAAGAGGTCTGTCATCATTTGATGGGTCTCTTCGAGACAACGACTTAACTTCCAGGTTGTTACAAATAGATAAATAATTGCGATTAATTCACCAAATGTAACAAATCGAAAGATCCACCAAGTTAAACTAAATTGATAATGTTCGGTTAGTAATGTAGGATCCATTATTGTTTACCTGTAGAGCCTACACCATTCTCACCCCTATCTGATTCTGGTAGCTCGGTAACGATACGTACGCGACCTCCTAATAGAACGGGCATGAAGAGAAATTGTAGAACTCTTTCCCCTTTATCAATTAAAATTGTCTCGTTCGATCCATTTGTAATAAAGGGTTGAACTAATCCAGTATATCCATGATCATAAACACTATGGCAAGTTAAGCCACGTTTCCTGAAGGAACTTCTGGGGAAGATAATTCCCGCGAAACCATCTGGCACCCATATCGAAATACCACAATTTAACGGGATTGTATTTCCAGGTGCAAGCGTAACATCTAAGTATGAATATAAATCCCATCCAGCATCTTCACGCCTCTTCTTTACAGGAGGTCGAGCATCATCATACCGCAATTTAACTAGCAATTCCATCTTGTTTCTCCATACTTAAATTTGTATCATCTTCACTGTTTTCAACCTTTATCTTCAATTGTTCTACTCTTTTTCTTGCTTCAGCAACGTTGGGATGAACTTGACCAGAAGCAGATTCTTGCATCTCTTCCCATACAATCCTAGCCTGTAGGACTGGGGAAAGATCGTCGACTTCGCCGAGCATTCCCAACATTGATAAGACATGAGCACGAATACAATCTTCGTTTAATTCATAAGCGTGGCCTTCATCGAGTAATCTCTTCCAATCCCGTTCACGTTCCGTCAGCGTTTGTATGGCCATTCTTCGCGCTTGAGATTTTGAAATTTTCTTATGCGATTCCATATCCGGGCCTCGATTAAAGCAAAAAATTACGGGTGAGGCACCCGAAGGCGACTCACCCGACTTACTTAAAAGGTTACTGCATTGATGGTATTGATGAGGGCCTGACGATCGGTTTCCAAAATCTTCATGATATCAAACACCTTATCACTCCATCCAGCCAACGCGTATACCTTTGACTCAGGAAACTGTAGCGTGCCGTGACCAGCCAAGTCAAAGGAGTAGATCAGCGGGTCAGCCTGGTGCAGCTTTTTATAGGCTGCAAAGCTAGTCTTTGGCGTGTTGTACCCCATCCAAGCCTGCATATCTGACAGGATGATGATTCTGTCGTACGCGTGTTTAGCGGTTTGAAAAACCGAATGGAAATTCGTACCACTGAACTCGGAATGCTTGCGGATATATTCGATGTTCTCGAATACATCCTCCGTTTTGGGTAGCTTGAGGTACTTGGCGTTATTGGAAAAGATGATGAGATCCGCCTTTAAAGCACACACCAAAGCCACAGAGAAAAGTGCGCCGATATCGAAAGGACGCCCCTCCATAGAACCCGAGCAGTCCATAGCCACCAAAGTCTTACCAGGCAACTTAGGCACATTACTCAACGAGATGCTAGCCGCAGTCGAAAGAGCCCCCGCAACCTTATCATACATCGAAACGGAGGCCTTAGTGCTAGCCGACTGCTGCGCTAGGACCATTTCGTTGTACGCGGTTCCATAACGGAAAGGAAGCACTAAAGACTTCCCGATGAGTTGAGGATCCACTAGCATCGATAAAGCTTCATCGAGAACATCCGGAGCTTGCTGCACAATATTACGCAAATTTTTGAGCAGCGCGAAGTAGCCGAGTTTCTTTTCCTGAATCAAACTCTTCCAGGCTTGTTCTTTCAGCTCTTCTTTTTCTGCTTCGGAGCTAGCTACTTGTCCAGCGACGGTTAGTTTCGCCTCCCAAGTCTCGGTGGACTTTAATGCATCCGCCACAAGCTGTTTCAACGCTTCCGCGTTTTGAGCAACCGGTTTCGGATGAATCAAGTTCACAGCATCCACCAAGGAAACGTCACGAGTCTCGCCGCGGTACTTCGCGAGCTGATACGTGTCGAACTTGGCGAATGAAGCCGCCAAACCTTTCTTCAAAGAGTTCGGCAACGGCTTTCCGTAAGAGGTAAGGTAATATGCCAGGATTTCAAGGATATCATCCGGGCGCCGTACTACCGCCTTGAAGAAGTCCTTTGTCCAAGATGCGCCCTTGACTTTCTTGGCAATTTCACCCGCAACAACATGAGTGATGGATCTCATCCCAAACTCGTTACGGGCATAGACAGCTGCCTTAGCTGCAAACAGCTTCTCGGGAAACTGATCGATCAGAGCGCGAACAGTCTGCAGAGATGCGCTTGCCTTTTTGTAGTACTGGTCTTCGACGAACGAGGTTAAGAGAATGGAGATAAACTCCAATTGCGGCGACTCTTTAAAAGCCTCACCACCCGCTAAATTGGTTGTAAGAGTCGGATTAACCACTTTCCTGTTAAATTTTGCCATTAGCTTGTACCTCCCAGGAAGAATTTTATTGGTCCTGCTGTCCTACAAACTTCAATTTTTGAATCCCCAACTGCTGGATATCCTTTGCGTGCTTATTGTGAATCTGGTCGATGCAGTCGATTGCCTCTCTTACTAGCTTTGTAAGGTACATACTACTTTTAAAAGCTGGCGGGTCAAGAAAAAACATTTCATCAATTCTTTTTAATAAAAAATCGAGATGGGGCTTAATCTCTAAAGTAATTCTTAACATGTATTTATTGCCAAGTAATTCTACCTCTTCGAGGGCTTTTTTAACTACTTGCAATGAATCAGAAATTGATACTAATAACCCTTCTAACCCATCTGTTTTAGAAAAAGACCACAGTTTAAATAATTCAAATTGAGGAAAGTCAAGTTGTTCCTCTAACTTCTTTAAAGCTTCGCATGCAACTTTATTCAAAGACTCTCTTAATTCCGGGAAGAAGTACTTGATATTTCTCGGAACATCCGAAGTTAAAGCTTCGTCAAAGTCATGCACTAGGGCATATAAAGCAACTTTTCCTAAGTCAATATCATCCCCAAAGCACTTACATTTAGATGCTATTACAAACGCTAAAATTCCAACTTGACAAATGTGATCACTTACTGACTCCTGACGAGTTAAGTATAATCCTGAATATCTATTAATTACCCCAATTTGAAGAAGGGGTGACAAAAGAAGTTCTTTAAGTTCAGAGTTACTCATCTACTTAACTTCTTTCGGATTAATTTCTTTTTACTTTTCGGTCCAGGTGGTAATGCTTTTATAGCGTTTAAATCTTTAGCGCCGGCTCTCATGTAATCATTACCACCGTCTACAAAAGCTTGATTGTCACATTTACACATAACAAAATCATGACGTGATCGTGATTCAAGAATCTCGCCACAGATTAAACATTGAATTCTACCCATTGGATTTTTCTATATGTAAATCAGGAGTAAAACGAGTTAAGTAGTTTAACGGCATTGTATGGTTGTCGGAGTAACTCAACTCTCACTTCCTGAATACATTTTCAAAATAATTGGGAGAAATATATGCTGGGTGAACAGCTCGTCTTACCAGGGCGAAGTATCCCAACATTCACTTCCCAATTTAATTGGTAGCGGATACCAGATTCGAACTGGTGATTTTCTGCTTATGAGGCAGACGAGATAGGCCACTTCTCCAATCCGCATTAAAAGACTTTAATCCCTTTTGTTAACCACGCAGCAATAAGTAAAGCTATCATCACATACAATAAGATTTTGTCTTCGAGTCTCATTACATTGACCTTAATCTAATTGCTGCTATCACCATCATAATCAGCACTGAAGTGAAAATAACGGCGAGAGCGATGAGTTCACGTTTTGACATATAAAATTAGGAGAAAATCGTTAACGGTATTTTTCTTACCGGCGTGTTTACCAATTTCACCATCCCCCGGTATTGTCGGGGGAGTGGGAGTTGAACCCACAATAGACCGGTTCCTAGTCGAAGTAGCCGTTAACTCACTACCCAATCTCAATTACAACTATACCACCAGGCATCATATTAATACGCTCAGCATCAACAAGCATTCGCACAGCACGACGAACATCTCCAGGATGAAACGTGGTATCAGCCTCGCAAATAGCTCTACTAATATCCGCAATTTTCATGCGCTTATCCGGCTGTTGAGCGATTAAATCATAAATCGTATCTGTTAGTTCAGCCATTACAACCTCACAGTTAGAGGAGAAAATTAGGGACAGAAATTTAGCGCTCTACCAGCTGAGCTACCATCCCCATATAAGTAGGGGGATGAACGGGACTCGAACCCGTGACCACTCGATTAGTATTCGAAGTAACTGTCTCTTCACTACCTCATTTAAAATAATATTAAGGAGAAAAACAAAAACGGTGTGGTTTCATTTCGAAGTGAAGTAACCGTTTTCTCACTTCCTTAATTTGGTCCTAGAGGCCCTTACAGCCCATCCAGTTTAAAATAATATTAAGGAGAAAAACAAGAACGGTGATTTTCTGCCAATAGAAGTAGCCGTTCTCTCACTTCCTTAATTAAGTTTCCAGCCGGGCCATCCATCCATTTTAAATAATACATTGAGGAGAAAATTGTAAAGGGTATTGTTTTGTAGCTCTCCACGCTATGCGCGGAACGGGATTCGAACCCGCAATCATCACTTGTTAGGCGATTGCTTTACCGAAGTAACCCTAAACGTCACTACCTCAACTTAATTTTCTTAATAACCCTATAAGCAGGAGTGGCCACTCCACGGGCACTTATAAGGGGGAACATGCGTCCCTACTAAATCAACCCCGCTATGATTCCTAGGCTATTTACCGCCCTTACCACCTTTACCACCTTTCGGATCTACCTTTCCACCTTTACCACCTTTTGCAGGAACAGCTTTACCGCCCTTACCGCCTTTTGCAGGCACTTCTACTTTTGCCATCATGCTTCTCCTTAGAGGAAATAGTTAGGAGAAAAGTGAAAAGGCTCAATTGTTGCACTGAGGCAGTTGGTTAAACCGCGTTTGCGAAGTAAGCCTTATCTCGCTACCTAACTTAAATTGTAAATTTGGGAGAAAGGTTGAACACAGTATCTTACATGGCCGAAGTAACTGTGCTCTCACTTCCCAAAACTTTTTACATCTTGCAAATGTCGCTTGCTACTTCATCGATAGTATCGATGGCATAATCAATTCTTCTTGTCAGCTGTTGTAACCTAATTAATTTTTCACTCGTGAGTAAAACTTCAACCTCATTTTTTGTTGGAACTGGCCGAGGCGGTAACATGAAAACGTTTTGCAAGTTTGTAATCGCTACATCAAGCCTGTTAACCTTATCTTCTAAAACGTCTAATAACGATGGTGCTGCAGCTGTTAGTTCGCCAGACATAACCTTGCCATCCTTAAAAAGGATAAAACGGAGTAAATTGAGAAGCGTTGATTGTTACATCACTCATGTGTTCTTAGCGTCGACACGCGTCTCACAGTTGGTACCACATGGAGCTCCTGCTTAGGGAGCAAAGGTCCGATTTTCTCGGACGTTAGCGTCATAGAAGTAACGCTACTCTCACTTCCGTTTCATTCCTCTGTTTCAATTATTAGAACATCTTGCTCTTTTGATAATTATATTTTGTATGGTTTAATGTGATTTAGAAAGGGATTTTTTTCTAGGATCAAAGTTTGTTTTAATTTTGACCTAGAATACAAATCCAATTATCCCCTTATTAAGCTCATTAATTCAGCACGAGCTCCCAAACCTCTCTCAGTATGTTCAAGGAATACCCCAGTCAAGCTACTTGTAATCATTACTGATTCTTGTTTCTCAACTCCCCTGCATCTCATACAAAGATGTTGAGCTTCAATGATACACGCAGATCCAATAGGATCCAATAATTGATTAATTGCTCTAGTGACTTGCTGTCCAATTCGTTCTTGAATTTGCATACGTCTTGCGAAGATATCTAAGATTCGTGCAAGCTTTGAGATCCCAATGATCTTTCCATTCGGGATATAACCTATATGAGCTTTACCCGAAAAGCTGAGCATGTGATGTTCACATGTAGAATAAAACTCAATGCCTTTTAAAAGGACTAATTCATTATATCCGTCTGCGTCAAAAGTAGTTGCAATATCTTCTGGCTTCATTTTATAGCCCGCGAACATTTCACTCCAGGCGCGTACAACTCGTTTAGGAGTATCAAGTAATCCTTCACGAGTTGGATCTTCTCCGATCGCTACTAACATATTTTTTACTAAGTCTTGCTTTATTGCTGTATCCATTTAAAAACCCCTTAAATAATTGTAGAAATCCCTTGATCAAATTGAACTGTAATCATCTGATCTATAGGTCCAGATGCATGTGGAAATTGTGAAATCACGAATATTGAAGTGTCTTTTATATCGCGTATCTTCTCTAGAACTTGTAATCTACCTGCATTATCAAGCCCATCAAAAACTTCATCTAATACTAAAAGATTTGTCTGCCATCCGGATAGTGATTGCAACGTTTCGCGTAACCCAAAACAAAGCGAGAGACACAACCTTCTCGTTTGACCAGAGCTTAAAGATGTTATATTAATCATTTTACCATTGATTATAAAGTCGACCATTATCTTTGATATATCATCTTGTGGAAATCCTACCCGTATTGAGGCTCCCTCATGCCATAATTTATGTAACCACTTGTTAGTATTCTCTGTTAAGAGATCTAACGTCTGATGTAATGCTAATGAAATTACACCTTTAGGACCAAATCCCTGCAACCAGAACTTCAGAGGATCGATATAGGCATTAATTGTTTCGAGAAGCTTTTGAGTCTCCTCTACCCTAAAGTTTAACGTCTCACGCCGAGAGTCAGCAGTTTGACATTCACTTACTAAATGCTGATAAATCTTATCGAGATTTCCTATCTCTTCGCGCACTTGTTTAATTGACTCTAAGATACTCTCTCTTTCACGTTCGGATGCTTTTTTATCTTGACTGATCCGATTAAACGCGAGATAAATAATATTTTTATCGTGCTCAGCATCTCTCAAAATCTTTTCAGATCCTGTCGCTACAAGCCTGGAGCCATCTTCATTAATAATCTCAAGGTCAAGTTGACACTTATGATGAGAGCGATTAATCTCTTTAAGCTGTTTTGGAATTTTTTGACCGCATTCAGGACAATCATCTCTCGCGTTAAGCCACCTTAAGTAATCACGCTCAAACAATTTACGTTGAGACATTACTTGACTTAGCTTTTCAAAAGCGATTTCATTCTTAGCTTTTGCGACGCTAACTTCATCTTCACTACTCTTAAAAGCTAATTCATGCTCCTTTAAAATTCTTATATAATCTAAAATTTGATTTTCACAGTTAGATAACTTATTAATAAAAGTCGACTCCTGAACCTTAAGTGTCGCGACTCTTTTTTCAATCTGAAGAAGCTGGTCTTGACTTTCAGTCATATCCGGCAAAGCATGAATCATTTGGTGCAACGTTTCTAAGTCAGTATTGAGACGTTTATAATTATCGTTAAATATATCATGAGCATTTTTAACTCGTTCTCTAGCTTGACCAAATTGCCTTAATTGTGGCAGTACATCTACGAGAATCTTTTTTCTATTTGCATCCGTTTCAAATGAGAATGAGTTCCTCATTGATGCATCTGTTACGTATACTAGTTGAGAAAATAAGTCTTGTGGAATCCCAAGGATCTCCTCGATAAGTTTTTGTGTTTGTAAATTCGTAGCCAAGGTTTGTTCAATTTCATTCTTCCAAACACGGACTTTATTTCCAAAATCACTATCCATTCTATACCTAATAACGATGTACTTATGATCACCAACATTAAAATGTACTTTAACATAACAATCTTTAGGGTAGTCCCAGTTAGCTACATCATCACCAGTTACATCTTTACCACTTATATGTGGAAGTCTACCGTAAAGTGCCCAGCAAATAGCGGTAAATAAAGATGACTTACCGGCGCCATTAGACTCTGTAGTTTCTAAATCGCCGGTGAGTTTACCTTGGATAAGTGTAATGCCTTGATCATTCAAGGTAAGATTGAAGACTTCAAATGATCGAAAGTGATGAGCACCTACATGAGTAAATTCAACTTTCATAATTCTCCTTACATATAATCTCTACCGGCTTTCGGATAAAAGTCATCTTGAACGTCGGCGAGAGTCTTAGCATCACTTATAGATTGACCACAGAATGGACATCCACCTTGCTTATAAGTATGAACACCACCCCAACCATCACTCCAACCATATCTATCCCAACCATTGCCGCGCTCCAAGCGTATCTCGCAATTGGGGCACCAATAAGTATCTGTCTTCCAATCATACCATAAGGATTCACGATACCACCAGCAAGCAAGGCGCCTCAAAAACCTTTTCATTACTCCGCTCCCAGATAATGAGTTCCTAATTCTTCAATATCAGGATCTAAATTCTGTACTCTAGAAAAGTCAACAATATACGATTGAAGCGAGTCGTGCACCTCAGAGGCGTCTGCTCTTTGAATTCTCGTTTCAACTGGTTTAATCACCCAACTCTTAGCACCTTTTTCCTTTAATACTTCTACTATTATATCTAAATTATCATTTGAAGTCAAGTATACTTTCACATTTTTATCTTTTAAATCTGAATCAATTAATTCTACGAAAGTTCCTTCGATGAAACGTTCGCGGATTGGAGATAAAATAGCTTTAGCATCTTTACCATCATAAAGCCACATATACTTTTGTTGCCCAGCTTCAGCAAATGAATGTTGCCAAGGGGTTCCGACATTAACAATTGGAGGAATAACTTGTGGTTTATGAAGATGCCCATTAAATACCCATTCAAATGGTTCTAGATGTTCCAATTTAATTGATGACGTTACAGGTACTTTATCGTTTAAACGAAGTTGATGTATCATCTGATGCATAAAAAGAACGGTACCATCTTTCTTATCGGGTTTAAAACTAGATACCCACTGTATAAAATCCTCTTCGGGTAATGATGGAATCCAATAAGTTAATCCTACTCTACATGCTTTCTCTATTATAGACGAATATCTTTTAAAAATCCTAATTGTAGATTTAGTATTTCGATAAAAGACTTGATCGTGGTTACCTGATAGTAAAATAACTTCTTTGTTTAGGCGTTCAAAGAAATCAAACACCGCGAGCAGGCTGTCCCACTTTACCGATTCAGGTGAATGAAAGAGATCGCCAATAATAATGAGAGTCTTAAACCCTTGAAAGGATTCAACAAACTTACACCACTCCTCAAATATATCCAGATTTCGAGAGTCGACGTGTAAGTCACCAGTAATGAGTGCAGGTAGATTCATATAATAAAAGAATTGAGGGGAGCCGAAGCTCCCCTCCTAGGCAAGATTAAGGTGCTGCATTAAAAGGAACGTAAGTAACATTGCGCTTCATCAAAGCTCTTTTCGCTTTAGGTACAACATTAACATCAGTGTCTTTCACGACATCAGCAACTTTAGTAGGATCAGGACACCATTGAGCAAGCAATGATTGAGCGGTTGATAGAGCAACCTTTGCGGCTAAATACGCCATTTCAATTTCAGCATCGTAGCCTGATAAGAGTTGCGCTTGTAATTGTGCGACTGTTGCCTTTAATGTGTCGACAGTGTTTTGAAGATTCGACGTTACAGTTGGGGCATTCGCACAGAACGTTGCACATCCTGAGATTGCAACTGGTGCGGCGATTAATGTTAGACACATAATCGCCATTAACAAACGTTTAATCATTAGGTTTTCACCTCCTTATTTTTCACTTTCAGAATTTAATTTGTCAGCCTTAGTCTTTACTTCAGTCTTTACTTCAACTTTTTTAGTTGAAGCTTCAGATACTTTAGGCATAATCTTTGTAACCTTAATTGGTGTGGGTTTCACCCAATTCTTGAAGTAATCTAAAGAGACTACGTTTAACCACTTTTCTCTATTAAGATCCAAATTCTCAAAGGTTAAATCACCCTCAGGAATAGGATCTATTTTCTTTCCATTTCCTGTAGCCTTCATAACTCCCATTCCCGTATCGTTATTTACCATAAACATTTCGATAGCGGGAGGAAGAGTTTGCATGAAGCGCACCCAAGCTTTCCAAACAGTACCTACCCAATATGTAACAACCGCCGGAACTTCCTGGTGCTCTTTACGCGTAGGATTACAATCATGTATGACAATTATACCATTAGGATTTAAACACTGAAGAGCATTCGCGATATCTCTCGTGACTTGTTCATCAACGTGGAAACCATCAATAAAAACAAGATCAAAGGTCTCTTTGTTCTGAGCAAAGAAGGTATCTGAGCTCATTTGATGCGTCACTGGTTTTGCGGGTTCAGGGTCAACCCCATACTTCTTTTCAGCTTTGATTTGATCAAAATTAATATCTGGATTGGCTACGCCAATTTCCAAATAAGATTTATAACCAAACGTATCAATCAATAAATTAAGAAAGTCCCATCTATCCATCGCATTTCACCTCGAAATAGTATCGTTCATAATCAAACGGCATGATTAAAGCACCCTCAATTTCTTCAGGAGGGGTGATGCACTTAACCCAAGGATTCTCGCCAATTCTTCCCCATTGACTTTTCCCGGGATAGTTACAAATCCCAATAACCCTTTTACCGACTCTCATTGCTTCACTTAAAGCTTTCTTCCAATCTTCAGTTTGTTCTAGCACGCAAGATAGAACAACCGTATCAAATTCTTTATCCTTAAAAGGCAACTTTTCAGCGTTAGCAAGTTGAACTGGAAGGCCTTTCTTTAACGCGATATCAATCATTAACGGACTTAAATCAACTCCAAATCCATTTGGTACAATCTCTAAAAGAAATCCCGTATTGCAACCAACATCAAGATATCTTCCCCTTATTTGAGATGCGATGAATTTAATGATCGCATCATTAACAGGTGAATGTCCCTTCTCAATTACAACGTTATAATGATTAGACATTTAATTCAAGCCCCTTAAAATCCAATTAAAATATAATATATTCAAATTGCCCTAGATCGTATAAACTAACGTGAGTTTATACGATCTAACGTTTCTTCCAACTTCTCCCAAGGATACCATCTCCCATATCTCCAAAAATGAGTATAAGCAATTTCAGTAGTTGGAACTTCGGTTGTCTCAAAATAGTGCTCAATGTTTTGAGCATCATTTGTAGATACCTTTAAACCGCATATCTCCGCTGGATATTCGCCTTCATTAAAAGGTGGAATAAAGTATGAGGGTTTTAAATACACCCGTGTTAGCATTCTCTTAGCAGACTCAATCTCTTTTTCCGTAGGTACGTGAGTATGCCATAAACCATGAACTGCAATTAAATCATTTCGCTGAATGAGGAAGTCAATGAGTTCCTCATTTTCAAATATTTGTTGCCCAGTACCAAGCGCCTTAATTTGATCGTCGGTCATTCGATAATCAATCTTATGAGTACTCCCGCATACAACAACACCATGAAGGATTTTAAATCCTCGGCGATCGCAAATATCACAAAACCTTTGTAGATCTGCCATTGCAGTATCAACCGATACATCATCGTTACGAACAATCATTTCACACGCTCCTATTTGAATATACGAATATCTTAAGACTCCACCTTGATGGAAATTCCTTAATCTTCACCCAACCCATATTAACAATTAAATCATGATATTCAGGATTATAATAAATAATAAATCTTTCACGATTCGAATTTTTCACAGATTGGTTTATTTTTGTAATGACCTTTTCCATAGTCTGATAATTAAATGGATTGTACATGTAATAGTAATTATAAATTCCATACTGAGGGAAGTCGACTGCGTCGTGACAATAAATAAAACACCTATTATCACCGATTATTTGAAAATTCTTATCAGCAATCTTAGCAACATCTTTTAATAGTTCTACACCTGCAATTAGCGTGAAAGGAAATTCACGCATAACATTCATTGCGCTTCCCTTTCCACAACCAATATCTAAAATAGAATCTGCATCCGTAATGGGCAGCTGTTTTAAAAAAGTCGAAAGGAATCTATCATCACCAGAAGGTTGAGTTATTCTATTATCATTAACGAAGTTTGGCTTCGAGGGACGCATGATCATCCTTTTAATCTAATGTAAAGTTTTTTAAACTCTTCACATACAGTTTGCCAGGAGTATTTTGGTAATACTTGATTAACAGTATAGAACTTTTGGATTCCCAACTTAATTCCATCAACTGTCCGATCTATTTTATGAACATTTAAAGTTCTTGCAATACCGACATCAGTAGTAATTACTGGCTTATTCATTGCAAGGCACTCCATCACTGGCATTCCAAAGCCTTCAGCGTATGAGGCGCACACTAAAAGATCAATCGACTGATAATATTCATACATGTTCTCGGGTTTTATATCACCTATCGCAGGTTTAAACTTAACTCCAAGTTCACTACATGCTCGAGTAATCAAATCAAAACCCTTATATGTATCAGGTTTACCTGCAAAGCCAACGGTGAAGTCGTGGTCGGGTTTAAATTGATCAAAAATTCCATCTGGAATTAAGTGAGATCCGATAAAGATATCGTGTAGCTCAGGATGAATTACATGAATATTCATACTTGGTCTATTTGCAATATCGCGAACATAGGGAGGGTACCGAAAAGAGCGTACTGACATTAAGAATGGCGCTCGAATTTGGTCTAATACATTTAAGTGATATTGTAAATCCCAATTTCCATAGTGGACTAAATCATGTTGATTCGCTTCCTCTACTAATTGCTGTGACGTGATTGAAGTATAGAAACGTTTTGTAAACGTAAAATCAATTCCTTCAATCATTCGATCTACAATTCGGTCAACAATCCAACCAGGGATATCCGCTAAGATGAGAATTTTCATGATTCTTTAATCCAGATATATTAGAATATTACTCATGTTTCATACTTAATTTACGGAATGAGCTATTCCAATAATCATCCAAATATCCAACCTTAATTCCAGTTTTCCAAATACAGTAATCTAAACTCAATTGATCTCTTTTAGAATGTTGACATATCTCATTCCACCAGAAACAGTTAAATTCTTCAACTTGTTTTGTATGTTTTCTTAAAATTGTACCGCCTGCATGTAGGCCAAACTTACGAGGAAACCCTTCTTCACTATATTTCACGAGTTGATTTCTCATAACCTCTTCATCATCTAAACCTAACCGCGCACAGATTTCCATTTCATCAGAGGAAATCCTTCTTCACTATATTTCACGAGTTGATTTCTCATAACCTCTTCATCATCTAAACCTAACCGCGCACAGATTTCCATTTCATCATATGCACAATCACGCGCTGGGTGTTTAAACATAAAGATATCACAATCATCATGGGCGAAGGTAGTTAGAATATGTGTGATAGGTTGTATTAACATTACATTACCGTCAATCCAAAGACTCCAATCACAATCGATATATTCATGAGTCATAATCTTGTGGCGCTTTGCGTTTCTTACTGAAGCATCCCAGCGGCCGTCAAATTCATTACAAGCGGGGCGAATTTCCCAAAGGTTAGATTGAAGGGAGGGATCATCAGTAAAGCAAACGAATTTTGCTCCATCCTCATTATGGTGAGATTCAATAATAGTATCATATCCACCACAAATCGCTGTAATGCAAACTAATCTCATTCAGGCTTTACAGTTTCAACAACAGGATCTTTAGGCTTCCCGTTACCATTTATTGTACCACTTTGTAAGCTACAAGATTTTGCAAGATCACTAATCGTTGAATCCTTACTATGAGAACCTGGGGAGCTACCAAAATAATAACCTAAGACGAAAGTCATCAAAGGGATTATAACGGCATCTCTTTCAGGAAAGAAGGCTAACATTGCAAAGCCGCCGATCATTGTAATTAACGCGACTACAAACGCTTTATTTTCTTTTGAGCCTTCTGCCATTATCTTAACCTCCAAACTGAGTGATATCAACCCAATTTTGACTAATCACCGTCCAGAAGTCGTCCGCGAGTCCTTGAAGAATATATTCATATGGAAGATATCCATATCCTTTTTCACCCCAAGTTGTTCCCCAAGAATTGCGAATTAATAGGGCGCCCGTACGTGCAACTTTATCGCGAGAGTTTATAATGACTATAGTATCATCATAACCTACAGCCATTATCGCATGACCCCCTAAGAAGCTTTCTTGCGATGCAGGAAATGGAATTCTTCCATTTGTATCCGCATCATCAAGACTACCATAACAAGAGAAGCCAAAGATACTTGGAAATCCTGCATTCAAATACGCTTTAACGTTTGCGAGCGTTACAGATGGTGATCTATCCGATGAGTCTAATCGTAAGTATTTAATAGCCTTAAAGTTTTGTGCGAAGGCGTAACAAAAAGCTGATGGTTCATCATCAAACTTATTAATATCATAAATGAAATACTCTTCAGGAGGTGCACCAAACAAAACTAGAGCGCCTAGAGTTTCACGAAGAGTCGCACCATTATCACCTTTAATCCTTCCAAAGGTTCTCGTAACCTTATATAGAAAGAGTCTTGAAAGGTTAATATATTTTTGATTACCTGTTGCTTTACGCTCGCAAAATTCGACAAGCCCTGCAGCTGCGTTAGCTGTGCAGGAGCCAAGATCACCTTGATCTTCAATTGGAGAACACCATTTACGAAGGTCAACCTTAGGAGTTTTTGAAGTTAGATCCGAATTAAGTGTTGGACACAATGTATTTGCAGCTTGAAGTGTTGCGAGGATTTCAGGATGATCGCACCTATAATCACGAAAGTCAGGATAATCTCGACGCCATCCAAACGATTTTGCTTTCATTAGGAGTACTCCCTATTAATAGTATACTCCTAATTTGTTTAAATGACCCGAACTTGTTCCCCATTTTCTTGCAATACATAATTGCAAGAGACTTGTGAACAGTAGACCTTACCGCCTTCGCCTACGATTGCTTTACCGTGACACATAGGACAGACGCCTCCACCTCGACGTTCCATCTCTGAGAAAGAGAAACGCAGGTGCTGGGGAAGATCGTGAAAGTTTATTAGTGACCTCTTTTCTTCTCGAGGCGCCTACGTCGACGTTCACGACGTTTTTTACTTCCTATTTTGCGTTTACCTTTTCTATCAGGCTTTGGACCAATGCTCATAATTAACACTCATACCCTGAAGACGCTTCATTAAAAAGTTCTTCAATTTGATCTTCTCGAGATATCAAATCAAATTCTCTGCACACGTCTTCCTCAAAAATATAAGTATCATCGAAGAAAACGGTTCGAAAACCATTTCGCATTATAGAGAAAACGATTCTCTCTTCTGGGTGACTTCTCGCATCTGTTGCCATTATGTGAGAAGATCTTCAGAAGTAAATACCGAAGTTAGTGGAACTTCCGTTTTAGTCATTCCTTCAGTGCGATCAACTAAGACTAACCATTGAACTACCTCTACGTCATACTCATCAAGAATAGCTCTAGTCGCAAATCTAAGCGATGCACCTGTTGTTATAATATCATCAACTATAGCAACTTTACTTCCTGCGGGTATGAAGTCGCCTTCTACCATCCTACATAAGCCGTGCTTCTTTTGAATCTTACGAACAAGCACGCCTTTCAAAGGTCTATGTTGACTAACAGTGACTAAACTTGGAATGATCATAAAACCACTTTTCTCAACTCCCCCAATGTTCGTTACTTCAGGATGCAAATGGGAAAGTAAAAGCATCGCGGTATCATATGCGACTAAAGAATTTAAAAACAAGGGACGACAATCAACATAGAAATCAGTTACAACTCCTGAATGAAGTTCGAACTCTCCGCGATGGATATTCCGTTGAAGATACGTTTTAATTAATTCAGTCGTCATAATCCCTCTAAGAGTTAACTTGACGTTCTCTACGATCACCAAACCCGGTCACTAAACCGGTCTCATCATCAATGTAACCTTCAATGAATCCCCAACCTTCATCATCAATACCGAATAAACCATTAATAATACCTAAGAGCCCAACCCAATGAACTTCACCTTTATAACGACTATCTTTTCCTACTTGAATTGTAGGATGTTCAGCAAGTTCTTTATTACACATTACTCTCGCATTTACCAGATAATTAATTGCAGCGGGGTCAGCTTTAAGAGCCGAATTGAGAACTGAGATTGCGAAAGAAATTGCGTCAGTATGTTTTTCCATTTTACATTCCTATCCATCCTTTAGCAGCATCATAGTCGGGAGAATAAACGTGAATATCCCA
>WSSedB2T2DRAFT_1000003_pt1 | contig 27065 bp, 22 predicted proteins | sample WetSurSiteB2Tule_FD_9469 | JGI IMG/M metagenome (IMG submission 9469)
TGTCTATCAAGAAATGACAGGCAAGATGCCTGTCCCACCAATACCGTGGGCTCGAACCCTCTTTTAGCGTCTCCAGTCCAAAAATACGTGACCGAATTTAGGAAACAGACCACTTAAGCCCCACGGCTTCCTTGTCTTCGCCGGGGATTGTCCGAGGATGGAGACGAAAACCCGGGGCCCACAATTTTGACATTGAGCCCATTCCCATGCACACTAAAAGGTTCGCACCCATTATTTTCGAACAGTTGCAGGAGAGAACATGTTAACGCCGGGTAAAACTTATGATCAGGTCTATGGATCGTTTCAATGGCAGGTTCCCGATTTTTACAACATCGGTGTGGATATATGCGATAAGTGGGCGCACGAACCGGGCCGTACGGCCCTGATCTACGAAGACAACAAAGGGCAGGTCACCAAATATTCTTTCTCGGATCTGAAAAAACTCTCCAATCAATTGGCCAATGGTCTCAAAGCCCATGGAATTCAACGGGGTGACCGCGTCGGAATTTTGTTGGGTCAGAGCCCTGAAACGGGGATCAGCCACATCGCGTTGTACAAGATTGGCGCCATCGCAATTCCTCTCTTCACGCTTTTTGGTACCGACGCGTTGGAATATCGCTTGTCAAACAGCGGAGCGAGAGGGCTCATAACTGATGGGGCCAATCTCCCCAAGATCATGGAAATCTGGGACCGTCTGCCGGAATTGAAAATCGTTGTGGTTACCGACGGAGACAAGAGCGACCGAGTAGTAGATTTCGGAAAGCTGATTGATAAAGGATCAACAGAGTTTGAACCGGCCAAAACAAAACCAGATGATCCGGCTCTAATTATTTACACCTCCGGCACAACCGGCCCTCCGAAGGGGGCTCTCCACGCTCATCGAGTGGTGCTGGGACATCTTCCCGGCGTAGAGTTTCCACATAACTTCTTTCCGAAAGAAGACGATCTTTTCTGGACGCCTGCTGATTGGGCATGGATCGGCGGACTAATAGACGTGCTTTTTCCCAGTTGGCATCATGGAGTGCCTGTGGTAGCCCACCGGGCAAGGAAATTCGACCCGGAAGAAGCCTTCCACTTGATAGCAAAGCACCGCATCCGCAATGCTTTCATGCCGCCGACTGCTTTGAAGATGATGCGCCAAGTCGAGGATCCTGGAAGGCGCTACGACTTTCACATGCGGAGCATCGGATGCGGAGGAGAGACTCTGGGCGCTGAGCTCCTGGAATGGGGAAAACAGGTCATGGGGGTAACAATCAACGAATTTTACGGTCAAACCGAAGTCAACCTCGTTGTAGGAAACTGTGCGGGAATAATGGAAATTCGGCCTGGCTCTATGGGCAGACCCATCCCTGGCCACATAGTCGAAATTGTGGACGAATCCGGCGTGCCGGTTCCTATGGGTGCCGTGGGTGAGGTTTCCATCAAAAGGCCCGACCCCGTGATGTTCCTCCAGTACTGGGACAATCTTAAGGCCACGGAAGAGAAATACGTTGGCGATTGGTGCCTAACCGGCGACTTGGCTCGCAAGGATGAAAACGGGTACTTATGGTTTGTCGGGAGAACAGACGATGTCATCACCAGCGCAGGCTACAGGATAGGGCCCGCGGAGATCGAGGATTGCCTTTTGAAACACCCGTCGGTAAGCCTGGTCGCAGTCGTTGGTATTCCGGATGAAGTCCGTACGGAAATTGTGAAGGCGTTTATCGTGCTCAAGCCCGATGTGAAGCCAACGCCAAGCCTTGAACAGGAGATCAAAAACTTCGTGAAGGTCAGATTGGCGGCTCACGAGTTCCCACGAGAGGTCGAATTTGTGGGAGAACTCCCCATGACCGCAACCGGTAAGATAATGCGGAAGGAGTTGCGCAAACTGGAAGAAGAACGAAAACGTATCAAAAAGTAGACAGTGTTCCCACGTTGTCTACACCAGCAACCGCTTATTGGTAAGCCTCGCGCAATTCTCTCTTAAGAACTTTGCCCAGAGCATTACGCGGGAAGTCCTCCTCACGGAAAACTATCTTCCTCAAACGCTGGTACTTGGCCAGCTTGGGGTTGACCCAATCCAATAACTCCGCCTCGCTCACCGCGGCCCCCTCTTTGAGAATGACAAGGGCAACCGGGGTCTCGCCCCATTTCTCATGAGCGAGGCCGATCACCACCGCATCTTTGACCGCAGGATGACTTGAGACTACCTGCTCCAGATCGCTGGCGAAGATGTTTATTCCTCCCGAAATGATCATGTCCTTTTTGCGGTCCATGATATAAAGGAAGCCATCCTCGTCCAGCTTGCCCATGTCACCGGTGCGCAGGTACGTGCGTCCACGTTCGTTGATCCAGATAGCTTCAGCGGTTTTGTCGGCGAGCTTGTAATACTCGGGCATTAGAAATGCGCTGAATGCCGCGATCTCTCCCACCTCTCCCGGAGGCAACTCACGGCCCTGATCATCTATAATTCGCACATCCCAGCCCACGAGCGGGATGCCCACCGAGTCGGTCTTACGCTGCATGTCCTCAGGTTTCAGGGTGGTGGCAACACCTTCGGTAAGGCCCCATAACTCCGCCAGGTCGCCCGGAAAGCGCTGGAGAACTTCTTGCTTGGTTTGGGTGCGAAAGGGGCTGCCGGCAGACACCCACATGCGCATGGATGTCAGATCGTACTGATCAAAGTTGGGCTGCTCCAAGAGTATCATAAATTGGGTAGGTACCATGAACGTGTGCGTGCAGCGTTCCTTCTCAGCCAGGCCCAAGTACTCCTGAGGGTCAAATTTCGGCATAAGCACAAGGGTACCGCCCGCGAAGATGGTGGGGAGCATGGTCAACCACGTGCCGTTGGCATACAGAGCAGTGGCGACGACGGTTATAGCCCCTGAATCAATACGAAAGTCCATGCCAAAGCTCATCGCGAAGTGGAGGCGATTGTGGTGAGTGTGCAGGATGCCTTTGGGAGTACCGGTTGTGCCGGATGTGTACATGATGTTGATGGGATCTTCGTAGACCAGGGGGACACCCGGGTCGTGGTCTGAATTGGTGGCCAGGAATTGGGAATATGACTTCCAGGCGCCGTTTTCAGAGCCTGGGGATATGAAGCCCTCAGCAACTATCTCCGTGAACTGGTCTCGGAAAGGATCCATCACCTGGCGGCGATCGGAATCCACGAACAGGAAGCGAGAGTCAGAGTCCACCACCATCCGGGCCAAAGATTCACCCGGCACCATCACCGACAGCGGTACGATCACTCCGCCGGCCCTGATGGCACCGAACAATATCTCCAGCATCTCGGGTCGGTTGCTCATCAACAGGCTTACTTTGTCTCCCTTTTGCAGTCCCAATCCTATGAGCCCATTGGCCACCCGATTGATATGGCTGTTGAACTCTCTCCAGGTGAGGCGAGTGTTTTCACAGATAATGGCCGGTTTGTCGGCCCGCCATTTCCCGTGGCTACTCAACACGTCAGTGATAATCACGTCGGGATTGTGGAACCTCTGCATGGCTCTCTCCACCATTTTTCTGCGCGTTGCAGAGCATTGGCCATTCGCTGGTAGGAGCGGTAGCCCCCCAGCGGATCTTCATTCGACAAAACATGGTCCATGTGCTCGTCGGAAAGAAGAGGAAAGTCAGACGGCCAGATAGCGCTTCTTGATTTCTTCGTTTTTTTCCAGGTCAGCTATACTTCCGTGGTATTTGATATGACCGTTATCTACGATGTAAGCCCGGTCCGAATGTTTCAAAGCGAACTTGACGTTCTGTTCGGAGAGTAGCACCGTCATCCCCTCTTGTTTGATCAGGTCGATGAATTCACCCAGGACTTTGACAATGATAGGGGCCAGCCCCTCGGACGGCTCATCGAGGAGAATGAGATCCGGATCGCCCATGAGAGTGCGGGCTATGGTGAGCATTTGCTGCTCACCGCCGCTCAGCGTCCCGCCGGGTCTATGGGAAGCCTCTCTTAACCGGGGAAACAGTTCGTAGATCCGTTCAAAGGTCCATTTGCTCAACTTGCTCTTCGACCTCTTGCGACCTACGTCGAGGTTGGCGTGCACGGATAGATCGGGAAAAATTCGCCGGTCTTCGGGCACAAAGCCGACGCCCAAGCGGGCCACCTTGTACGGGGGAAACCCGGTAATGTCTTGCCCCCTGAACTTCACGGTACCCCCTTTCGGCGGAGTCAAACCCATAACGCTGCGCATGGTGGTGGTCTTACCGGCCCCGTTTCTTCCAAGGAGCACCACGACCTCACCGCTGTTGACTTCCAAAGAAACATCAAAAAGGATATGGCTTAATCCGTAAAAGGTGTTTATCCCTTGGATCTCAAGCTCCATGTCTAAACCTCTTCGCCCAGGTACGCCTCGATAACCTGGGGGTTGGATGAAATCTCCTGTGGCGTTCCTTCGGCAAGTAGAGTTTTGTAGCACAGCACTCTGACCTTCTCGGAGATCCCGAAAACCATATCCATATCGTGCTCGATAAAAACCATGGTAATTTTCAGGCGTTCCCAGAGCTGCTTGACAAGATCCACCATTTGCCATCGCTCTTCGGGGCTCATCCCAGCCATGGGCTCGTCTAGAAGAAGCAGCTCGGGTTCCAGCGCAAGAGCGACGGCCATATCCAGTCTTTTCTGGTTTCCATGCGCAAGGGTGCCGCTTTGCCGATGGGCCAGATCCGTAAGTCCGACGTTCTCCAGCACCTGGTATGCTCGCTCATGCACTGCTTTCAGCTTGCTCACGGCCGTGGTCATATTGAGGTTGCCACAGTCCTTGGTGATAATGGTGGTTACCACATTTTCCAGGACGCTCATTCTGGGAAAGATATTGGTGATCTGAAAAGCCCTCGCCATTCCCAGCCTGACAATGTCGAAAGGCTGCTTGCCCGAGATATCTTTTTCCTTGAAGATGACCCGTCCCTTGTCGGGGATGAGATACCCGGTTATCAGATTGAAAAGTGTAGTCTTCCCCGCGCCGTTGGGCCCGATAATGGCACTCAGCTCCCCTGTGGCCACGGCAAAACTGATATCGTTGAAAATCTGGTTGCCTTCGAAAGATTTCGAAAGGTTCTCAATCCGGAGGACATCATCAGCCATGTTACGGTTCACCATCCGTTACTGAATAGGTTCACGATCCCGACTTCTTAAGGACTTTCTGACAAAGGCCAACCACGCCTCCCGGCGCGAAGAGCACGACTACAAGTAGTATCAAACCGAGAACTATGGCCCACATTTCGACCATACTTCTGTGTGACTGCTGAAGAACAATTTTGAGAAATATCAGAAGCGCTGAGCCTAGCGCCGGCCCGACAAGAGAATACATTCCCCCGACCAGGCTTGCCAGAATCGGCTCAGCGGATTTGCTCCAGTGCAAGAACTCGGTTTGAGCAAACCGGTTAAGTTCGGCCAGAAGGCCGCCGGCTAACCCCGCAAAGGCGCCTGCTATGATGAAGTTGAGCCACTGGTACCGCCTCACGTTTATGCCAATGAATTTGGCCCGTTCCATGTTCTCTCTGATAGTTCGTATGGTTAGGCCGAAGGACGAGTTTACGATCATTCTCATAAGCAGGAAGCAGACCACGAAAAGTACGAGGCAAAGCAGATAGTAGTTAATCGGTCCGAGGAATTCCGGCCTTGGAATCCCGTGGATTCCGTCATCTCCACCTGTGAAGGTGTACCACTGAAACACGACCATATAAAGGAGCTGGCTGAAAGCCAGTGTAAGGATTGCGAAATAGAGACCTATAAGGCGAACGCAAAACCAGCCGACTACTGCCGCTACAAGAGCGGCTACTATGGGCGCAGCGATGAGGGCCGCGTACAATGGGGCCCCAGCTTTTTTCATCAATAGAGCCACAGTGTAGGCTCCCACTCCGAAAAAGGCAGCGTGGCCGAAGCTGACCATGCCCCCGAAACCGAGTATCAGGTTGAGGCTCATGGCAAAAAGGGCCATGATTACCATTTCCGTGGTAACCCAAATCCAGTACTCCCCGGTTCTGCCCAACCGGACCAAGATGAAGGGGAGCAAAAAGAGCGCCACTGTGATCAGGGCGCCTGCCACCCAATTCCTAGCTCCCGACGAGCTGCCAGTTGTCTGTTGATTCTGCATCGTGCACCACTATCGTTCTGGTTTGCCGAACAGACCCCACGGCCTGATCACCAGGACCAACGCCATCATGAGGTATGGAAAGACCAGTGCCCACCGGCCAAAGGGGAGCTGGAAGAACGTTATCCCCACTCCAATAATCAAAGACCCCAACAGGGCGCCCCCCACGCTTCCCAGACCTCCGATCACCACTACAGCAAAACACTCGATGATCTTCTCCATGCCGATGCCTAAATCAATGTTGGCAAGAGCGGCCATTAGGACTCCCCCCAAACCCGCCAGCCAGCATCCCAGCATGAATGTTGACGTCATCACCCACGACACGTTGACCCCCAAAGAGCCTAGCGTATCAGGGTAGGAGACGGCAGCCCTTATAACGTTGCCTGCACTCGTGCGATAGAGCATAAACCAGAGGCCCAGAGCTATGACAGGGCCAACTACGAGAATAAACACGTTGTACGTAGGCAAGGCCAGCCCAAGGATATCTACCGAGCCTGCCAGCAATTCCGGACGTGCCACGTTGCGAGGGTCACCACCCCACACCACTCTCGCCAGGTCATCAAGGATCAAGACCAGGGCGTAGGTGAGCAGAAGCTGCAAAAGGTGCTCCTCCCGGTACACACGTCGGAACAACGAAATCTCTAGGAAAAAGCCGACCACCGCGATCGCCGGGGGAACAAAGAGCAACAACATTAGAAAGCCGGCGAGGGAGCCGCCACTGAGAAGAGTTGAGAGCGAAAAAGCCAGAAACGCCCCAATCATGTACAGAGATCCATGGGCAAAATTTATTACCCTGAGAACCCCGAACACGAGGGTGAGGCCGGATGCAATTATAAACAGAAGCATCCCCTGGCTGAGGCCGTTGACGAGCATGAAGATGTAGTATTGGATAGTCATAGTTTGGCGCCTAAGAAATCGAGTCAATAAAGGGAATTTGCGGGCAGGCCGGCCCCCTGCGTCTGGAAATCGCTCAGAAGGACCGGCCTACGAGGAAACGCTATTTTTTCTCCGATCGGAGCTTTTTTATCTCTTCCACCGAAAGCCACGCTTCCTCCGCGGGCACTTCCTTGACGTCCTTCAGGATGAGAAAATCCTTGTACTTTGGATCCTTAGCGGTCGTACCCACGTAGATTCCGACGTTGGCCATGTGGTCTTCCGCACGTATGAAGCGATCGCCTCGAAGAGACTTGAAGCGCAGCCCTCCAATTTGTTTGACCACTTGCTCTGAATCGATGCTGTTGGCCTTCTTGATTGCGTCCGTCAAAGCGATGAGGCCGTCATAAGCCATGATGGCCCAATCAGCGGGGAGGTCTTTGTACTTGTCTTCATATTTCTTGACGAAAGCTTTCATCTCCGGGGTGTCCACAGCATAGAACGGGCAGCGGGCGTATCCCAGTTGTCCTTCGGGCATATCTTGACCTGTGGCACGTAGCATGTCCAAGTCAAACAACGAGGACAATGTAGCCTTAGTGAATATCCCATAAGGCTTGGCTTGCTTGACAAAGGTGCTCAGACCTCCTCCCCACAGACTGCTGAATATGGCTTCAGGATTCTTGGCCATAAGCGTAGGTATATAAGGAGAGTAGTTCGTTTCGCCGACTTTGACCCACACGACCTCAAGAATTTGGGCATCCGGCTTAAGCTTAGCCAGTTCTTTGCTGAAAGCGTTATGCTGATCGTGCCCGTAAGCGTAGTCAGGACCAATATAGCCGTACCGTTTATAGGGTTTCGCGGCCAGTGCTCGAGCCATCCCCCGTCCTTCGATACCTGTGTTTGGAACCACCTGAAACATGTAGGGCTGGAAATCCGTGGTGGTCAATGCTTCAGCATTGGAAGTATGAAAGTAGACGATTTTCTTGAATTCATTGGCAACCTTGGTCACAGCCAGTGCCACGGCGCTGCTGGTCGGGCCAATGAGAAAATCACACTTCTCGCTCAGGATCAACTCTCTGGCCATGTTGGCCCCAATGTCCGGCTTGAGTTGTGCATCACGCACGACCAATTCCAATTTCTTACCTAGAACGCCCCCAGAGGCGTTGGCCTCCTCGATGAACAGGTCTATAGCGGCTTTTTGCCCTTTATAGAAGACAGCGCCTATTCCTGAAATATCAGCCACAAAGCCAAGTCGAATGGTGTCTGCCGCGAGGGCATTGCCGGTGATAGCCAATCCTCCGATCATGAGAAGGGAGAAACAAACGGCGACAACTCTGAAGGTCTTGCGTTTCATGATCACCTCGAAACTTGATATTTTGGGCCTTACATACACTTGTGCGGGCCAGACCAATGGTCCGATCTCGTCGCTTCTGCCAGGACATCTTGATGATGCGGTTTCTTGTGTGGTTATCGGGAAGCGTCTCAGGGGCTCGAGACACGCGCACTGGATCCAGGATGAAAGAATTCGGCTCTAGAGCTTGCCTACCCCTTTTTTTCGACCATAACTTCCCCTCCATCCGGATGTCAAGGTAATTTCTACTGCTTTTCTGTCTGCTATCCTGGCACCTCCTTCTCTCTTGTCAGGTCTCATAGTCGCTAGGGTCGCCAGTCAGCTCAACCTAGATCGCAACTCCTTCTCTTCCTCGCTAATAGGTGAGCACCATTCCGCCATCAAACAGCAAATCGCCACCCACGAGGTATCTCGCGTGCCGCGAAAACCCAAACATGAACAGATTGGCCGTTTCCACGGGCGACATCATCTCCTTAACCTGCGATTTGCCCATCATGACATCCCGCACCACTTCTTCGGGGGTAATGGCTCGCTGTTCCGCCTGAAAAGGGATCTGTTTTAGTGCTAGAGCAGTCTTGACAAAGCCTGTGCTGATTGAGAAAGAGCGTATCTTCCCCTCCCCCTCGGCGGAAATGGATTGGCTTAGCGCTCTCAGCCCGAACTTGGTGATGTTGTATACAGGTTTGTTCTTTGTGCAAATGTGAGCGTGAATCGAAGCCATGTTGCCAATGGCTCCGGTCCCGCTGGAACTCCTTTTCATGTGAGGGATAGTCAGCTTGGAAATGTAGAACGGAGCACGCAGCATTATGCGTTGCATAAAATCATACCTCTCCATGGGGAAGCTTTCCACCGGGTCGATATGTTGGATGCCGGCTATATTGGCTACGTACTTGATGGACCCAAGTTCCGCTGCTTCCTGCACAGCACGCTCGATGTCCTCATCTTTGGCAAGGTCGGTCTCAATGAAGACCATTTGCCCTCCCATCTCACGGGCCATCTGCTGCGTTTTTTTGCCTTGCTCAGGGTTGATGTCGAGGCCTACGGTCATCAAGTTGTTGGCCGCGGCCGCAACGGCCGTTGCCCGCCCAATCCCGGTTCCAGCACCGGTTACGATGCACACGTTCCCGGAATTGAAATCGTCATCCACCAGAATGAGTATCTCCTCTCGGCCTATTTTGGGTTCGTTGATATCCATAGTTCCTCGCCGGCGTTCCCGTGGATTACGCGTCGCGATCAGCGAAGCAATTTTTGCGCCAAGGTCTGCCAGTGGCCATGCGGCGTACCACGAGGTTTGATCCTGGCCAGCTTTATAAGCCCTTCAGATCAAATTGGTCGGGAGTCACAGATTTCATTTGATATGCGTGGGGTGGTATCGGATAATGTAGAAGGATAGATACATGTAGCGATTCTGATACGGGGGACGTCACCATGAAACACGGCCAAGAAATGGGTTCCGGTCGCAGCCAGGCCGCAGGGCGATCTAAACACAACGCCCAGGCCCCGCCAGAGAAGCTTGACCAGTTGGAGATGTACAAACTTATCCTGGACAACATCTATAACGGCATCCTCGTAGCAGATGCCGACGGATATGTGACCCACTTCAACAAGCCCTACGGACAATTCCTCGGCGTGGACCCAGAAGCCCAAATCGGCAAACACGTTACGGATGTTGTCGAAAATACCCGTATGCACATCGTGGCGGAAACCGGGCAGCCTGAGATCTGTTGGAGCCATCGGATCAAAGGCCAGAATATGGTCGTGCAGCGTATTCCCATCAAGAAAGACGGCAAGGTCATCGCTGTCTTCGGTCAAGTTATGTTCAAGGATGTCAGCGACGTTGGCAAACTCGCCAAGAAGCTGTCTCTGCTGGAATCAAAAGTGGAGTTCTATGAACAGGAGTTGATCTCACTGCGCTCCACCAGATACACGATTGACAGCATTGTGGGTGTAAGCAACTACATGGTTGACCTGAAAAGAGAAGCCCTCAAGGCTGCTCGAACTCGTCTGCCGGTCCTAATAACAGGCCAATCGGGGACGGGAAAAGAGCTGTTCGCTCAGGCTATCCACTGTGCCAGCGGGCGCAGACTGTATCCTTTCATCCGTATTAATTGTGCGGCAATACCTAAAGATCTGTTGGAATCCGAGCTTTTCGGTTACGAAAAAGGGGCTTTTACGGGCGCCAAATCTGATGGGAAGCCCGGAAAGTTTGAGTTGGCCCACCACGGCACAGTATTCCTGGATGAGATAGGAGACCTACCGCTTGAAATGCAGCCGAAGCTCCTGCGAGTACTGGAGGAAAAGGAGTTTGAGCGCATCGGCGCCACTTCTCTGCTGCGGGCTGATTTTCGACTGATTGCAGCCAGCAACCAAAATCTTGAAGAGATGGTCAGCCAGGGCAGGTTTCGACAAGACCTTTTTTATCGCCTAAACGTCATACCATTGCACATTCCACCGCTTAAGGAGCGAAGAGAAGACATTATTCCTCTGTCATTTCATATACTAAAATCAATTGTGACTGACGCGCATCTGCGGGACATAAAAATTAACCCTCGGGCCGAAGAAGTTTTGAGGAATTATGACTGGCCGGGGAATGTGCGTGAATTATCCAACGTTCTGGAGCGAGTCTCTTGTTCCCTTGAAAAGGATGCCATACATCCACGCGATCTGCCGTTCTACTTGCATGGTAAGCCGGCAAATTCGGCGGAAACGGGCAGATCTTCTCTAAAAGATGTGAAGTCTACGTCGGAGAAAGAAGCAATTCGCCATGCTCTGGCAGCAACGGGTAATAATAAGGCTCGTGCTGCGGACTTGTTGGGCATACACAGGACACTCTTGTACAAGAAAATGAAGAGACACGGGCTGTCCTTGGACTGACGGGGGTGAATTCCCCTTTACAGCTTGTGCTCGGATGCCTGTCCTACCAATTCAGCAGCCTCGAATCCTCCGTTGTCTTCGGTCCGAGAATTCGTCACCTGAGTCAGGAGCTGGACCACTAAGCCAAAGGCCACTGAGCATAAATTGCCTTTACAGGCTGTAAGAAATACTGACAGCGAGAAGGCCACGTCTGAGGGGGTGGATCCAACGGATTTTAAGAAATCACCGTGTTTAGAGGTCATTAAGTTCACGGAGTGGCGCTACCAGACTGGCACAGTCATTGCAAAATAGTGATTTTCTGTTGCCTTTTATTGCTTTAGAGCGTACTTCTATGAACGATCCATTCAGGATTCTGATAACTGACCGCAACCGTCACGTAAGGGAGTTTTTGGAGCGCGAGTTTCGGGACGCGGGATACCAAACGCAAGTGGCAAAGGACGGCCAAGAAGTGCTCGCCCTCATGGAGGCCGAGAAGCCACCGGATCTGCTGATCCTGGACCTGGAGATGCCTCACGGGGACGGGCTGGAAATCCTGCAGCGTCTCCAAACTCGTCTTCCGCCTCTGCCCGTGGTTATACACGCTTTCCTGGCGGAGCACTCAGATCAAGCGGCTCTCGACAAAGTGGCCGCGCTAGTGGAGAAGGAGGGGGACACCAATTGCTTGAGGTCTACGGTTATGGAGGTGCTCAGGAAGCATTATCCTAGCCGATTTGAGGGCATGCCGCAGCGCGGGTGAAAGTTGGGACAGCTACAGGCTGGGCACCTAGAGACAGCTGTGCTCGGATTTGGAGGGAGTTCGATGAAACACCGGCAGTCCGCTATGGCATCCGACCGGTGACCGCAGGCGAGTGGCTCAGGAGGACAAGTCTTAATGGCTTCAAATCACTATCAGAGACTGCGAATAAAGATCGTAGCAATGACACTCTTTTTTTCGCTCATACCGCTCTTTACGCTGGGCGTCACCATATACTACCAATTCGATACGGCCTACACCAGCAAGATCATGGAGGCTTTGAAGACGCTTTGCCAAAATCGTCGGAATGCCATCGAACTTTTTTTTGACGAACGTGTCGCCCAACTCATCACTGTAGCTAATACCCAAACCCTGGACCGCCTGAAGGACGAGGAATATCTCAAAAAAGTGTTTGACACGATGCAGTCGCGGTCAAAATCCTTCCTGGACTTGGGGGTTATCGACCACGAGGGGAACCATCTGGCGTACGTGGGACCTCATCATGAACAACTGAAATCGGTCAACTATCATAACGAAGATTGGTTCCAGGCTGCGATGTCGTACGGAGTTCATGTAAGCGATGTGTTTCTGGGTTTTCGCAAAATTCCTCATTTCATCATCGCGGTAACCGGCGTGGAGGGGAATAGGCGCTGGATCCTTCGGGCCACGATCAACTCGGAGATCATCGACAACATTGTGCGCCAGGGCCAAGTAGGCAAAAGAGGAGACGCGTTCATCATTAACGGGGCTAACGTGCTCCAAACGGCCCCGCGATTCAGCGGGAAGCTTTTTGAACACCCTACCACACCTAATTTCTCGTCGGCAATAGCGGTACATGTGGAAGAAATGGACTCAAACGGGGATCATGTCCTCTTTGCCACCTGCCCGATCACTTACCCCAAGTGGGTGCTGGTCCTCAGGGAAGACCCCAGGGAAGAGATGGCCCCTCTTTTGAAGGCACAGTACGCGGAGGCGCTGATCCTGATTGCGGGTATTTTCCTGGTCGTGACCGGAACAATTTTTACCACCCGGTCAATGACGAGCCAACTCATCCGTATGGAGCGCCAAAAGGCCACGAGCGATGATCTTATGGTCCAGTCGGCAAAGATGGCCGCGCTGGGGAAAATGGCTGCGGGAATAGCTCATGAGATCAACAATCCTTTGGCCATAATCGGAGAAAAAGCCGGGTGGATGAAAGACCTTCTTGAAAAGGAGGATATCAAAGCCAGCCCCAACTTCGGTGAGTTCGAGGATTGTATCAAAAAGATAGAGCGCCAAGTCGATAGGTCCAGAACCATCACCCATCGCATGCTACGNTTCGGACGCCGAATGGAGCCTACCGAAGACATGGTGGACGTGAATCAAATTTTGGCCGAGACCATCACNTTCCTTGAAAATGAAGCCCATTACAGAGATATTAGTATACAGACCGCTTTTGCTGAAANGCTCCCGCGTGTCACNACTGATTCCGCACAACTTCAGCAAGTTTTTCTCAATATTATCAATAACGCTATCGANGCNATCGGNAAGGGCGGTTCCATTAATTTGNGAACAAGCTACGANGGAGGGAATNATGGCAGTGTCGTGATCGAAATATCAGACAANGGACCGGGAATCCCTAAAGAGGTTTTGGGCAAAATCTTTGACCCCTTTTTCACNACCAAGAGCGTTCANGACGGGACAGGACTNGGTCTGTCCATCAGCTACAGCATCATTGAGAAGTTGGGAGGGAAAATCACCGTGGCCAGTGAAGAGGGAAAAGGCACCACTTTTNCTATTTATGTGCCTGCAAGAGGCNTAGCAACNTGATTCCATAAGGGTGATACGGAGAAGAGAAAAGCGCCGAGGAGGTTAGAGCCGTGGAGAAGTTCAGGGTGTTGATAGTAGATGATGAGGTGGATTTTGTAGAAACCATTGTCAAGCGTCTGATTGATCGAGGTCTGGAAGTCGACGGGGTTCATAGTGGTCCCGAAGCCCTCGATCTGATGGACACAAAAGATTTTGATGTAGTCATCCTGGATGTGAAAATGCCCGGCATGGACGGCATCGAAACCTTGCGGGCGATGAAGAAAAAAAGACCCCTCACGGAAGTGATCATGCTAACGGGACACGGCTCCGTGGAATCCGGAATTCAGGGGCTTCAGCTCGGGGCATATAATTATGTCATGAAACCCGTCCCCCTCGATGACTTGCTCAAACAGATGACTCAGGCCTATGAAAGAAAGTTAATCGAGGAAGAGAGATCTCGTCAGGCAGGAAGCCAAGCTATTCCCGAAAGAGTTTAAGCCATGACTCTCCGGTCCAAACTCCCAAGTAAAGACGTATGCCTCAGCGGTCAACCAAAATGTCCTACCGTGACTTTCACCCCTATCTTTTAAGTTTGTTGATCCTCTTCACGGCGGTGCCGCTGGCCTTTGCGGCCAGCGGCTTCTTCGCTCTGGGCGCAGTTATGATCGCTGCGATAGCTTTTTCTCATACAAGGAACTTGTTACGCGCAACTCAAATTGCCGAGCAGCGACGGCGCGCTGCTGATGAGCAGCTCTGCAGGACCGAAAAACTTTCCACGGTTGACGAAATCTCAGCAGGAATCGCACATGAAATAAATAATCCACTCGGGATAATTGCTCAGGAGACTCAATGGATACAACATCTGCTGCAAAGCGAACCGCTCAAGGACGCCAAGACAGTGGGAGACTTGAGGGATTCACTGCGCGAGATATCTATCCAGGTGGACCGGTGCAAAGAAATTGTACACAAGCTGCTCAATCTAGCACGCGAGATGGAGCCGGTGATTCAAGGTGCGGATATAAATGACTTGATCAAGAATATGGTCGCGCTGATCGAGCGGGAAGCAGCTACGAAAAACATAAGAGTTACTAAACTGTTGGAGCCGGACTTGCCAATAGTATACAGTGATCCGCCTCTAGTGCGCCAAGTAGTGCTCAATCTGCTCATCAACGCAACCCACGCAGTAGATAAAGATGGAACAATAACCGTTACCACTAAATCTAATGAAAACGATTCTGTAGAAATTGCGGTCACGGATACAGGGAGCGGTATATCCAAAGAGAATCTGAATAAGATCTTTACGCCGTTCTTTTCCACAAAACCTCAAGGCAAGGGGACCGGCTTGGGTCTTGCCATTTGCCGGGGAATAATCGAGAGGTTGGGAGGTCGTATCTCCGTCACCAGCGACGTGGGCGAGAGCACAACTTTTACGATACACCTCCCTATCCACAGAGAGCCGGAAGGAGCCAAATAGAAATGCCTTCGCAACCTAAGGTGTTGATCGTAGACGACGAAGAGAGATTCAGGACCACCATGTGCAAGCTGCTGACCGTAAGAGGCTTGGAGGCATCAACTGTCGGCAGCGGCAAAGAAGCTCTGGAGAAGCTGCGCGACACGCCCCACGACATAGTCGTCCTGGACATAAGAATGCCTGAAATGGGAGGAGTACAGGCATTGTCGGAAATCAAAAAGATAGACCCTCAAATTGAAGTGATCATAATGACGGGCTACGCTTCGGTAGATACGGCCAAAGAGATTATAAAATTGGGTGCTTTTGATTATCTTCTCAAGCCATACGCTATCGAGGAATTAATCGAAAGAATCGACGCAGCATACGACCGCAAAACTGAAAGAAGCCGACTGAAGGCCAAATCTTCACAAGATTCTTAGAAGGAGCCGACACATCGGTCTACGGATGCGGGAAAAGGTCATCATTTTCACACGGTACCCGGAACCGGGTAAAACTAAAACACGCCTGATTCCGGTACTTGGAGCAGAAGGGGCCGCGGACCTCCAGCGCCGCATGGCCGAACATGCTCTTGCTCAGGCGCAGGACCTGGCCGCAAGACGTGAGGTCTCATTAGAGGTCTGCTACGAAGGTGGCGATGAGGCCCTTCTGAGAAGGTGGCTTGGAAACCGGTTCTCCTATTGTGAACAACGCGCCGGAGATCTGGGTACCCGAATGCATGCGGCGTTCAAAGAAGCGTTTCTGAAGGGGAGCGAGCGGGTTCTGGTTGTCGGAACAGATTGTCCGGGACTTACCGACAATCTTCTCGATAAGGCTCTTGAAGAGCTGCGCGAGCATGACGTGGTACTCGGCCCTGCCCGCGACGGCGGCTATTATCTGATAGGTTTGAAACGACCGTGTCCTTGGCTCTTCCATGACATACAATGGGGAACGCACGACGTCCTGGCGCGCACGCTCGAGGTCGTTCGTCGGAATGGGCTTTCTGTAAAGCTTGTGGAGCTTATGGACGACGTAGACCGCCCTGAGGACCTGGAAGCGTGGGACAGGTTCCAAAAAGTGAGCCCCCATGGTCTTCAACGTCTGTCACACTCATTCGACTCGGAGAGGCACGCCGCGACTCCCGCAAGTATTTCCGTGATAATACCTACGCTGAATGAAGCCCATATCCTTCCGGTTACGCTGGAAACCGTTAGCGAGAGCGAAAACGTGGAGGTCATCATCGCGGACGGCGGCAGCAACGATGAAACAATGGAAATTGCTCGAGCTTACAACGTACGGAGTCTCCAGGTCCCGCCCTGTCGGGCTGCACAAATGAACGCCGGGGCAAAAGAAGCATGCGGTGACATCCTGCTGTTTCTTCATGCTGACACGCGCCTCCCCAGGAAGTGGGCAAATCATGTTCGCAGTGAGCTGGACAAGCCGAGCGTGGCAGGCGGCGCGTTTCCGCTGAAACTCGACGAAAATGCCCGCTGGTCGCAAATAATCGAGGCGTTGGCCAATATTCGATCGCGCAGGCTACACATGCCTTATGGTGACCAGGCCATTTTCATAAGAGCACGCCTCTTCCATGGGATGGGCGGGTTTGCGGAACTGCCGATAATGGAGGATTTCGAGTTCATGCGCCGCCTGCGCAAACGGGGCCGCATAAGCATTGTACCGGAGCCTGTAGTGACATCGGCGCGTCGCTGGCGAGAATCTGGGGTATGGTGGACTACTGCAGTCAATCAGGCTGTGATTATCGGGTTTTTTTTGGGCATCTCACCCCACTTATTGGCCCGACTCTATCATTTCAAATCGCGCAGAGTTGATCGCAGCGAGGTCGGCCGACACAAATCATTCACTTGAGCGAGAACCGGCTTAAGGAGCCTGATATTGAAAGCATTGGTGACGGGGGCCACGGGCTTTATAGGAAGCCACATGGCCGAGCTACTGGTAGAAAAAGGGTGGGAGGTGGTCTGTCCTGTTCGCGATATGTCGAACCTCCGGCAGCTCTCGGGAATCCAGGCCCGCGCCATATCTCTGGCTGACGTGGGCTCTGAAGTTGGTAAAAATCCAGGGCTTGATTATGTGATACATTTGGCTGGGGCAACCCGCGCTCGTGATTACAGAGGTTACCGCGAGGCCAATGTCGAGCCCACCCGACGCTTGCTGGAACTATTTTCAAATCCGGTTACTAATTCTAACCTCAAGAGATTCTTGCTGATCGGTTCCCAGGCCGCATGCGGGCCTTCGCCGGATGATGGCACACCTGTTACCGAGACTGATCCTCTCTGCCCCGTTTCCCTTTACGGACGTTCCAAGCTTGAAGCTGAAGAGGTTGCGCTGAGCTTCACAGACAGAGTCCCTCTCACCATAATTCGTCCGCCGACAGTGTTTGGACCACGAGATGCAGACGTGCTGGGGGTGTTCAAATGTACACGTTACCGCTTGGCTCCATGTCTTGCCGGCCCTGACAGGATGATAAGCATAATTTACGTGGAAGATCTCGTGGATGGAATTCTCACCGCGGCGCTGGCGTCGAAAGCGCGCGGAGAAACCTACTTCTTAGCAAACCCGAAGCCCGTGGTCTGGAGAGAATTCGTCCTGCAAGTTGCTCGGATTGCCGGCTGTCGCTCGATCACCCTGCGCGTGCCTCTGCTTGCAATGAGACTTGCGGCTCTAGCCGGCGATTTGCTCGGCAAGGTGCGCAAGACTCCAGCCCTTTTCAGGTCGGAAAAGCTGGAAGAGATGAAACAGATAGCCTGGGTATGCTCTCCGGAAAAAGCCTACCGAGACCTGCTATGGCGCCCCGGAATCCCATTGTCTGCGGCCATTGAAAAGACGCTGGGATGGTACCGGGAGCACGGATGGATCTAGTGTGGTGTCCCCATCTTATGAAACGCACCACCAGCGGCACCACTAATGGATTGCGGTCTTTAAGAATGAGCCCCTGAAGATCGAATCCAAACGAAATCCCAATCCTGAAATAAGACTATCGGACCAACTCCGCCTTCTTGAGCACCGCATCTGGAAACTTGAGCCCTAGACTGTTCATCATGGTTTCATTGATGCTTATTCGAGGATCTGGGTCTGTCTTAACGGGAACCTGAGAAACAGGCTTTCCCTTGACGACCACGTCCACCACTGACTCGGCAAGGAACTTCCCGAGCTTGGCGTCATCAGCAGCCACTCCTGCCACGGCCCCTGCCTTCACAGGTTCCTCGGCAAAGGAGAATGTCGGTATCTTGGCGGGGTTTAGAACCGGGAGAAGATTGACGATGTTGTCCATCACCAACCGAGTACTAGTTATGATGAACAAATCTACTCTGCCCGAAAGTTGTCTGGTTCCGTCGAGTAATTCCTTCAGGTTTGAAGCTATAACCTCGTTGTAAGTGATGCCGAGCCTGTCACACTGTTCCCGTGCTCCTTGTTGTTCGATGGGGGTGCTGGCATGCCCTTTTTCTGCCAGCAGTCCGATTCGTTTTGTGTTGGGGAAAAGACTCCTAATAATCTCAAAGCGCTTTTCATACGGGATAAAATAAGTGACCCCGGTGATTTTTCCTTCAGGAGCATTCAAATTTTTGATTGTGCCCAACTCCTGTGGGTTGTTACAGCCCCCTACAAAACACGGAATCCTCGGGTCCACCGTCGCGAGGAATTGAGCCCCGGACGAGCGAAGAAAGACTATGCCATCCACTCTCGGCTCGCACTCACGGAAGATATTTTCAGCCGCTGGCATGTCCTTGAGTTCTCTGTAGAGCGTGACTTTCAGATCAGGAGCCAGTTGTCTTAACCCCGGAAGCAATCCCATTGCCACGTTGGTCGTCATCCGGGACTTGCCCTCCCAGATGACGGCGATCTCTTTTTGGTCCGCCGCTGCCGTTCCGAATACCCCCAGTGACGCAAACAGAACCACTCCCATTGCTACCGACCAGAGCATCTTATTCATGATAGAACTCCCTGAGCTGATTGAAGAGTTAAGCGGTTGCGATCATTCCCTAAGGAAGACCGACTTGATGCCAAGTTCCAAAACTGAATGGCCTGGGTGCGGGATTAACCTTCCTATGACAGATCTTCCGCAGCAGCTTCTGCCTCTTCTTTTTTTCTCTCTCGCTCCCTTTTCTTTTCGAATAGCACCAGAACTTGGATTCCCACCTCATAAAACACGAGCATCGGCACAGCCATCAGAGTCTGGTTTATTACGTCAGGCGTGGGGGTCAGTATCGCAGCGATTATGAAAGCAAGGACAATGAAGTATCTCCGCCCCTTCTTCAGATGTCCGCTGTTGAAGATTCCAAGAAGGCCCAGAAACACGATCACAATAGGTGTTTCAAAGATTGCACCAAAAGCAGCCATCAGTAGAACAACTAGAGAAACGTATTCGCGGATGGCTATCATGGGCTTCAGCACTTCAGACTGCCAACCCAGAAAGAACTTGAAAGCCGCAGGGAACACTAGGAAATAGGCGAATGCCGCTCCGAGATAGAAAAGCAGAGTAGCACACATAATAAACGGCAGAGCAAGGCGACGCTCGTGTTCGTGAAGTCCCGGATAAATGAATAGCCACAGTTGGTAGAGTACATAAGGGAGCGTCAAGAAGAGGCCGGCAAAAAACGCTATCTTGAGATTAATAAAAAAGGGGTCGGGAAGGCTGGTGAAAACCAACGTAGTGTCTGGAGGGAGTAGCCCAATGATAGGCTTTGCTAGCACACTGAAGAGCCGTTCGCTGAACACCAGGCAGACACAAAATCCGACACAAAGTCCCAGGACCGATCTGATCAGCCTAGAACGCAGCTCTTCCAGGTGCTGCAGAAACGGCATTCGCCCTTCATCTTCTGTCACAGTTACGTCCTTCTGAAAAATATCTCGGCAAGAAAAATCCTGTCTTGTTTCGCATCTTTAAACAGCTCCGCTCTGTCCAACCGCCTTGGCCACTGCGACTATGCTGTCAATGTCGGTAATGTTCAAACAGCGTGGGAAAGTATTGCGATACGCAACAGCCCCCTAGTGCGCGATCCTAAATCTTTACTAGCATGTAAACCGCTTGGTGGGCAATGGCTATTATTGCGGCTGATCTAAAGCGCTATCTCTGCTTGCGCTTCTGACAAGACACCTGCGAAAAGAGCTTCATAAGTCCGTTTCAAGCACGCTGTCCTCGCAGCGTCAGCCGGCTGCTCATGTTTCAACCCCGGGTCCTTTGCGGACCTAAGCAAGACCTCTCCATTTCAGAAAAGATCCTGCCGGATGTGGAGCCCGTTCAAGGGCTCTTCAGAGGCTTTTGACTTGACTAAGCAGAGGAAAGACATATAGGCTCCAGCGGTGAAGACCGAGTCCCTTTGGCCTTTCGGTACGTGGAGTAATTTGCCGAGGGTGACGGAAGTTCTTCTGTTAATGCCGATACATGGAACAAGCTACTAAATGAAGACCGTAATTCTGATAATCATTAACGCATCCCTGTTGGGTCTCTTTATCTATTTGCTGCGCAAGCCGGGATTGCTGACTTACTACCTGAACGGACGCTTTTGGCTTACGTGGTTTTCGGTGGCCATCATCACCTTGATGGATGAGCTGACTTCGGTATTCTATGCCCCAGCCGAGGCATTTCGGTTCATAGGCCCGAGCGCCATTGTCTTCATAGCTTTCACAGCCCTGTTCATTCATTACATGACAACGAGGCTGGTGGAAATAGCGGAGATCTTGGAACATCATGGGGTATTTGGCGGAGGAGTCTATTCTTTTTCCTATCTGGTGCTGGGCCCGGTGATCTCGTATGTGGCCGTCTCTTCCATCATGGTAGACTATATACTCACGGCCTGTATCTCAGCCGTCAGTGCCGTAGAAAATGCCACCTCGTTCTTTTCGGTGTCTCACTATTCAAAGATGGCTATAGCCATCGGGATAGTCTGGTCAATAGCCGGGCTCAATATCCTGGGAATTCGCGAAAATGCCAGATTTACGTTCACGATTTTCATTCTTGCCGCATTCATTTTCTTTAATCTGATCGTCTCCGGAATGCTGTCCCTTGATAATGAGTCGATTTTACGGCTAAAAGAATCCGTCGATGATACGGCGACCCGGCTTCATACCGACTCCTGGGGAAGGAGTTATGGGATTTTCATTGCCTCTGTAGCCAGTTGCGTTCTGGCCTATTCCGGGGTGGAGTCGGTCTTGCAGACCGCGGGCCTGGTTCGTTCATGGCGTGAAATCGGCAGGGCATACATATTTCTCGCTCTCACTGTAGGGATCGTTACTCCCCTTGTGGCAGCACTGGCTTTGTCAGCCCCGATAGACTTCGCGGCTCATGAAGGTGACCTGATAACGTATTACGCCACACAATTGAATGGGGTCCCGTTCGGAATCGCGGTGGCTGCTCTGGCCAGCCTCGCCTTGATCATGGCCATAAACACAGCGTTTGTGGCGTCAAGTGAGCTGCTGGAAAGGGTGGCAGAACGATACGGCTTCCACTGGCTTACTGCCACCAATCGCAATCAGTCTCTCTATAGGATCCATCTGCTTAATGCGGGTTTCTTTTCGGCCATAATTTTCATCGCCCAGGGGAGTCAGATGATACTCGCGGACATGTACGCCCTGGGCTTGATCGCCAGTTTCTGCATCAACATGGGATCTCTCCTGATTTACCGCTATTTCATGGGAACGAAGGAAGTCATCCATTTCAGCACGAGCCGTCTTATCACTTTAATTATGTTTCTGATATTTGTCAGTTGCTTCCTTTTCCTTGCCTGGATGAAACCACATGGTACGGAATTGTGGGCCGCTATTACCGGCATCGTCCTCGCCTCGGGGCTGATCGTGGCCCGGAAACGCGCACCTGAAATCAAGGAAATAGCCCAGACGGACAGCCAGATGGAAATGATACTGCATCTAGCGGAATCGACTGAGGACGAAGTGCACATATTTTTCAGAAGGCCGCGAGAAGAAGCGCTGAAACTTGTAAGACAGAATGAAGTTTACGTCATGTTCTACAACCCCCGACAGGGAGCCCCCAACAAATTGGCCGCCAATCACTTCCGGTTTGCTGCAAGCAAACGAAGCATTTATCAGCACATAGTCGCCTTGCTAAAGGTCGTTGAATATGAGTTGGCCCACAAGAAAGTCACAGTGCATTTTGGCTGGCCTCTCTCATCCTGGCTTGACCGACTGTCCATAGGTGTAATGGTATTTAACCTCATGCGGCTGCCCAGACAGTTCTATCATTTTAATTTCAATATAAATTATCCTGGACGCCCATACCGGCCACCGCCGTCTGACGAAGACCAAAAGCCCCATGCCCGATAGTGGCGCAAACTACCAATGCACCATCAAATAAGTGATCCCACAGTTGGCGCGACTGATGGCCGTTTAGGGCAAGTCTCCTACTCTGCGAACGGCACAGCCTCACCCCGCCCAGGACAATTGCCTTAAACGGCCCAAACTGCTGTGATGAAATACTACGGGCTTGAAAGAGCATTGGCATAGGAAATGCAAAAGAAATTTGAGGCATGTTGCTTGAGCTTTTGCTCGTGAGAGCCATGAAGGAGGAAACCATGCAAGATCAATTGTTGGCTGCAGCCGAGGCAGGAAATAGAGATGAAGTTCAACGCCTGTTGGCTGCCGGGGTCGATGTAAATGCCACGGGGCGGGATGGTCTGACCGCGCTAATGAAGGCCTCCTTGAAAGGTCATTTGGAAGTGGCAAGCGTGCTTCTAAATAAGGGAGCCGACGCCAATGCCAGGGACAACTATGGTTGGTCTGCGTTACTGTGGGCTTCATCGTTGGGGCATGAGGAAATAGTGAAGCTGTGCATTGAGAACGGAGCCATCCTCGAAATCACGGACCAATACGGCGCAACCTCGTTGATGAAAGCTGCCCGGAGGAATTTTCCCGAGGTGGTGAAGATTCTTATCAGCAGCGGCGCCGATGTAAATGCAAAAGATGGAATGGGACGCACTGCCCTGATGAGGGCGGCAAGAAGGGGGTACGCAAAGGTCACCAGACTGCTTTTGGACCACGGTTCCGACGCCGAGGAGCCGGATGAACGCGGCGCTACCGCTCTTATAATCTGTGCCTCCGAAGGCCACCTGGACACGGTCAAAGAGCTTCTGGATTGTGGAGCGAATGTGCACGCCCGCGATAAAAACGGGTGGACCGCATGGTTATGGGCTTTTTCCGCAGGCCATGCGGACGTAGTGAAACTGCTGAAAGCTCGCGGCGCGGAATACTAATTTCAACGTTTCGCAAATCCAGTGACTTATCTGGTGCCTTGGTCTTTGCCCGATCAGTAGGGCCGGCGTCCCTGCCGGCCGTGGTTTATTGACCGGCACGGAGGCCGGTCCTACCACCGAAGAACCCCACGCACCATTGTCTGGCTGAGAAGAATACGCCACAAAGTTAAGAAAGGAGGACTAAGAGCCTATCTCAGAAGGGTGAGAGCGCTCCTCGTCGAAGATGGCCGTGAAACTGCATTGCGCTGAGCGAAGTCCCGCGGAACGCGGGAAGGCAATTCCTGGTTTTAGAATTTTCCACCCGCGCAGGTTGCGTCAGTGTGCCCGCAATGGCATTTTCGTGAGAACTTCTTTCCCCGCGCAATTACAGTGATTGCCAAATATAGTGTCCGTTTGTCCATGAGGCGGGCGGACTGCAAGAGTGATGGTTCGGGTTCGCTTTGTTCGTCATTCTCGCGAACGCGGGAATCCAGTCCGGGAAAGCCTGAACAGGATTTGCCATTGTTGTTTATTTGGGCCTTCTGGATTCCCGCGTTCGCGGGAATGACAGGCGGTGTCCTCTGTGAATCGGCCAAGGATTCTGGCAATGGCTAGTAAATGTTTACTTCTGCTGTAGTCTTTATCCTTTACACGCTGTAAAAAACTATAACAGTCCACCTCTTTAAGCTGGGACCGGAATAGTCAGCCCCACTGATAATGCATTCAAATTTCAATTGGTTGCCTGATTTGCGCTGAATAATTCGTCTTGGCACAGCATTTGCTGAATCTATACGTTAAGTTATTCGGCTCTTGTGTGACAATCCTGGATCGGGCCGGTGACGGCAAAGCCTATGCTTGATTACAGGGGGTCTAGTGGCCCATGCGTGAGACTGAAGACAAAGTAAGCAGCGATAAACGGTTATGAGAAAACGTATTCTCGCAAATGTCAGGACCTGATCGAACCTTCTGCCCACAATTCCACGGGAGGTGAATTTCGATGTCTTTAATGACTTGTTACGAATGTGATGGCAAAGTCTCTAGTATGGCGAGAGCCTGTCCGCACTGTGGAGCTCCCATGCAAAACAAATTGATGCACGTGGTGGAGTCTGGCGATTTGGTCTCATTGCAGCAACTGATAGACAGGGGATCTGATGTAAATGCCGGCGACAAGATGGGCGCGACAGCACTCATGAAAGCTGCTGAAATTGGCCGGATCGAGATGGTGGAATTGCTTCTGAGCAAAGGCGCGGATCTGAAAGTCGCAGATCAAGGAGGGACAACTGCGCTCATGTGGGCTGTTTCGACCGGGAACGCGGAAATAATGAGAAAACTTTTGGATGCCGGAGCCGACGTCAACGCCAGGAGAGAAGGGGGGAGCACGGCACTTAATTGGGCTGCGTCACAAGGGTATCCTGAGGTGGCTCGACTTCTTATTCAGTACGGTGTGGATGTGAATTCCACGAATGAACTTGGTCGAACGCCATTAATGGAAGCTAGCGGACGGGGTCATCTCGAGTTCGCAGAAGTGCTTTTGGAGCATGGCGCTCAACTTGATGGCAAGGACGAGACCGGTGAAAGTGCTCTGCTCAAGGCTGCCCGGGAAGGCCGAACGAAAGTGGTGGAGCTACTTTTGAGAAAAGGGGCCGCTCCCGAGCCCCGGGCTGTACGATGGGCCGCGGCCAACGGCCGATCTGATGTAGTCACCATTCTGTTGGATAATGGCGCCGACGTCAACGCCCGTAATGAGACCGGCGTTACAGCGCTCATGCGCGCTGCTCTCATGAATCATGCCGAGGTGGTGAAGCTCCTCCTGGCCAAAGGAGCGGATATGGAGGCGAAAGACGAAGAAGGTTGGCCTGCTCTAGTCCTGGCTTGCCGTGAAGGGCATGCGGAGGTTGTCAAAGTGCTTCTGGACGCAGGCACCAATGTGAATGTGACCGACGTCAATGAATGGACGCCACTTACGTGGGCAGCATCCCTGGGTCATGTGGATGTGGTGGAGCTACTCGTCAAACGAGGGGCTGATCTTAATGCCCGAGATCGGCATGGCGCTACGGCTCTGATGAAAGCGTCCCGTCGCGGCTATCCGGAAACCGTGCAAATACTTCTGAACCAAGGCGCCGACGTTAACGCGGCGGATAAGGCCGGGTCCACTGCTTTGATGAGAGCAGCGCGAGGCGGTCACAGCAAAGTGGTGAGGCTGCTATTAGCCAAAGGCGCCGATGTAGACGAAATAGACCAAGAGGGACAAACTGCGCTGATCTTGGCTGCAAGCGAGGGACGCCGAGAAGTAGTGAGGCTCCTTCTGGAGAAGAACCCTAATCTGCGAACGCGGGATAAGAACGGCTGGACAGCCCCAATGTGGGCCCAGTCCATACGTAACAAAGATATTATCGAGCTGATGGAAAAGCATGCGATGCGATAGAAGTCTTGTTAGGCCAAGCAAGGATTTGGCCCTCGAGAAAACGCGGCTTAAAGATCTGGAGGTAGAACCATGGCTTTAACCACATGTTATGAATGCACAGAAAAGGTTTCCAGTTTTGCTGAAGCGTGCCCGCACTGTGGAGCGCCGATGGAAAACAAGATCATACACGCGGCCAAGGTAGGCAATGCGGAAAACGTGCGAGAACTATTGGCAAGCGGGGCTGAAGTCAACGCCAAAGATCCCAACGGTTGGACCGCCTTGATTTCAGCCTGCCGAGAAGGTCACTCTAAAGTGGTTAAAGAGCTGTTGGAAGCCGGAGCTGATGTTCAAGTCAAGGACAAGAACGGTTGGACACCTCTGATGTGGTCCGCGGCCTCGGGGTACCAAAACGTAGTGGGCATGCTGATCGAAAATGGGGCAGAACTTGAGGCGAGGGATCAATATGGCGCTTCCGCTTTGATGAAGGCTTCTCGAAGAGGGTTTGAGGATGAGGTAAAACTGCTTCTGAGCAAAGGAGCCGACGTCAATGCAAAGGACGATTACGGTTGGAACGCCCTGATGAGGGCTTGTCGTCGAGGCTACTCGAACGTGGCCAAGCTTCTCTTGGAATCCGGGGCGGAGACCGAAGCAAAGGACCAATACGGGGCCACCTCGTTGATTATTGCTTCATCCGAAGGTCACTTGGATGTGGTGAAGCAACTCTTAAAAGCCAAGGCCGATGTGCACGCGAAAGACAGGAACGGCTGGACGGCTTTAATGTGGGCTTCCTCCGCCGGGTACCGGGACGTGGTGGAGTTCTTGAAGTCGCAAGGGGCTGAATAAGAGTTCGGAATAATTCACTCAGCAATGACACTGGTTTCAATGCCCGATTCTGTGGCAAAAACGTGGTACCGCAATGGTACTGCGGTATCAGGGAGCAAGTGGTCGCCTCAAAGGGCATCACTTGCTCTCTTCTTTTCCGTCATCGATTCCGGGGCAGATTCCTGCCGGGCCGCTACTTAGGCGTGTTTGATTAATTGGCGTACAGTTCACTTGGCGTCTGGCGGGGCCGCCAATTTCGAAAGAATGCTGTTCACAATCGAACACTCCTTTTGGCAACAACTTCATGATTTTTGCGGCTTTGACTCCGTCCCCCGCTGGTTACTCTGTAGCCCCTTGCGCGCGCAAAAGTCGATGAATTTCTTGATGCGCTCGTCCTGAGTTTGGCTGTCCCAGTAGAGGCGGATCGGATTAATTATGGGGTATGTTTTCTCCCTCAAGGTCTCTGTCGTCGGCACGACAGCTGTGGTG
>WSSedB2T2DRAFT_1000006_pt1 | contig 21852 bp, 28 predicted proteins | sample WetSurSiteB2Tule_FD_9469 | JGI IMG/M metagenome (IMG submission 9469)
ACGGTTGAGTTAAAGGAAGCGGATTACTTTCATGATATAGAGATATCTAAAAATCTACCACCAACATGGGAGAAAAGATGACAAGATTTAAGACTCACTGGACAGAAGTGCCGAACCATATAGACATGGTTCCATACGAAGATGTATATAGAAAAGTTATACATGAGTTAGAAAATGGGAAGATCTTTGTGGAACTTGGTGTTCGTGATGGTTGTTCTGCAAGAATAATTATGGATGCATTAGGTGATAGAGATTATAAGCTCTATCTTATTGATATAGAGGATAATATTTATTTAGATGAATTAAAAGAAGATCCGCGTGTCACTTTTGTACACGGTGATGCATTAAGAGAAGAAATAATTCATATGTTTGATGATACTTCTATAGATTTTCTGCATGTTGATGTTGATCCACATACATATGAACAAACTAGAGCGGTACATTTGGTTTATGCACCAAAAATGACACATACTGGTATAATGATATATCATGATTGTACACCAGACTTTGGTGTATATGGATTTATAAAAAGTACACTTGATTTTAATCCTCATTATGCTATAGAATATGCTGCTGCATTACCAGATTCACCACATACTGCTCCGGCAATTGTGAGACCAGTACACTGGAGATTTGAACAATGAAAGACCCCCTATGTGTTATAGGTGCTGGTGGATATGCTAATGATATATTAGATATATGTAATTCCAATGATCAAGCTATATCAGCATTTCTTGTTGATAAGGAATATTGTCCCACTGATCTTGTGTTTTGTGGTAGACCTATAATCCCTAATATTGAGGAAACACTAGAACTTAAAAAGAAATGGATTATTGGAATAGGTGATCCACAAATAAAATCTAAAATGTATAATAGACTAATTAAATATAACTATAATGCGGCGTGTATCATACATAAATCAGTTATTAAGGGTACAACTGGAAATATTATTGCTCTTGGTGTGAGTATATGCGCTGGAGCAATATTTTCAAATAATGTAACGCTATATTCGCATGTAACTATAAATCTTGGATGTACTATAGGACACGATGTAGCCATTCTACCATTTGCAACCATCTCTCCAGGTGTTAATATATCTGGTAATGTTAGAATTGGTGAAGGAGCATTTATAGGTACTGGTGCAGCTATCTTAGAAGGTCTAAATATAGGAAAATGGTCTAGAGTTGGTGCAGGTGCCGTGGTGACCAAACATGTTCCACCAAATACAACTGTGGTTGGTGTTCCTGCGCAAGTTGTGAAAGAGCGAGAGGAGGGTTGGCATCTTGGATAAAATATTACATGTGGGTTCTCCTCAGATGGGGAGTGTAGATAAATTTGTGGGTTTGGTGAGGGATATATTTGATAAAAATTGGTTTACTAATAATGGTCCATATGTACAAGCATTGGAAGAGCAGATTTGTAAATTTCTTGGTGTTAAGCATTGTGTCGCGGTTGTTAATGGTACTACTGGTTTACAAATTGCAGCAAAAGCGTGTGGTGTGACTAATGATGTAGTTGTGCCAGCCTTTACATTTTGTGCTACTGCTCATGCTTATAAATGGATGGGCTATAATGTTCATTTATGTGATATAGGATTGGATCACCATATTAATTATGGTAAGTTGGAGGAGTATCTATATCAACATCCAGAAATACAAGCGATTGTACCTGTACATATATGGGGAGTACCATGTGACATTAATGGTTTAACTAGTATTGCAAAAGAACATAAGGTTAAACTGATTTATGATGCTGCACATGCATTTGGTAGCGTATATAAAGATGTAATGATAGGCAATTTCGGTGATTGTGAAGTTTTTAGCTTCCATGCTACAAAGATTTTTAATACATTTGAGGGTGGGGCGATTACAACAAACAATGATAAAATTGCTAAGAGGGCTAGGGAATTACGGAATTTTGGATTTACTTCGCAAGATGAGATCGGTGGATTAGGTATTAATGGTAAGATGCACGAAATATCTGCGGCTATGGGGCTTATTAATTTAGAACGTATGCCAAAAGTTCTCGTATTCCATTTATATAATTATAGTTTATATAAGAATAGATTACAGGACACTGTGGCTGGTATTCAATTATATCAATATCCAGAAGGTGACAAATCTAATCATGCATATATGATAATTGAGATTGATTCTACATATAGAGATCGTACCATAGAGGCATTAGTTAAGGAAGATATTTTAGCTAGACGATATTTTTCTCCGGGTCTTCATAGAGTGGCACCCTATAATGCTATTTATAATTCACTATGGATAACTGATATGATAAGTAGTAGAATAATAGTTTTACCAACTGGATTAAGTGTACAGAAGCGTCACATAGATAGAATATGTGATATTATAGAGAGGACTATGGAGGGAGGATTATGAGATCTATTATTTGTGTGGCCAATAAGTCAGATCCTATAAGGCTTGGATATTTCCTAAATTCTCTAACTATTACTATGAAGGGTAAACATCATCTTGAGGATTTATGTGGTAATGAAAATAATAGAGTTATAATAATTAATACTGGATTAGAGAATCAATGGATTAATCATATGAAAGATAGCTATTCTAGATATAATTTTATTGATTTAGGAATTGATCGATCTGTTACTGCGGCCGAGCAGATGAAATTACGTATGGAGGCCTTGTCGTCTGTGTGTAACGACGATGACATGCTATGTAATTTTGATGATGACTATCAATTTAATCCACATTGGTTAAATTTTGCTGACTTTATAATGAGTGAGAATCCTGGTATTCAATATCTTACGCTATTGAAGATGATAATGGGTAACGGAATGGTCTATCCAGGTTGGGCTATGGAGCCATTTAAATTATCTGGTTTTAATTTCAGTAGGGTAAAGTCTGCTCTTGGTGGTTCATTCATTACTAGGTGGGGAATTTATAAGGATCACATGGAGAGATTCTTTAATGAATATAAAGGTGATGAGTATGATGGACCATTTTGGGATGTAGTTGATGCGGCTCTTGGAATGTCGCATAATATTTATATGTCATACGATTTTTCTTTATTCCAGCACTGTAATATGATATCTCAGTACGGGCATCATAATCCTCATTCTTATGCAACAGATTATGACCCAATTGTAAATCCTTGGAGTATTCTACCATATATAGTATAGGAGATAATATGTATTGGAGATATTTCTTATATGTCTGCAAGCATCGTTGGTTTGTGTTTCTTGAATGTCTAGAGGTTAAACTTATATGGAGAGGTATAATACACGATTTATCGAAATTCCTTCCGTCAGAGTTTAAGCCATACGCTTTGTACTTCTTTTCTGTAGGTCCACCAACGGTAAATGCCGCTTATAAGCCGATGTTCGATAAAGCTTGGTTAGCGCATCAACACCGCAACAAACATCATTGGAATCATTGGGTGGTAGATCAATTTAAACAAGAGGCTGTACAGATGCCACCAATATATATACAGGAGATGTTATGTGATTGGCGAGCAATGAGTAGGACATTTGGTGGTACTATTCAAGAGTTTTATTTAAAGAATAAGGACAAAATGATCTTTCATGAGAGCACCAGAAAATTTATTGAATCAGAACTCGGTATAAAGGAGGTGTAAATGAATGATTTATTAGATGATGTTAAAGTATTACCAGATTACTCTGTTAATTCAGAATATGATGATTCTACTGCAGGTATACTTCTTAGAATGTCCAAACCACATGTTGATATTAGACAAAGAAATTGGCCTAAGTGGTTTGTATTAAACGTGGTTGATGAAGGTGAATCAGATGAAGTGCTTATTGAATATGCTAAGCACTGGTGTGAGAAATATTTGCGTAAGCATGATATGGATTGGTGGGATGAAAATAGTCCATGGGAGGTAAAAAGAGATGGCACATAGATGGGTAAAAGCTAATAAAGAGCTATTTAATGAATGGATGGCTATGAGTGAGGCCATTGGTCTACTCGGCGCTATTGTCAAGAATAGCTGCGCTGTGGAAGTCGATGGTATTTATGAATGGGCGAAGCTTGCTGAAGAGTCTAAAGTAGAGTTGCAGAATTTAATAGATAAAACTTCATATTATCTTACACTACAAGATAGATGTCATGTGAATCATCTAGGTGTAGTAGATTATGTAGGAGAGCTAAACTTTGTCTAAATGGTGTCAGCTACATACCCATACACACTACTCTTTGCTAGATGGTATTATCAAACGCAAAGATCTAATCGACAAGTGTAAAGAATTGGAGTTTGCGGCCGTTGCTGTGACTGAGCATGGTAATGTCTTGAATGCTGCTCAATTTATTGTTGAAGCAAGAGAGGCCGGCATAAAACCGATTCAAGGAATGGAAGCGTATGTCTCACCTATTCCTTTGACATCCGAAGAGAAGTCGAAGACCAATGATCATCTTCTTCTTCTTGCCAAAAATACCACCGGACTGAAAAACATATTCCGGTTGTCTTCATTATCCTTCTCAGAAGGATTTTATGGAGGTCGTGGTAGAATCGATTATCCTATGCTCTTTGCACATAAAGAAGGAATTATAGTCTCAACAGCTTGTTTGGCTGGTCGAGTGAATAGGCTTCTTGCTGATGATAATTTTGATGATGCTCGAGCATGGCTTGAATTGATGGTCGGTAAATTTGGGGAGGATTTTTATGTTGAATTGATTGATGGTGGGTGGAAGATGCAAGCATGGATTAATGCTAAATTAATTCCTCTTGCTCAATCTATGGGTATACCAATGATAGCTACTAATGATGTACATTATATTACTAGAGATGATGCATATTTACAGGATGTGGCGCTTGCTGTCCAAATTGATTCACTTATATCTAATAAGGCTCGCCCTATGTCTATCTATGAGGATGGTATACCCATCACTGATGGATATTTGAAGACTCTTGACGAGATGAAATTGTTAGGTTTTCCAGAAGAATCTTATATTAATGTTGGTGAGATAGTTGATAAAATTGAGGATTATGATGTTAAATATGCAGAGAATCCTACTCTACCAACGTATGGTTCTATAATATCATCTCGTTTATTACTTGAAAAAATATGTCAGAATAATTGGCATAAGTTACGGCTCCACTCGTTAGATGAAGAGGATTATTATTCTGATAGATATCATATGGAGATGGACGTAATTGATAAGCTAGGTTTTATTGATTACCATCTTATTATATGGGATATTATAGATTATTGTAAGACAAGGGGTATCCTTACTGGTCCAGGGAGAGGTTCAGCTTCTGGATCTCTGGTGGTTTATTTATTGGGAATCACAGAGCTTGATCCTATTCGGTATGGACTATTCTTCGAGAGATATTTGAATCCTGAGAGAATAGCTCCACCAGATATTGATTTCGATGTGGAGCAAGGCTATCGTCAGGAAGTAATGGCTTATATCAAGCATAAATACGGTAGTGATAATGTAATTCAAATTGGTACAATTGGTAGGATGGGGATTAAGGATACAATTAAGCGAATTGGTAAATCATTAGATATAGATTTTAAGACCACGGCTAAACTAACATCTGAGATCCATGTTGATGATGGTACTAGAACACAGGATATGAATGATGTTGAGGAACAGCATCCTGGTGTTATGGAAAAGATGAAGGTCCTGAATCCGGATTGGTGGGATTACTCGGTGAAATTGTGCAATCTTCCTATCAATTTAGGTGTTCATGCTGCTGGTGTGGTTATATCTAATGAGGGATTGAGGGATGTTCCACTTGCTGTTGCTGGTAAGAAGAAAGAAGGTAAAGAATTAGTTCAGATCACTCAGTATGATATGCATGTACTTGAGAAACTTGGTTATACTAAATTTGATTTATTAGGACTTAAATCACTTGATATTATTCATGCTACAATCGATCTTATAATGCACAGACATGCAAATAAATCACCATTCTCGGATATACGAGATATTTATAATGAATCGTGTATTCCATTGGATGATAAAAAGACATATGAATTAATCTCAAAAGCCAATACGATTGGTGTCTTTCAGTTGGTTAATGAGGGTTTTAGATCGCTTTGTCGTTCACTTCAACCTGAGAATTTTGAGCACATAGCTGCTCTTAATGCTCTCTATCGTCCAGGCCCAATGGGATCTGGTGTTATGGATGCATTCATAGAACGTAGACATGGAAGACAAGAGGTGGTATATGAATTCCCTGAACTTGAGGAGATTACAAAGAAGAGCTTTGGGTTGTGCCTCTACCAGGAAGATCTCATGCGTTTGGCGGTTGAAGTTGCTGGCTATACGCTCCCCCAAGCAGACTATTTACGGAAAATTATTGGTAAGAAACTTGTGGAGAAGATCGAAGAGGAAGGGAAAGACTTTATAGAAAGAGGTTTAAAGTTCGGGAGATATGACGAAGAAAATTTAATTAAGGCTTATGAGATAATTAAGCCGGCCGGTCGATATGCATGGAATTTGGCGCACGCTGCAGCATATGGATATATAACATATATTATGGCATGGTTGAAGGCTAATTATATGATAGAGTTTTATGTAGCTTCGCTTAATGCAAATATTACTGATTCAAAACAAGTCTCTATTCTAATTAGAGATGCTGTAACTAATGGTATTAAAGTTGTTCCTCCAAATATTAATCTATCAGAGCATTATTTTTCAGCATTTGGCGATATGATACTCTATGGTATGCAGTCTATTAATGGTGTTGGTGCTGTAACTGCTGATGCTATTATGCAAGAGCGTAAGAAAAATGGACCATATGAGGGATTAATAGATTTTACACGTAGAATGTCAATGCAATTTTGCAATTCAAAACATCGACAGCTATTAGTACAATCTGGTGCCTTTGAGGGTGTTGATATAGAGCGTCCAATGAGTAGAGCGGCTATGTTTGATGCCATGCCTTTGTTATGTGAGCGTAGGAAAGGAAAGAAATATAAGATATCAACAATAGAGAAGCGATTAAAAAATGCTCGAGAAACAAAACCAATAGATTCTGCTGAAGTTTTTGAGTGTGAGCAAGCCTTGCTTCGTGAACCGGACAAGAATGATAGATATATAATATATGATCCTATTAGCTATGATATGTTAGTTGAACTCCCTGAATGGGACAATATGACAATCTATAGAAATGAAATGCTTACTTTAGGTATTTCATTAACTGCCAAATTAGATGATCTATTTACTGATTATCGACGATGGGTAGAGGTTGGTGAGCTTGTCCCAACATCAGATGCGCTTACATTTGCATATGGATGGAGAGTGATTGTAGCTGGCATAGCAGAGCGAATACATAAAATAACAACTAAAACTAACAAGGAGATGGCCTTTGTTACAGTGGCTGATGATTCTGGTACTGTCGATCTTGTGGTATTTCCGGAACCTTGGGGTGAAGGGAAACTTCCTCAGGGAGAACCCCTTGTGGCGATATGTAGAGTGGATACTAACAAGAACGGGAATGAAAAGCAACTCGTAGCAGATAAGCTAATACCAATGGCCTCTGGTATAGCTATATCATATGTGCAGATTAAAGAAGAGGCGAATGTTGCAAGATTGCAAGAATTTGCAAAGTTTAATCATTTCAATGTAACTAGTTCTATGCTTTTACCATCAGTAGGTTCGAATTTTAAGTTAACTAGACATGTTGGTCATATACTTGATCTATTGATTGGTATTGATCGGTGGAAGGCAGTTATATCATGACGATTGCTATTATAATTAGTCTATTAACAATGATTGGATTTATATACATAATATATAGAGATTATAAAGATTGGCAAATAATGGCCGATATGGAGAGACAAGCAAGAGAAGAACGTAAAGCGAGGAAAGATAATGGACGAAAGATTTTTTGATCTGGATAATATTATGTCTCGACTTGAGGTTGAAGCAGAGATGAAAGAGTGGGCTAGTATTTATATAGCTGGTGATACACATATTCATCCATATATAGCTAAATTTCTTTCAGATCACATTAAACAGAATGCATTTAAGTGTATTGTTGAGATCGGCACACACCATGGTGTACTAACAAGATTCTTAGCCATTAATAATGTTGATACACAGTTCTATGCAGTTGATGAGATTAACGATACGGTTAATGCAAATCTTTCAGATCTTACGAATGTAACTCTTGTTTCTAATTATGAAGAGATTGGTATATTAGATCCTGATCTACTTATACTTAATTATGGTCTTTCAAGTCCATCAAGAGAGGCCATAGCTCATTCATGGTCATCATTCGTTAAACATGCTGGTAAGCAAGTAATTATTACAGGCCATGAATCGGAGAAAATGGAAGAGAAAATTGATAGATGGGTTGAGTCAACTGGTTGTCTAAAGAAGTTGTGGGGTAAAATGGATTGTGCTATATATGAACTTATGAGGGGGTAATATGGCAGTCGATCTTATAAAGGCTGATGGAGTCAGAGATAAGAATGGTATTTTAAAATTAAAATATCTATGTCATTGTGGTAATGTCTTCTATGCTTATCCCGGTAATGTTAGAAGTGAAAATACAACATCATGTGGTTGTGAGCGATGGAAACGCGACCAGAATCAGCGGCATTGTGTGCGAGTTATGGTTGATGGTGAAGAGATGTTAATAACTCATGCCACTAAGCGTATTGGTATATCTATGGGAGCACTACATAAACATATGAAGAAATATTATAAAACACATCAAGAAGCAATTGCGTATTATGTACTAAAATTAGATAGTGATAAAAGAGAAATGTTAAAGGATGAAGGTATTATTCATTGAGGGTATTAATATGTGATGGTGACAACAAGGGTTATTCCTTTGTCCATGCTACACAGGGTAATTCACCCATAATTCCTGGTCTAATGTCGATGATGTGTAAGTTATATAGGACCTTCCGACCGGACCTAATAATAGTGGCATGGGAGGGGCATTTCTCTTTTCGTCATAAGCTTGTCGATGATTATAAAGCTGACCGTGGGATAATGCAGGATAAGGATTTTAAGGCCATTGTTAAGGCTCGTAATGTTATGCGTCATTTTGGTATAGTTCAGGCCTTTGCCCATGGCTTCGAAGCTGACGATGTGATAATGACGCTTGCTGAGCGGTGTGGTTGGTTGGAAGATATTGAACGTGTAATAATCTCTACTGAGGATAAAGATCTTTATCAATGTCTACATCTTCCGTATGCTTGTGTTGAATCACAGAAGACTAAAGTGGGTAAAACATGTAATGGTATTATAGATGGTATAGCCTTTCAAAATTATTTTGGTTTCCCACCTGAGTATTTTCATATCTATCAGTATTTGGTTGGTGATAAGTGTGATAACATCTCAGGGATTAAAGGTATAGGACCAAAGAAGGCAACCAATATTATTAAAGAATTTGTTAAACATGATTTTGCGCCCGATATAGACTTATTGGTGAATCAGGGGCATTTACCAGCGGTCGAAAGTCACATACCCCTTAAGGATCTAGTTCGACTTGTTGATAATGCCCCTGTTCGATTGTTTAATGGTATTGAGGAGAGAGTGGTTTTACGCTTAGTAAAAGATGTGGATGAACTAGCTAGGATGGGACGAATTCTAATGGATTATAAACAGAATGCATCAAGGTATCTTGACATTCTAAAAACAGTATTGGAGTAAGAATATGAGTTATTCCTGTGAAGGTTGTAAGGGTGAGGGTTATATGTGGGATCCGAGATCAAACAAAAATGTTCTTTGTCCTGTTTGTGCTGGTAAGTCTCGTCATCAATCAGGTGAAGGCGTGGCTGAGGCAAAAGATAAAGGATCTCGTAAAGATGTCGTGTTACAGGAGGAAAAGAAATGAAAGAGGATACGGCCAAAGCTAGGGCTATATCAAAAACTATGGATCAGCTAGGAAAGATTGATGAACAACTTGGTCATCTGTATGCTGTTCCATATATGACACATTGTCCTGAACGTGTTAGATCTGTTCATATGCTATCAGAGGCTAGGGGGCATATTGTTGATAGCTTGGTTCTTCTTCTAGGACAGGAAGTATAATGTTTGTTACAGGTGATCTACAGATTCAAGAAGGGCCTCGATTTGATGACACCAAGAATGCTCTAAATTCTATGGTTCAATTCAGTCAGATAAATCGTCTACAGAAAGCTGTTATACTTGGTGACATTTATGAACGTAATGATGTAATGGCTGGCTCACCATCAGAATTAGTTTTCCTACAATTTATTGTACAGTTACTGAGATTGAATATGACTGTGTATATTCTTCTTGGTAATCATGACATTTCTACTGATGGTACAAGTCTGTTGGCTAGTCTTGACAAAATAGCACCATGGGTAGCGGCTCATGATGATGTTGCTCATGAAAAACAGACTTTGTATGTTATCTCTGAGCCACGTATAATTGATAATATGGCATTTGTACCATATCCACAGAAGACTACAATTAAGGCATCAGGTTTTTTAGAACGTGAGTATATGAAGTCTGTTATTGATTCGTTAAACATGGAAGAGAATGATGTTGGTTTTCTATTCCTGCATTGTGATATTGCTGGGGCAGAACCAGAAAAGGGAATGTCGCAACCATCTGATGCAATCCAAGTGCAAGATTTTAATAGATGGTGTACACGTGGTGGGCATACATTAAATTATGTTGTTGCCGGCCATTATCATAAACATCAAGTTCTTGAAGGCGCTAATATACCGGTAATGTATGTTGGATCTCCTACCCATGTGACATTTGCATCAGGTAATGATCCGAAGGGTTTTATTCATGTACATGAGGGATTTTCTAAGACGTTATGTAATTTTATTGAAATACCATCAAGACATCAAATAGAATTAGTATATAATATGGAAGAGGATAATGTCGATGAATGGTTATCAAAAGTTTCGAATATAAGAGGTGCACATGTCAAAGTTAGGGTTATCTACCAAAAGGGTAGATGCGATGCTCTATCTCTCCGAAAGATTAAGGACTTCTTACGAGAGAATGGAGCCTACAACGTACTCCCGACACCTGTACAACGTAATGTCCAAGCGGATGGTGTCACGGTACACACAGAATCCGTGGCCGACATTGACGTGCTTAGACAGTATTTGCGAGAAGTCCAAGGATTAACAGAGATAGATAATTTGTTAGCTTTAGCAAAAGATAAGTATATGATAAACGCACAGGTACAAGAATAATGGAAACACAATCACATCCATCTTATGGTATGATAGGATTCTCAAGAGTTTCAACACGTAATCAGGTTTTATTTGGTAGTTCTGTTAAACATGACTATATGATCCAGATGGTAGTTAAACGTGCTGATGTGGATAGGGATCTTAATAGAGATTGGTATCATGGTCGTGGTACTATACTTGAATTATATATGACACCAAATCAGTTTATTGAGGCTATTACCAAGATGAACCATGGTGATGGTGTACCAGCTACGCTATATTATACAGAGAAGGATGGTATAATTGAAGAATGTAAATTTACAAATGAGCGCACGATTATAAGTAATGAATTTAAAGAGCAGTTTGATAAGTTGGCTGATAAACCAAGGAAAATATTACAATCAGTTCTTAATCTACTTGCTCCAGGTAAACCGGTAAAGAAATCTAACTTGAATGAAGTTGTAAATATGATTAAGAGTTTGGATCAAGAGTTAGGCTTTAATATACCGTGGATGCGAACAGCCGTTGATGAGATGATGGAGAAGAATCTAAATGAAGCCAGGAGTGAAATAGAAGCCGCATTTGCTCTTGCATTACATAATGCTGGTATTGATCATGTTGGTGGTGATGTTGATGTGTTACTTGGGTATATTAAGAATAAAGATGGTCTTCTAATAGATCAGGACAAAGAGTGTGAAGAAGAATGAGATGTCCAGGTTGTGGAATAGAGTTAAACAAGGAACTAGTAGGTGAAGGATGAATAAACGTAAGATTATAATAACGGTTGATGCGGCGGAAGAGAATTTTGGTGATCAAAAATATATTAAAGTACAAGCAATAAAATTAGTTGAAGCTATAGATGATGGAGATATAGCAGATATAGGAACATGTATTGATAATTTAGTACATGATGATTATAAGAATCCATCACATGTGCAAATAATAGATATACTAGAATATGAGGATTCAAGGAAATGAGATGGGAAGATTATGATACTAATGCAGAGAAACATTATCCTGCTACATCGCTCTTATTTCTTCAAAATAAATATGTACCATATGTTTTTAATATAATTATTACTGGTTCATGGGGTAAACCAGAAGCCTGGACAGCAGATGCTTTAGGTATGAGACTTTTTACAATGAAAGAATGTACGCGTGATGAAGCCAAGAAAGAGACAATTTATCGTTTAACTCAAATACTTAAGGCGGCAGTGGAAGAGATGGAGGGAGATGTTAAAGGTAGCTAACATATTATATCCTTCATTTTCTTACGAAGGTAAGGGAATGGCGGCAGTTATTTACTTTCAGGGTTGTCGTAATAGGTGTGATGGATGTCATAATGAGAAGTTGCAAGACTTTGATGGGGGAGTTGAATATACTCCAAGAAACTTGGTATTAGCATTTGAAAAACTTGGTACAGGCTGGATTGATTCGGTGGTGTTAAGTGGTGGAGAACCACTACATCAGCCACATGAAGACTTTATAGAATTTCTTAGGTGTTTAAAAATAGTTTTACTTCAAAAGCAACCAGTATGGTTATATACATCATATATATTTGATGATGTGCCAAAAGATATAAGGCAGTGTATCGATGTGATAGTGGATGGACCATTTATAAAGGCTGAGGCTGGTAAGCTTAGATATAGGGGGAGCAAAAATCAGAGGGTGTGGAGTAAAATTGCTGATGTATATGGTGGTGATTCACTTTGGCAGTTAGTAGTTAATCCTGATACTACTCTTGTATTGTAGGGAGTTATAATGAGTGATATAGAACATATTATAAAATTAGATAAAGTATTATATCTTAAACGATGTTCCACTAAGCAAGATTTTGTTCGGTTTGGTGATATTGAATCATGCTTATATGATATAGCGCTTAGACAGAATGAAATCATGAGTATACTTGAGAAGTTGGTTAAGGATCATGGTGGTGCATACGATTTAGCTCTACGTCATCCAGGAAAATAACATGCAGATTATATTAGAAGATGTGTACCGTTATAAGAGTACTAGTGTTGAGATTCCTGAGGGAGTCTCTTTTATTGTTGGTAAATGGTATGGTGATGATTCTCGTTCCAATGGTACTGGTAAATCGAGTTTTATTGAGGGTGGGATAGGATGGTGTCTATGGGGAGAAGCCAGGACCACAGACGAGTATCCGGCCGGCGATGCTTTAATAAGAAGACCTCCACAAAAGCGTATAGGTAAGGCCTCATTTGGTCTTAATGGATTAAGGGTTACTAGAGAGCGCAAGTATCTTAAGTCTACTAAGCTCTATGTTGAATATAAAGGTGTGGATAAGACGCATCCTACCAAACTCAAACTTACCCAACAAACGATTAATAATCTCCTTGGTATTGATTATGATATTTTTAGTAAGACGCTTTATATACCGGCCGGGGGTGTTGGTCTTTTTACTGCTTTGGGGCCAACGGAAGCCAAAGGGAAAGTTTCTGAATTGCTAGCACTCCAACGATGGCAGGAGTGGTATAAAAAAGTCAGCGCTGATCTCAATGAAATTGTGAGGAATACTGGACAGGATGAGGCAATAGTTAAGGCTTTAGAAGAGGATCTAATACCTCAGGATGAAATTGACAAGATGGCCTACTCAATTGTTAAAGATACAGATCATGTGGAAGTATTAAAATCACATAATCTTGATCGACAATATGAGGAGAATATATTAATAGTTAATCTTGGAGAGATTAATAATAGATTAGGTGAGCATGCTGCTAACATCAAAAGATGTACTGAAGATATGCGAGCTTCAGAAGTAAAAATACAGAATCTTAAGCTTACAATTGAGCGTGTAAAAGGAGAATTGGCTAAAGATAGGGAAGATTTAGCTAGTCTTGAAAAAAGTATAGATAATCAAGTTACTATGATCGAGAAACTTAACGAGGAACATAAAGCAAATAATGTCGAACAAGTTAAGGCTAATAAACTAGAACTTGAACAAGCGCATATAAAAATTCTTGAGCAGATAAATGAGAAGAAGATCCTGTGTGATAGGGAGAGGGAGAATCTAAAACGAGAGAGAGTAATACGTGAGAGACTTGAGGCGGGACAGATTACTTGTCCAATTATAGAGCAACACTGTCCTGTGCTTGATGGTAAATCTGGTTATCAGATTCAGTTAAAAGCTGATTTGGATCAGGTTATGAGCGAGATGGAGGATATTATAGATGAATTTGATAGAAATTTACTTATAGATAATGGGGCACGTATACAATTGGTAGATAATATTAACAAGATGAATGAAGAGATTAATAAATCTGATAAACGTTTAGAGGAGATTAATAGACTTGAGAAGGTGCATTTATCTTATATAGCATCAAGTAATCGTTATACTGAGGGGATTAGTAGATATAATGATGAGTTGGTTGAATGTGAGAAGCGCATTAAAGAAGAAGAACAAGCAAATATGGAGCGTTCTTTAGATATGTATCGTCTACAGTCGAAGGATCTAAAGGGAGATGAACAACAGAAAGAAGAATATGAGCTTAGACTAATAGAAATAAAGGAAGCACAAAAGATTACAAATGTTCTAATAGAACAAACTCAACAAAATGTTACTACTTTAAAACAGAAGATAAATGATAATATAGCAAAAGAGACACGTATAGCTCTTGCAAAAACAAAATTGATTCGAAGTCAGGAGGATCTTAATAATTTAAGGATCTTAGCAAAAGCATTCCATGTTGATGGTATTCCTACCTATATTATAAGTATGGTGTCTGATGAAATAGAGATGATAGCTAATGACATTCTTGAGATGGCAGAGCATGATTCAAGAATTTCTATTAAGCTTAAGGAAGATACTAAAACTAAGGATCCAATTACGAATGAATTGAAGGAGAAGGATGTTTTTAAGATTAATGTGACTAGCATTTCAGATGGAGTTGATGCCGACTATATATCAAATTCATCTGGTGAAGCATTCTGGATTGATTTTGCTATACGAGTGGCTTTGTCCATTACTACACGCAATAGAAATACTGGTCTACTCAATATGTTATTAATTGATGAGGGTATGGGAGTTCTGGACACACGTGGTCGAAGCAAGTTTATTGACATAATTCATAAAATTAGGAGTAAATATCTATTTGATTATATATGGATAATTACACACACCACTATACTTAATGCTAAGGAGATGGCGGACAATATAATTACTTGTCATCGTAAAGATGATATATCATGGATAGAGGTGGAGTGATGTATCAATATATGTTATTGCAATTTGCTGATATGGCTATTGAGATACTTCCTTAAATTAACTGGATAAGTCATGAAGAGAAAGTGGAGCATAATTTGGAGCATAATTTGGGGCTTCATAAGGAAGGTGAGCATCAATCTGGTGGTAGGGCTGGGTCTAATTAGAGAAGGGGGTATGGATATGAGAGAAGAAACAAAATATATAGAAACAAAATATAAAGAAACAAAACATAATTGGGAACTTCTTAAGAAAGATATAAAATTTAGTGAAGATGATATTGTGTTAATCGATTATTATCTTAATAAGATAATTGAAGAATTAGTACCAGAGATAGATAAATTTAATAATCGTGAAATTGATTATATTGATTTTGATTTTAATACAATATTTCCAGAGGATGAAGATAAAGCAATTAGAGAGAAAGTAACTGATGAAGTGATAGAGAATTTAAAATCTAAGGATTGGCATATTCTAACGCACAGTACTAGACATGGGGTATCATATAAATCACTATGTGTTGGTATGGTATTGTTAGATGGAGGTAGAATAACATGAAAAGAGAAGCCATTTATGAGTTATTTGATGAGAAGAGAATCAAACAAGATCTTCAACATCATGGGCCTGATCATGATAAACTGCATAGTGATGCAGATTGGTGTCTTATAATTGAGAAGAAAATTGTTGATCTGAAACAGGCTTTGTATGAGGGCAATAAGCGCGCCGTAAATGATGATTTTGTCTCTATAGGTGCTATCGTAGTAGCACGTTTTGATTGTATCGAAGAATAATAGTGGATTTATAGTCTGGGTACATGTCGATAAGAATTCATGACATGTACAAATTGCTCAACCTACGATAGTTGTACATCCATTTGCGATAAAATTTCTAGAGCTTTACATGAGGTCGGGGCAACTTGTGCCAAAGATGCCGGCGTGGTGTGTTTGGCCGGTGATCCAGGTAATCTGTATCATCCAGGCTGTGATGAATCTGTCTGCGTTCATTATACAATTAAGAAATCGCAAGTAAAAGAAGATGTACAGATTAATGTTCAACATCGAGAATTCTCATTTTCGAATGAAGATATAGGTAGAATTGCATTATCAAGGTATAATATTGGTGGAATTGTTACGAGTTCTGGTTATGTTAGGGTTATCTTACCAACAAAAAATAATGGTTCATCAATAATTGCGCAGACTGTACGTCATGACGTGCAAACACTAATAGTTCAGAATCCTCATGGGCTACTTACTGCTCGTCAACGTAGGGCGATGAGATTATATTATGGTCTTATTGCCAAACATTGTAATTCATTTCAATATATAGCTGATATAATGGGCGTTTCAAAGATGAAGGCTGTTCATTATGTCTATGTAGGTATGGGGAAATTACGTACATATATGCTATTCATAGTAACTGGAGCATTAATGAATGGATTGCATTATGAATTTGAGAGATTGGGTATTGATATTCAATATAGACCTGGACCAAATTTATATAAGCATGATTTTGATAGAGTAAGAACTTTTATGCTAAGCAAGAAGGTTGATGATATACTTACTCGTGAAGAATTTGAAGTTTTGTGGTTATTTTGTAATTTTGATGGTAGTATACGTAATTCGCTTGAGGACATTGCCGGTACACTTGAGATATCAGTTCAGGCAGTTAAATATCGTATAAGATCAGGATTGTCAAAGATTAATCTACGTGTAGTAGATAAGATTCTTGGCTTAATAGATTATAGATTGTGTTCGGCGCGTGATTGTAATAATACGTTTGAACCGATAAATGGTGATCATGTATACTGTAGCATTGCATGTAAAAAGAGAGAACGTTTAAGAAGATTTCGCGATAAGAAGAAGGGACCACCAGTATATAAACCATGTGAATATTGTAAAATAGATTTTATACCAAAAACCGATAAACAACGGTTTTGTAGTAAGGAGTGTAGGAGTAAAGATGCCCTCACAAGAAAACCAGCGTTTTGGGATGATATTACCCCAGGACCCCAACCTGCTCTTACAATTCGAGTTAGAGAACTTGGTAATCGAACATTATATGAGGAGGAAGAGTGCGCCGGAGATATTGTCGCTTCTGCAGGGGGTTAAACATGGGGGTAAGTATAAGCAATTAATTTTAAAAGATGTAATAGATATTATAAAAGGTCATATTACATCAGTAGAACAGTTTGCAGCAGATAATCCAAAATTTCTTGATCGTAAACTTGAATTAACAGCGAGGCATCTTGAGTCACTCGATCGATTACTCAAGGAACAGTGGGCTTTATACGAAGAGCTTACAAACGAAAATCCAAAAAGTAAAAATCAAGCACTAAATAATATTAAATCAATCATTATGGAACAGGCCAAGTTACAAATGCTTCTTGGTAGTGATCGTGAAATACATAAAGAATTAGAAAAATCTCGCGAAGCAAATCGTAAATTAGTTATCATGTTTAAAACTGTAACGAGGGATTGTCCTGTCTGTAAAAAGAGACTCGACCAGGAGATAATGAAACATGTAACTCTATTACCAGCATAATTAGGACAATTAGTGGCAGACGACAATTATTTTGAAGATTTACTTACTGAGTTAAAACCGAGAATTACTACGGCTGATAAATATCGTGATGATATAGTTGGTTATTTTAAAGAGATACACGACACCACATTCCCACCGAAGCTTGAATTCTTTTTAATTAAATTATATCATTATGTTCGTAATAATATATCCGTAAAGGTTATTTTTAAGAGTCCTCGTGGTGGTGGAAAGTCAAAATGGGCTTCAGCATTTGAATTTTTTGTGTGGTATGCATTAGACGCAGAAGCTGTTAATTGCGGTGGGTCAGAGGAACAGGCTAAGATTGTTTTTGAATATTGTAAGGCCTATATTGACCATGATCCTGACGCTAGAGAAATTGCTCCTGAGAAATTAGCCCTAGCTGAAAAGGTCACAAAGGCTGGTCTCAAGCCGCAACCATCCTTAATCTCTGTTCCGGCATCTCCTAAATCTGTCCGTGGTAAACACCCTGGTGGTGAGACAAAGACACCTGGACTTCTTGTCATGGACGAGATGTGTGAGATGGAAGATGGAATTATTACAGATGCACTTGGTATGCTTAAAGGAACACCAGTACCAATCTTAGTGTGTTTGTCTACGTTTCATAAAATGTTTGGTAAGTTTCAGGAATATTGGGATTCTGAAGACATAGGTTTTATTAAATTTGATTGGGAGGCTTTTGATGTATGTGAAAAATGTACATATGCATGTGAAACTTGTGTTCCAGAATTTGTGGAACGATATTGTCGTGTAATATGTAAGTGTTATATGGATTATGAAAGAGATCCAGAGACTTTACCAAAATGGGTTCCATTTAATTATGTAAAAAATAATGCTACTGGCGAAATTATTAAGGCTCCAGGTGATATAGGTAAAGTTTGTCCTGAGTGTGGTGGTACAATTGATCATAAGGCTCGATTTACTGAACGTGGTTGGGTAACAATTAAACAACTACGTGAAGATTGGACTATGTATGATAAGGATAAGTTTGAAGTTGATGTTATGGGATGGCGACCTTCAGGTGCGAATCTTGTAATTGATCCAACCTCACTTGCATCATGTATAGTCTATAATCTTAAATTTAATAGAAGAGCATATGTTCGGGCAGGAGTAGACTGGGGTGCGCGTGGTATGGCGGCGGCTGTACTTGTGCAAAGGTTAGAAGACGGTAGATGTGAGACTATAGATGCATGGCATAAGGAAGCAAATAGAGCATCTGATGTATATGAGATTTTGAAAACGTGGCGTAAGAAATATGGTCTTGAAATTATTTATGCTGACTCTTCTCATCCATATCAGAATGATGAATTACGACATGATCATGGATTTTATGTTGTTGAAGTAAATTTTAATACAGAGAAGCAAAAGGGAGTTGGTGTATTACGTAATTTTTTTGAGAAAAGACTTCTCTACGTTGATCATAGATTTGAGCTAATGGTGAAGCAACTTAAGAATTGGCGCAAAGATAGAAATGGCAATATTAAGAAGGTTGATGATCATTATCCTGATGCACTAATGTGTGCCATGTTGGAAGAGGTGGATTCTACGCCAATTATATCTGCTGCACATGGTGACGGTTATATTACAGATGAGGGAGATGATGGAAACCCATTTAAGGATTCTGAGTCTACATACTTTGATGGATATGGTCTAGTAATAGAAGGTGATCCTGCATACGATACACCACTGGATGATTATTATGGCAATGAATTTTAGTCAAGGAGTATGAACAATGGGTAAGGGTAAAGGATCTGGAAGAAAGCCGAAGCCGTGCGGCGGTAAGTAAAATTTTTGGGTGTGGCTAATATTTATGCCGGATGTACAGCTTTTAGTCATACCCAATTTCTAAGGAGTTAAAATGTCTCTACGAACTATGATGTTTGAAGCTCATAGCAAATATACAATGAAGGACATGGGGCTTGGGTATTGACACAAGACAAGTTATTCTTTAAACTTGCTGCTATAGATTCGTTACTATATCCAAGGGCGCACCTTTATGATGATGATGATAATCTGATAGCCCTTAATAGTACGGATTATGAGGCGTATTTTTCTTTAGTAGCTGACACAGAGTTAGCTACAATTGCTCTTGCTGATTCAACTGCTGTGGCGCGTAAGTATATTACCTCAGATACATATTATGAGATTAATACTGGTAATAGAACAGTTAATTTAGCTGATGATGTCTCCAAATTATTAGAAGTTGGGACATTATTGTTAGTTGATTTTGAATTGATGTATGTTTACGGTTGTGGTAGTTGGGATGCAGTTAACTATTGTCTACCGGTATTTGTAATTAGAGGATGGACAGATTCACAAATTGTTGATTCAACTACAGTCCATGAATATACTGATAGTACAACTCAGGCTGTAACTCAAGAGATACAAATCTATTATCATACTGATTATTCAGACAAAGAAGAACATCCAAAGGGGTCGAAAGTAAATCTTTTTGTAATAAAAGATGCGACTGCTGAGATAGATAATACTACGGGTGACGTATATTATAAATGGGAGCATATTCCAATTGCACCTATCGGCCGATATAGAGGTATCTTTACTATAAAACATAAGCAAACCGGTGAGTTTATGGAACTCCCAAATGCTTATAAAAACGGATCATCACGAACACTGGTGATCGACATTGGGAGTTACAGATGAGAGACGAAGCAGGACGTGAGTATAAAGTATGTGAATACTGTGGTAAAAATATCTATAGAGATGAACCACCAAACAACAAGCTGAACGACACGAATTGGGGTTTGAAAAAGTATTGTGATCGGAAACATAAACGTTTGGCCAAGAATCCATTCGTGAAGGCAAAACAGCAAGCGGTATAATGAATGCAAATCGAATCGGCACTTGAAGGGGCGCTCTCTGAGGAGATATTTAGTGAAGTAGTTACTGAATCTGAGCAATTAGCAAATCTCCGAGAGGAAATCGAAGAGCTTCGGTCGAGTAATAAGATTCTCGAGAGTGTCATAGACGAAGATGAGAATCTATGGAGAGCGCTATCTGACTATCGCACGGATTTTGACTTACCACTTGATAAACAGTATGAACAAATGCAGAGGGCTTGGAGTGCTTATTGTACCAATCCTCTTGCATTTCGTCAAGTTAATCATGTTACCAACTTCTGTACTGGTGATGATCTAAAATTCTCTTCACCCATTCCGGCTGTTAAGGAATGGGTAAATGATTTTTGGAATAGTTCTCAGAATCAGATGCCCTTACGAATACGAGAGTATTCTAATGGGTTTGTGATAAATGGTAATGTGTTCTTTCGATTTTATATTTCGAAAGTAACTGGTAAGGTCGTGGTTAGGGAGATTTCACCACACGAAATACGTGAGATCATTCATGATCCGGACGACATCAAGACACCAATCTATTTTAAACGACAATACACTAAGCATATCTATAATTATCAAGTGTACGATCAAGAACTTGTTATTGAATTTATACCAAGTGTTGATTTAATTAGGAATCCAGAACTTGCTAACAAGGTTAATATTCCTAAAGACTGGATCAACATTGGTCAACCTAAGAATATGGAATCTTATATTTATCAATTTAAGGTTCCTACTGTGCATGGTCGTAAATGGGGTATGACGCATCTTGCGTCCCATCTATATTGGCTAAGGGAATATAAGCAACTTCTACGTCACATAGTTAATCTTAATAAAGCCCGTTCAGCATATGTAATGGACGTTACGATAAAAGGAACAGAACGGGATGTGCAACTTGAACGCAAGAAACATAGAATTCCTCCAGCGCCAGGAAGTGTTTTAATTCATACGGATAGAATTGAGTATGAATATAAGGGCACAAATACTGGTAGTGCAAATACAGCGGCAGATCTTCGTGCAATTAAATTAATGAGTGTGGCTGGTTCTGGACTTCCAGAGCACATAGTCACTGGTGATGCTAGTAATGCTAATTATTCGAGCACCAAGTC
>WSSedB2T2DRAFT_1000007_pt1 | contig 19924 bp, 19 predicted proteins | sample WetSurSiteB2Tule_FD_9469 | JGI IMG/M metagenome (IMG submission 9469)
AAGAAGAAGCGCGGCTTTTCACCGAGGACCGCCGCGATCATTTGGAACGAGTCATATTGCCGGCTCTGGCAGAAGGGCGCACGGTTGTATGCGATCGGTACGTGCATTCGTCCGTTGCATACCAGGGTGCTCGCGGCGTGGACCAAGCAGCCATTCTCTCGGCTCAAAGGCCTTTTGCCCCCCAACCGGACGTTATCTTTATCTTGGAAATCCCTGTGGGTATTGCGCTTGCGAGGATAGGTTCTGCGAGATCCGGTCGTTTTTCCACATTTGAGGTTAGAGAGGATCTTGAGGCTGTGGACGCTGTCTATCGCAGTATTTCTGATCCTGTGATCAGGCGCATTGACGGAACCAGTTCTTTGGAAAGCATACATTCAATTATAATGGCTTGCCTGAGGGAGTTGGGATGTTGCAACAGGGCGAAGCATGTCGTCTCAGCCGGAGATATGGTCTCAAATTGAGCGTTGATATCGACTCACATGGCCTAGAGAGCCAATATGGCCATGAAGACGTTTGAAATGCCGGCGCCGGGGACGAACCCAGCGCATGGGGGACTCGTTGCTGCACGGATGAATCCCGTGTGCCGCGCGGGACACATCCGCGGTACCATGAGGTCATGAATTAGCAATTATTGAAGCCGCAATGTCTAGTTAATATAGAGATGACCACGTGATAATTTTTAAAATAGGTTATTTTATGGTTCCAATTAATTGACAAAAGACGGTTTTTTCTGCTATTATTTCACCGAACTTGTCTGAACGGTATCAAAGGAGACACCATGCTGTCGACCCGATTCATAACCGTCTTGATTCTTGCAGCAATCTTTGCCCTGTCCGGCTTCTCGGTTTGTTGGTCCGCGGATTACGACCATCGCTTCGTCCGAAATTATCCGCCTGGATTTAACGGAATGTGGTACTATGCGGATAGATTTGTGGACAGTGTTGAACCGGGGAAGGGGATGGTGGAGCACTACCGGTGGGACAGGTTCATGAGCCGGGAAATGAACATAAACTACCCCTTCGTACCAGTACCTTATGAGTGGGATTATGGAACCGGGCGCACATTCAATCTTCCGGATTACAATGCCAACAATTGGCCACGATAATTTGACTTTGCGGACGGGTGGAGCGGCGTTGTAGGGTTGCACCGGCATTAATGGGTCGGAATAATCAACCGGGGGAGGAAAACCTCCAGGAAGCCGATCTGAAGGTGGCGGAGAGAGAGGGAGTCGAACCCTCGGAACACCTTGTGGGCATTCACGCGATTTCCAGTCGCGCCCCTTCGGCCACTCGGGCATCTCTCCTCACATAATCAGAATACCATAAACCACAAATTGCGCACCGGTCAAGGAGAATCAGTAATGACGCTCGAACCTCCAGGGGAGCACCGGAGCGGCTTCATTTCGCTGGCAGGCCGCCCCAATGTGGGAAAATCAACTCTCGTGAACCGCATACTTGGTCGGGAATTGTCTATAGTTACGCCGAAACCACAGACCACGAGGAACAGAATCACAGCCATTTACACGATGGCCACCGCCCAGATGGTACTCCATGATACACCGGGTATCCACGAAGCGACGACTCCTCTCAATCGATCATTGGTCGCGGCCGCAACGAAGACTTTGGAGGAAGCCGACGTTGTCCTGCTCATGACCACCCCGTCGGAAAAAATTGCACGCGATGACCTGCGCATCATGGACCTAATCAAGTCTGCGAGGTCCCCATCCGTGCTCGCCATCAACAAGATCGACACTGTTCACCCTTCTACGCTGTTGCCTCTCATTGAGCTTTATTCCAAGGTCCACTCATTCGAAGAGATTGTGCCAATAAGCGCTCTTAACGGTGAGGGTGTTCAGGATTTGGTTGATGCTCTCCTGAGACTGCTCCCCTTTGGCCCCCCGTTGTTCCCCGAGGAAGATGTAAGCGATATGCCGGTCCGGTTCTTTGTTGAGGAGATCATCCGTGAGCAGATCATCAACAAAACGGGCGAGGAGATCCCTTACAAGACCGCGGTAGTCGTAGAATCTTTCAAAGAGGACAAAGGACGGGTGTCAATTCACGCGGACATCCACGTTGAGAAGGATAGCCAAAAAAAAATCCTTGTCGGAAAGGCAGGCAGCATGATCAAAGCTATCGGCACGTCTGCCCGAGCCAAAATAGAAGACTTTCTCGAGTGCCGGGTGCGGCTCGACCTCTTTGTGAAAGTTACCCCGAATTGGAGCCGCGATTCCGCAAAGTTAAAAGAATTCGGATACCATTAGCGTTGTTTCAGACCGGCACATTGAGCGGAGAAGGTTGCGCTACATCGGGGATCTTGCAGCGTTCTCCGACATCTGCTCAGCGCCTCATCAGCCATCAATCCTGAAGAGTGACTCGTCAAACTCGGGCTTGCCCTCGTACTTTCTCATGAAAAAACCCGGCGCGGCCTCTAGATTCTCGAAGATCGCGGGATTCACCTCGACTCCAGCCTGATGAAGAGCTTTTACAACTGCATCCGGTGACGGAGGGCATGTCTTGACCGTTATCATGTTTTTGATGTCGGGGTGCTTTTTGTTGGCTTCGTACAAGCATTTTCCTATAAGGATCGTCTTCTTCTTTCCAGGAGTCGGTTTCATCATCTTTCCGGTAAGGACCTCCACATCATCCCACGGTTCGCCTTTCCAGGCATAGGCGATGGCTGTCAGAGTTGCACCCGTCAGGATGGAGCAGTACGTACACAGGCTAAGATCATATTTTGGATAAGACAGCCCCTTGATGCCCATCTTTTCCATGGTTATCGGCAGTGAGCCGGATTCGTTGTATGTGAAGGCATGTTGCAGCTTGAGCGCGACTTCCTCGATCTTTTCGCCGACCACTTCGAGGTCGGATAGGTCCAGGGACCTTCCACTTTCACGCGCGGCGTGGACCAAATGAGGTACCTCGGAGACATCAAAGCCGAGTATCTTGGCGCCTACCTTGTCCGCGGCAAGCATATCCGGCGACGCCACCAGGAGGTTGCTTCTTCTGATCTTCCCGTCAAACGCGGGCCCCCGTTCATTGGTGAATATCCCGTCCAGGATGGTGACGGAGGGGGGCAGCTTGTTGGCAAGCTTTGACACCATGTAGTGTAAATCTTTTTCAGGGTCCGCAGAATGGCACTTCTTACGGGAATTGATGTCGATCATGCCTTTGATGTTCTTGATCCCAAGGCTGACAACCGTCTGGGCATGTGTCTTAAGCACTGGCACATCTACGACAAAATCGCTTTGAAGAATGTCGCTATTGAACTTGAGTTCGACCCCGCCACCAAGATCCACTTTTTCGAACGGTCTCTCCATGGCACTTATAACATTGACGCCGTAACGTTTCTTCAGCGCATTGTATCCGAGGCTTTCAAAAGCATGTTTCATCGTATCACGGTCCTTGGGATCGTAAACCACCGTTCCTTCGCCGATAGTGATATTGTCGATCCCCCGTTCCTTGAGCAGGATAACCATGTCTTCCACCACTCTAGAAGTAGTGATAACTCCCCACTTGGGAAACGCGGTGACCTTAGTCCAGAAAACAATGTTGGGCTTGATAAAGACTTTCGCGGCGGGGGGTACATGATCCAGCCCGCGGCAGAGATCAATTGCCTTGCGAACGGATGCCAATGGGGTCTCGTAACGTACTACGGCCACTTTTGGTTTGCTCATGTCAAAATTGCTCCTATAGAGGACATTGTTAAGAGCCGTCAGGGGTATATTTCAACTTTGGCTCAAACTTACTTCTAATCTCCTCGCCAACTCCGCTAGCAAGGGGGAAAACCCTTTTTCAGCGCCGGCTTTGAGAGATCTCACTATTCCGAAGAACAGGACTTGTGCTTCCCTCAGCTCGATAGATAGTTCCATATCGCGCCCGAGATCCAAGAACCGGTTTATTTGTGCGGGAATTTCACTGTCACGAGGTTTCTTTGCCAGGTTCCGGACAAGACCTGTGATTCGATCCGCGATGAATCTTTCGGCCGAACTGGTGTCAAGCCGGAGATTCCAGAATCGTGACTCTTCCACGGCAGATTTGAGAAGGTCGGGAAAAAACCCTGCGGAAAGCTTCTCGAGTTCGTCGGCCAGCGTGCGATTCAGTACAAATCTGGCCGCAGCAAGAAACGTGTCAGGGACTAGAGCCTCATGAATGACTATCAGTTTGGCCAAGTCTTTGTTCTTCTCGTAAAAAACCTCTAACATCTTGCCCTGCATCTCGAACATTTTTGTTGTCAAGCTGTCGATAATTTTCCGCCTTTGCTCCACGAAGAGATCCCGAAGTCGGAAGTAGCCGCCAGGGAAATGTCTGTCCAAAGTCCGGAACAATTCAGTAGAGGACTGNGCGGTAAAAGTATCGAAAAGGTCCTGTTTTACGGCGTCGTACTTGACTTGGCCGAAGAATTCCTCGACTGAGCAACGCAAATCANCCCCGCCAAGGTGAATAACAGCAAAGGCAAATTCTCGGTTCTCCGTGGTGATACGGCTCAGCACACTAATTCGGCCGACGACGAGGGTTCGTTCAGCCGATTCCTCTCTGATCGAGTCCAGTAGTTTTACGTCATAGCAGTAGAGTCGCGCTTTGGCAGGCACGTCTTCGAAGACTGACGANATGGCCACATGCGCTGCCACATTGGCCAAACACGCCACTTGCGGCCTGATCTTTTCATCGAAGATTTGGTCCCCGTGTAGGTTTGGCTTTAAGTTGCTTTGTGCCTCTCCCAACTCCTTCAGAAAGTCGTTAATCACAGTCGGATCGAAGGAATAAGCGATCTGGATTACCCGCGCGGCGTATCTGAGAATCTGCAAGGCCTCAATCCCGGCTATGTCATCAAAAAACCAGCCGCAGCTCGTGTACATGAGCATACGGTTGCGCTGCATCTCCAGGAGATTTAGTACCAGCTCGCGCTGGCTTCTTTTCAGTTTGCGTCCATAGGCATTAAAGAAAGGCCCTATTTTGGGGCGATTCTCCAGGACAACTTTGATGTACGCGTTTCTGGCATCCCAGGGATCCTTCAGCAGATCGGAGGCTTTCTCCGTGAAGAGTTTGTCCGCTGCGTCCCGCAAAACGTCGAGGGACCTTCTCAGGGGGGCCCTCCACTTTTGATTCCAGTCGGGCCTTTGCGACACCGAACATCCGCAATCCTTGGACCACCTACCCACACCATGAGCGCAGCTCCATGCAGAATTCTCAATGAACTCCGCTTCCGCGGAAGGAGGATACTTTTCGAGAAACTCTCCATAGTTGGTAAGAACGACATTCGGTTGAAGCAAGAGCTGTTTTAGGGTGTAAGCCAGGGCCATTTCTCCAAACCTGTGGTGATGGCCGTATGACTCGCCGTCGGTCGCGATGTGGACGAGCTGAGGCCAAGTCCTCTTGTCGGAAAATGCGCCCAGCAGCTTGTTTTTCAGATTTTCACCGCTGGCCAAAAGTCCCTCAAATGCAATGGCCCGCGAGATGGGACCGTCATAAAAGAAAAGGACAATGGACCGACCACTGGATAGCCTACATACGTACGGTCGTGACGGATCTACGGCGCCATAATCGAGGTCAACCCATGTGTCGTGAGACGAGACCCGGAACCTCTTTGCCTGAAATGGAGACAGAACGGTGAAACGGATTCCGTGCTCGACCATGATCTCAAGGGTTTCGCTGTCTACCGCGGTTTCCGGCAGCCACATGCCTTCCGGCTCTCTGCGGAAACGCTTCAGAAAGTCTTCTATTCCCCACACTACTTGTGTGATCTTATCCCTCGCGGAGGCCAGCGGCATGATCATGTGGTTGTAAGCCTGGGCCATAGCATTGCCATGACCCGAGCGCTGCTTTTGGCTTAGGGCGTCAGCTTGGAGAATTGCGTGATACGTTTCAGCCGCGTGCTTTTCCAACCAAGACAGAAGTGTCGGGCCGAAGTCGAAACTGATATGCTCGTAATTGTTGATAATATCTTCCAGCCGTCCCTCGTGATCCAAAATCCTGGCGTGGGCATTGGGCTTGTAGCATTCCTCCGTAACCCTTTCATTCCAGTCATGGAACGGATGGGCAGACTTCTGAACTTCAATCTCTTCCAGCCAGGGATTCTCACGAGGTGGTTGGTAGAAGTGGCCGTGGATGCAAATGTACCGTGGTGAATCACTCATTATATGCCTTATTTTTCCATGATAGCGGATTCATCAACGACTCCGGCCCATTTTGATTTAGACCGCGAACCTACCGTGCTGGGAGCCTGCACAGTCGCACTGCGACCCGAGTTCCGCTCTATGCATGAATATTTCGACAGATCATATCACCCCCTCGTCGACGGTCAAGACTCAGTGGGTGGGTTCGATCCTGGAAGCCTTTCGGGTCGGGAAAACGTCAGGGACCCACCTTCTCGAAAGCCTCCATAGCTGCTTTGGCAAATGCACTTATCTTATCAAAACTTCGCGTGCCGTTATTGTCTTCCAACCCGGTGTGCGCATCGACGCCATGTGGTTGAACCTTCCGGATCGCCTCAGCTACGTTATCGGGATTGAGGCCCCCGGCCAGAATAACAGGCACTGATGCTGCTTTCACGATCCGCGCGCTAAGTAACCAATCATGCGTGAGCCCGGTGGCGCCCTTCTTGCCGGTGCGCGGGTCAAGAGAATCCAGAATTATTGCATCCCAGAGCGGTTGCTCGAATGATACTGCCGCTTCGATAGATTCTTCCCCTGCCACTGTCACGCGTCCGATGGTTCGTACTTCAGGGCAGCTTCTTCGGAAGACGACTAATTCTTCGTCTGATATTCCGCCATGAAACTGCATTGCCGCTGCCTGAGTGACCGCGGCAAGCTCGCAGGCGGCATCCGCACTATTCAGGTACGTAATTACCACGGGCAGCAGGCCAGTGGGCAGTTGGCTGATTATCGCTCCGGCCTTTTCCGGCGTAAGACCTTCATGAGGCCCGTCGGGAAGCCCCAGTGTGAATCCGATGGCGTCCACTCCTACACTCTTGCAGAACAGCGCCTCTGCCAAGGTGGAAACGCCCGCCACCTGAATTCCGGGGGGCCAGGGATAGGTTCTGTGCGGTTGCTGTGACATCGTGCCATGGTAAGCGAAAATGGACCGGGAGGCAATTTTGAAGAGCCAAAGACAACTTCTGACGAACTGGAGAGAGGGTTATTCTCGTTTTAGAGATAATCCGGAATTGACTTTGTTATCCGAGGTATGCTAAGAATATCAGGATGTTCCATCTGTAGGCGAAAGGATGGGAATTCTGAAAACCAGATCTCTTTTTCTGGCGATTCTCTTTGGGATATCTTCCCTGCCTCTCCTGAGTGGATGCGGCGGTAAGCTTGCCAACACAGGATTTGCAGCCGTCACGGAAATTGCGCCCAATGGTGTAATGCGGATGCAGTACGCTGACGGAAAAGCGGCATGGAAGCGCATCAACGAAGCTAACGGTCCAAAAGACTGCGCTGTTGCGGCTAAAAATCGCTTCAAGTGGGCACGTTTCGTGGAGACCAAAAAGGGTAGCACTCTCACATTCCCCAATGGAGACACCATCCTTTATCAAAACATGGACCTAGATTGATCTGTGGGGGGCTGTTTTCTTCCGAGAGAACCTTGCATCTTTTGGTTATCGAGGGCATCTTGATAGTTAGACCGAGACAACGAACAGGAGGCAGTTTGTATGCCCATCTATGAGTATCATTGCGGCAAGTGCGAAGACGATTTTGAAGTGCTCGTTTTCGGGAAGGACGAAGTGGTCTGCCCAACGTGTGGAGGCTGCGTGGAAAGGCTAATGTCCAGTTGCAGCTGCAAGAGTGCGGCGGGTGATTTTAAGACGTCGGGCACTGGTAAATCAGGATGCGGCACTTGCTCGTCCACATCCTGTTCCACATGTCATTAGTAGCGAGACTAAATTGGACGGAAAGGAGGTCGTGCTATGTTAGATGCGGAAAACCCCCATTTGCGATTGCAACAGCAAATTGACTGCCAATTGGAAGTCACACCTCGGACGGTCCTGGAATCGTGGGAGAAAACGGGCTGGAAGCAAGAGCCCGGCACTGATTTAGACGAGGCCCCGCTAAAATATATGGCGCTGGTCCTGTTGGATGCCATCGAAGATCGGGCAGTGCGGTTTTCAGTGGATAAAGACGCGGGTGTGACGGTTCATGGCAATACGACATACACTCTTCCCAAGGCGCCTACTCATATTATTGCCCGAGGCCTGGAAATCATCAGGGAAATTTCCGGCCTGGAAGGGGGTAAGGGGAAAGGCACGCTGTCATTGGGTATACGGAATGATAGCCTCGAAGTAATAATTCAGAAGGATGCAGGGTTGCACGTGTTCAACATTCCCGGCGTGGGCTAGACAGTCGTTTCAGTAGCGATCCGGCCGGGCCGACATTGCAATGCTCTGCTGCTTTTCAATGGACTTGGCTTCATCCCAGAGTTCGTCCATCTCACGTAAGTCGGCCTGGTCGATGGACTTGTCTCTCGACCGTAGCCGTGTTTCTATGTGGCGAAACCTGCGTTCGAACTTGTCGGATGTCTCGTTTAAAGCCGCTTCGCTGTTTATCTCGAGGTGGCGCGCAGCGTTGACTACAACAAAGAGCAGGTCCCCCACTTCTTCCCGAATGTTTTCAACAGCCCCACTAGCCACCGCGTGTTTGAGTTCGGACAACTCTTCGTCTACCTTCGCGAATACCTCCCGTGGGCCTGTCCAGTCAAAGCCGACTCTCGCGGCCCTACTGGCAAGTTTTTGAGCCCTGCTTAACGCGGGCAGAGATCGCGGAATCCCATCGAGAAGAGACTCACGCCCCTGGATATTCTCTTCGGATGCCTTGATCTTGCTCCAGTTTTCGATCACCTCCTCCGAGCCTTTCACCTGAGCATCGCCAAAGACGTGGGGATGTCTGCGAATCATTTTGGCGACCACTCCTTCGATGATCTCCCTCAAAGTCGCAAAGCCTTCCTGCTCAAACATGTAAGCCAGGAAGACAACCAGAAAAAGGAGATCTCCTGTCTCGTCTATTATCTCTCCGGCCGATCCCTGATGTATGGCTTGTACCAGTTCATGGTATTCCTCCAGAATGTACGGATGGAAGTTTCGAGGAGTTTGCTTCCTGTCCCAGGGACACCCGTCTTCGGAGCGAAGGGTGCGGATAAGATCCATGAGTCTTCCGAAGACCTCCAGAGTCCCGGCAGAATCGTCCGAGATATTCATGCTTGATTCCTTTTCTTTCATGAGATATGCACACGGGAGCCGTGAAGAACGATTCCCTTTGAGTGCCGAAGACCCATGATGCGACATTGGGAGGATAAACTCTGCCCGCCTTCCTGTCCAGCGCCGCCATTCATACGGTGATGGCGTGTGCGAACAGCTTCAGAATGGGTGCGCGGAAAGGCCGATTGCTTTCAAGATGGGACCGTAGTCCCTGAAATACGCGATCTATGAGGTTCAAGTTGATTCCTTACTTGAAAAGGTGCTATCATCCGAACGAATATTTGAATGATGAACGCGTCCAGGCAAGTATGGGCGCGTTCCGTTGACAATTGCCGGCCCGGAACCAATGCAGATTGAGTGGTAGAAAAGGTTGGAGTCTTGAATTAAGGAGCACGTGGAGGCTTCTTGAAGACAAATTCAGTCGAGCAAGGCGAGCGGTTACCTCGCCGTGTGAGCTTCGCCGACATCGGAGCCTTTCAGGCACTTGTCGGGGAATTAAGCAAAAATATCAAATACATTGAAAAATGTCTCGGGGTCAATATCTCGATTAAAGGCAATACTGTCAGCATCTACGGCGATCCGCCATCTGACGATGTTGCGGAAAAGCTGCTGAAGCAGTTATATCCCTTGGTGCGTGAGGGATATCCTATTCATCCGGCTGACATCGACCAGGGGGTGAGACTCCTCCTACAAAACCCGCAAGCTAAAATCAGAGACTTGCTGCGCGACACGATTTTCATCTCCGCAGGAAAACGTCCTATCACGCCCAAAACGATCCTTCAGAAGCAATATATTGAAGCTATCCAGACTCACGACATAGTGTTTGGTATTGGCCCGGCTGGGACCGGCAAGACATATTTGGCTATGGCTATGGCTATGGCTTCTTTTGCCAAGAAAGAGCTCAGACGGATAATACTAGCTCGGCCCGCAGTGGAGGCGGGTGAGAAACTGGGTTTCTTGCCCGGAGATCTGTATGAAAAGGTAAACCCGTATTTGAGGCCGCTCTACGATGCGCTGCACGACATGATTGATTTCGAGAAGGCCACGCGCATGATCGAACGGGGTGACATTGAAGTTGCTCCTTTAGCCTTCATGCGGGGCCGGACTCTCAATGATTCGTTCGTCATTTTGGATGAGGCTCAAAACACTACCTCCGAACAGATGAAGATGTTTCTCACGCGCCTTGGTTATTCTTCCAAGGCCGTTATAACAGGCGATATAACGCAGATCGATCTTCCCGAGGGGACCGTATCGGGTCTTGTGGAAGCTCGAGAAATTCTCAGCGACATAGAGGGCATATCTGTAGTGATGTTCACCGACCAGGACGTGGTTCGCCATCCTCTTGTTCAGGAAATCATAAAAGCCTATGAGAAAAGAACCGCGCCCCGCGAAAGCAGATTCCGGAGATAATTAAACATGCCGGAGTCATCCGACAAAAATAAGACGTCAGAAAAGATTAAGAGGCCTGAAACACTAAGAGAGCGGGCCGGACATGCGCTAAAAGGCGTAGAGCGAGGTATCCCCGGCTGGGTGCACAGCCTCAATGAACCAAAATGGCAGCGTTGGGCTCTCATTATAGGCACTGCTCTAGTCGCTGCTTTCATTATGGCCCCAAAGTCTTTCCGGGTTTACAGCTTGACCGTTGGAGAGCCTGCCCAAGAGACCATCATATCGCCTTTAACATTTCAGGTAGTTGATGAAGCCGCGACTAATAAGAATCGGGACGAGGTTCTGAAGTCGATCCGGCCTGTGTACGATTTCGATGACGAGATGGTCCATGACGTCCAGGCCAGGATCAACTCGGCGTTCCATTTCGGTAAGGAGTACCTGGCGGCTGAGGCGAAACACAATGCCAAGGAAGCGGACAATCCCAAAGAGGCGGGACAAGCGCCGGAAAAGGCCGGGAGCGACCCCAAATCCTTTCGGACCCTGGATGAAACAGCGCTAAGAACGCGTTTCGAGAACCTTCTTGGCGCGACTGTCTCCCCCTCCAATTTCGCACTCTTGAAATCAATGGGTTTTGACCCTCGAATTCAGAGGGATCTCGGCTCTCTAGTAGTGCCGGTGCTATTGAAAGGGGTGACGCTGAGCCGCGATCTTCTCATGAGGGATGGAAGGCAGGGCATTCTTCTAAAATACAAATCCAAAGACAAGCTTGAGCCTCTCAAGGATCTCTCAGCCATCTTCGATCTCAAAGAGGCGATAAACTATATTAATGTCGCGGAAAACGACCCCTCCACTGATTCTGAGCTTTCAAGAGCTGTTCGGCGCGTCGCTATGGACCTCGTGAATGTTAACATCACCTTTAACAGGGAGAAGAGCGCCGCGCTCAAACAAGAGGCGCTGGCCTCAGAAAAGAAAGTCTTTTTTCAGATCGCGAAGGGTGAGCCAATAGTCAAAGAAGGTGAGCCTGTAAACGAAGCCCACCTACGCAAGCTAGCGGGCCTGAATAAAGCCAACCCCGCATACAGCCGTTACATTATCCTGGCAGGCTTTGCTCTGATCCTCATTCTTCTGCTGAGGCTCAGCTTCTATTTTTCAGAGAAGCATCTTGATCGTGGGCGTCAGGCCACCGAAGATCTTCTTCTGTTCAGCCTTTTGTTGGTGGGGACCATCATTTTGGTGCGTTTCCTCTATTCTCTCTCTCCCCTCATTGGCACGGCCAACCAAGGGATAAGTCAAAGATCCATTCTCTTTGCCGCGCCCGTGGCAACCGGCGCCATGCTCACTGCTCTGATGGTCGATGCGAGGATCGCCTTCATTTTCGCGACCTTGACAGCGCTGACGGCGTCTCTGTCGGTCGAGGGGGACATATATCTCTTTGTTTTCTATTTTATTTCCGGGATTGTCGGCCTCCACGGAATGACTCGGATTACGGATCGCTCCTCGGTGCTCAGGGCGGGCCTCGTGGTCGGTGTGGCAAACATGATATCAATCCTGGCTATAAAAATGGCTCTGGGAGAGCTCACGTCGCTGAGGGATTTTTATGACATCGGTCTCGGGTTCTCAGGAGGAGTCCTGTCCGGTTTACTTGTTTCAGGTTTGGCCCCTCTCCTGGAACCGCTTGGTTACACGACGAACGTGAAGCTGCTCGAGATCGCCAATCTTAACCATCCAGTACTTAAAGAGCTATCGCTTGAAGCTCCGGGAACCTACCATCATTCCATAATGGTGGGCAGCCTCTCGGAGACCGCTGCGGCGCTGATCGGGGCAAATCCTTTGCTGGCACGGGTCGGCGCCTATTATCACGACATAGGAAAAATCGGGAAGAAGACTAAGCCCTATTATTTTATTGAAAACCAGCGCCGTGGAAGCAACCCCCATGACAGGCTCGAACCCAGCATGAGCGCCCTGATAGTTGTCTCCCACGTAAAGCAGGGGATCGAAAAGGCCCGGGAGTATCGACTTTGTGCCCCCATTATCGATATAATTCAACAGCACCACGGAACAAGCTTAATTAAGTTTTTTTATAACAAGGCGCTGGAAAAAGCTGAAAAAAGTCAGCAAAGCGTTAGCGAAGATAAATATCGGTACCACGGTCCGCGCCCACAGAGCAAGGAAGCCGCTCTAGTCATGCTGGCCGACGTGGTAGAAGCAGCCTGCCGGACTCTCCACGATCCCACGCCCGCCAGGATTCAGAAGCAGGTTCAGACACTGATTATGACTCTGTTCAGCGAAGGTCAATTGGATGAGTCAACTTTGACCCTTAAAGACATTCATGCGATCACCAAATCCTTTGTGAGATCATTGCAAGGGAGTCTACACTCGCGAATTGTTTACCCAGTGAACGTAGGAACGCAGGAACGACCCAATGGAGATACTCATAGACAACAAGCAGAAAAGGATCGAAATCGAACCGGAAGACCTCCGGAAGAAAACGGCACAAATATTAGAAGGCTTGGGCTGTAATCCGTCAGTAATACTTTCCCTGGCGCTTGTTGATTCTGCCGAGATGTCGGACCTGAATGACAAGTATCGGGGAAAGAAGGAACCTACCAACGTACTCTCCTTCTCCCAGACCGAGGGGCAACACTCAGGGCTACAGCACGATCTACTGGGCGACGTTGTCATCTGCACGGACAGGGCCGCAGATGACGCTGCCGAACTGGGTTATACAAACAGTGAAATGATCCTTTACTTGCTTATTCACGGAATTCTGCATCTAGTTGGGTACGATCACTCCCAGCCGGTGGAAGCAGGGGTAATGCAGGCGGAAGTTGAGCGGATCTTCCAGGAATTCGCTGAGCACTAAATCTCTCACTAAGACCAGAGGCGCTTGTGTCGGTGCTACCGTGAATAAACCTTGACCTGGAGAGGTTTTTGTGATTTAACAATAGACGGAGAGAGGGTATTCTTCATACGGAAGCTCTGTTATGAGATGCCTTGTCTCTCTTTTTATTTGTGGTTCTCTTCTTCTGTCCGGCTGTATCACCGGTCGCACCCCTCTGAGCGAGGGCGTCAGCTCACAAAAATCGAAAACCACTCAGAAAGCGGCGTTAGACGGCACCAAAACTACTCAAGGCTCAACCGCACGATTGGCCGCTTCCGAAGGCCCGCGGGGTGGAGGCCCAGTGAGCGCTTCCTCATCTGACACTGCTCAGTGGGACAGGTTCTAACTCCTGGAAAGAACATGGCTAGAGAAAAGAAATACAGAAGCACAGTACGCGGAGGGCAGCTCCTAGCCCCAGGAGATGTCATCCAAGTCATGGACCAGGGATCGCCTGTGAAGTGTCGCGTCCTCTCATGTCTTGCCGTGGAGGGTGGAGGCTGCCTCGCCGGTCTGGAAATCCTCGAAGGCAAACGAAAGGGAGAACGAATACAGACCACTCTGAGAGCAGCGGAAGAACAACCATCTGATATAAATGATTAGCGGTGGCACTTGTTAGCGCCCTGAATGTCAGTAGGGGCGGGTTTGAAACCCGCCCCTACTAAGAAGATGCCCCCGTTTTTCGCGTGCCTTTCCTGAGCCCATACTTCTTACCAAGTTTCAAGCCCGCTCGTACTCAGAAAATGCCACCCGTCCCGGTTTCGGCCAGCCGTCTCTTTACCCCTGATAGCATTCGGATATGAAGCATCTCAGACTTTATGAGCTGCTCAATTTCATCTCTGCCGCTGGCATCAGGGAGTATCTCCTTCATCCCCAGAAAAAATGTCAGAGAATCTTTCTCAAACTGGAGTGCCATATCAAGGGCTTCAGCAGGCGTTTTCACCGACTTCAACCTGTCGGTCGCGGCTTCTAGCGTAAACACATGGGAATCCGCGCTGGCTTCCAGATAGCTCTCCGCGAGTCCTTCGGGGTCCCAAACCGCCTGACTCGCAGTATCAGAAAGTTTGCTCCTGAGATCCCTAAAAATTTTGATGTGGCTTGCTTCCATTAAAGCGAGGTCTTCGAAGAGCTTCTTGACCTCCGGGTTCTTGGCTATTTCGGCCGCGCCCGCATAAAATGCGTTGCCGTTTTCCTCGATACGAACAGCCATAGCAAAGACGTCATCTGCGGTTCCGAATACAAACATAAACAGAGCCTCCTTACTCTATCTTCCTGTATAGGTTGAGACCTATCTTTTCCTCTCTCCCGTAGACCAGTTGATTTCCACCGGTTGACGCGATCATTATTGTCTTGCCGGATTTCGACGGTCCAAGCTCTACTGATAGATCCGCAGTAATGCTCAGCCTATCCCCCTCCACGGCCATTGCAACATTCTTGAACGACTGACGCCGCCCTTTGCTCCCCTTCTTGTCAGGTTGCCTGTAAACATTCAGACCGATCTTTTCTATGCGGCCCGGAATTGTCTTGTTTCCTTCAGTTGAAGCCACAATGATGGTTTTCCCCGACTTGGAAGGGCCAAACTCTTTTGAAAGATCAACGGTGATGGTGAGATTGTCCCCTTGGACATTCATATCAACATTCTTCATCCTACCGATACGGCCCTCGGTCACGATCTTTTTCGGAGCCTTTTTTGCTACCGGTCTCGATTGGGACGCCGCTTGCCCTTCCGTCTGGTCGCCAGCGCCCCGGATCTCGGGTAAGTCGAGAAATTGAAGGACAGCGCAGCGGTCGCTTAACAGGAGAGCTCTCAGTTCGTCAGTGATGGTCAAAAGACGGTCCCAATGCTTATCCTCTAGGCCCGTGATATTCAAACCCAAGGTCTCGATCTGTCTCTTTGCCTCGCCGATGTTGGCCGTCGAATTGCGGCCCAGCACCTTGAGGGCCTCTCTCACAAAAGCCCTTGACTTGTCGAAATCTTGAAGCACTTCTTCAAAAGAATGGAGGACGCCCATAACTTCGGCCATCTTGCGAGAATCCACCGAGCCGCTGTCGGGATCGGTAACAAGATGGGCCCACCGCTGAGACGTTGGACTCCCTTCTTTACGGTAATAGTCCTTAAAGTCTTCGGCACTTATCCAGAACTCAAAGCCATCTTCGGTGCGCACGAGATAGGGCGAGACAGAGTCATCTACAAGCTCCACTATCATCCCAGGATCAGATCCAAGGAATTGCTGGTGACGGTCACTCATTGGCCCTCCTAGCAAACAGTCGCAACACAATATACAAGAGTGCGTCTCGCACGTCCAGGTCCGTTCTCCAGCTCGCTATAAGCCAAATTTTCCGAACTAAGTACTCTGTTTCCTGAATTCGGACGCGCTTTTTTGTCTGCGGAGATTGCTTCGCTTCGCTCGCAATGACAGGTTCCGGAAATGTCATTGCGAGGAGCCCTGCGACGAAGCAATCCCCACGGGACGGAGATTCGAGACCGAACTTATGTACAGGCGTACTAAGGAGTACGGAAAACCTGTCCGACCCGGGCTATGTCTCCAATTTATTTGCCTTTACCCTCTACTGGATGACCCGCTTTTTCCCAGGCACGAAAACCGGCTGACATAATCATCATCTTCGTGTACCCCAACTGAGCCAGGAAGTCAGCGACTTGTTCGGCCATGTCGCATTCGGGTCCGTAGCAGTACAGGATGACCCGAGCATCCTCCGGGAGGAGAGGCTGCACCGTGGGAAATAGCTCCTCTTTTTCCTCCGGGGTAATGAAAACCGACCCCTTTACATGGCGCTCGGAATAGTCTTCCTTCTTGCGAGTGTCCACGAATACAGTCCCTTCAGAGCCGAAAAAACCGAACGCTGCCTGCTCGTCAATCAACGGGACCTTGACACCGCGCACCTCGACTTCCTTCGGCGGAACGTATTCCCAGGGTAAGGGCTTCGGGCTTATCAGGTTCACACCCAACCCGACGAGTGAAGCGCAAACCAGGATCAGCGCCGCTCTGATCAGTATCAAAACATACTCTTTCATCAAGCGAATCCTAACATCGACAATTTGTACCTTCAACCCAAATTGCCGTTTTCGATTCCATGCCTTTATACTCTTTTCAAGTCGGTACGTAAAACTCATGCGTAAAATATTATTTCCTATTGACAATTCGGCGTCCGACTTCTACCAATAACCGAGTCAGGGGACCAGTGAAATCTGACGACTGGTCATCGTGGGGAATGTTCATGTTAAACGCAAATAGCTCGTCATATCTAATTCTTGAGACACCATGCCCCTGTTAGCCGAAAAAATCATTCAGGGCGATATGCGGGCCACCGCCCAGTTGATCCGCCGTATCGACGACGGGGATAGTGGGGTGTTTGCCGAATTGGCCCTGCTCTATCGTCACGCTGGACGCTCCCATGTGATTGGATTTACCGGCTCCCCGGGCGTTGGGAAGTCCACACTGGTGGATCGCGTGGTCTCAAAATTTCGCCAAGACGGAAGGACCGTCGGCATACTCGCGGTCGATCCCACCAGTCCGTTCACGGGAGGGGCTATTCTAGGCGACCGGATCAGAATGCAGAAACATTTCCTGGACGAAGGCGTCTTCATTCGGTCCATGGCCACTCGCGGGAAATTCGGCGGACTCACTAGATCTACTGCTGATGCCATTGTGGTGCTCGATGCTATGGGCAAGGATGTCATCATCGTGGAGACCGTCGGGGTAGGACAGGACGAGGTTGACATAGTACACAATGCCCACACCACAGTGCTGGTCACGATTCCGGGAATGGGAGACGAAATTCAGGCTATCAAAGCCGGACTCATGGAAATCGGCGACCTCTTTGTGGTCAACAAAGCCGATCGCGAAGGCACCGCTAAAACGATGCGCGAACTCAGGTTTCTGCTGCAGATGTCTTCCGACCGCTACGAGGCAACCGGATGGACTCCGCCCATCATAGAAACTGTCGCTGCAGCCGACCACGGGATGGACGAACTGTATCGGGCGATCCTGGATCATCATCACTACTTGCTCGATCACGGCAGAGAAAGGCTGTTGGAACGTGACAAGATCAGGGCAAAAAATCAGATTTTGGATCTCCTGAAAGAAAACCTCATGGAGAGGACACTGGAAATACTCGGGGGCGTTCAAGCCTTGGACGGCGTGGTCGAAGAAATAGTCGCTAAGACAAAGGACCCGTACGGAGCAAGCTCTGAGTTGGTGGAAAGAATTTTGGGGGGGTGCGGTTAATTGACTTCAGCCAAAGCCTTCCTGAAAAAGGACATTGATCCGGTCTGGCTCATGAGGATATTCACAGCGATTCCTGTGGCGCTGATCCTTATAGCCGGCGTTGGGGCCTTATGGATATACTTTTTTGTCGTTTCCCTGCTTCCGGATAGCGAAGCTCTCGTTCAGACCCCCGGCCTCATCGCAGATGTGCGCGTTTTGAGAGACCAAAGCGGCGTCCCCGGAATTATCGCGGAAAATGAAGATGATGTGGCCATGGTACTGGGATACGTAATGGCCCAGGATCGCTTATGGCAAATGGATTACCTGCGGAAGGCGGGCCAAGGTCGGCTCGCTGAGATCCTCGGACCGGAGTACCTGGAAGGCGACCACCTCATGAGGACTGTGCGGGCGGGAAGGCTTGCCGAAGATGCACGGGAACGCCTTGGCGAGCGCGAGGGCCGATGGCTTGAAAAGTTCGTTCAAGGCATCAACAAATATATCTCAGCGCATGGGAAGAAACTCCCAGTCGAGTTCTCGCTCTTGGATTACCGCCCTGCGCCATTTTCGCCGCAAGACGTCTCCTCCATACTCGCTGGGTTGGCATGGGAAAGCTCCGTTGCTGCACGCGTAGATCCGATCCTCACCCGGCTGGTCGCCCGGCTGGGCAAAGATCGGGCCCTAAAGCTCTTTCCTACCGACCCTGGGGCTGCCGGGGCTTTTGTGGCCACCGACCTGGGTCGGTGGGACCCGAACGGGATTCTATTCCCAAGACCTGGGAGCGGTCGCATCTTCGACCGTGTTCCCGGTCTTCGCGGGGGCTGCGCTTGGACGGTGGGCAGTGAGAGGAGCCAGAGTGGGAAACCCATGGCCGCGTGCACAGTTTATCAGACTCTGGCAGCCCCGGGTTTTTGGTATAAGGCGCGACTGGCCGCTGGAGACTTTCATCTTTCTGGAACTTTTATTCCGGGCGTACCCGTGGCATTTGCGGGCACGAACGACTATCTGGGCTGGGGCTGCATCCCTGCGCTTGTCGACGATGCGGACCTGTTTGTGGAGCGTCTCGAATCGGACTCTACAAAAAGCTATTGGCGGATAGACCGCTGGCGGAAGATAGAGGAACAAAAAGAAAATTACCGTATTAAAGGTGGCTCTGTTGCTACTCGGGTCATAAGAATGACCGAGACAGGGCCTTTGGTGTCAGAAGTCGACAAGGGCCGGGCACTCTCCATGCGGTGGACAGGGCGTGAGGGCCTTGGTCTCTTCCCGGCCCTGTACAGCTTGAACAGAGCCCGTAACCGCGCTGAATTCGAAAAATCGCTTAGTGTCCTGATCGCTCCATGTCTAAATGTGGCATGGGCAGATCGGGAAGCGGACTTCGGAATCCAATTCGCCGGAAAAGTCCCGCTCCGTCCTCCAGGCAACGACGGGATATTGCCCATGCCGGCGTGGACCGGCATACACGACTGGGGGGGCTTCGTCCCCTTCAAGGAGCTTCCAGCCTGGGCCAACACTTCTGAAGGCTATTGCGTCGCGGCTGACGGTCGCCCCGGCGGCAAGGATTATCCATTCTTTGTGAGTTGCTATTGGTATGACACGGATAAATCACCTCGAATCAAGGATCTGCTCGAAGCAAGCAATGTGCACCAACCAGAGAGCTTCCAGAAGATACAGTGTGATTCCCTTTCACCGCTCGCAAGAGACCTTGTCCCAATTCTTTTGAATTCCCTCAAGGGGAACGACAAAAGGAATCGATCTGAAGAAGAAGCCACGCGTATTTTGGGTACGTGGGATTTCCAAATGGGGGGAGAATCTGCTGCGGCAGCAATATTCGGTCTGCTCTACCAGGCCTTGGTCGAGGAGCTTTTCTTAGAGCCTCTGGGTGAATCACTCTACGCAGGATTCACGGGTTACCCTCCGCTGGCGTCGAGAGCCGTGAAAAGAATCTTCATCGAGCACCAAACCGGCTGGATCGAAAGCGTGAAGCCTCAAGAGTTGCTGAGGAAAAGCTTTCAGAAAGCTGTGACTCGCGGGCAAGACCTCATGGGATCTGACCCCAAGAAGTGGAAATGGGGCGAGATCCACACGACAGAATTCCGTCATCCTCTTGCAGTGCGATCCAAGTTTCTGGAAGCCCTGTATCAGGTGGGGCCCGTTCCCATTTCGGGCGCGTCGGACACGATCAATTTTGCAGGCTGGTCTCAGGCGCATCCTTTTCATGTACCGGCCGGCATATCTCTGAGGCAGG
>WSSedB2T2DRAFT_1000008_pt1 | contig 17974 bp, 37 predicted proteins | sample WetSurSiteB2Tule_FD_9469 | JGI IMG/M metagenome (IMG submission 9469)
CCATCAAGGCATCCTTCCACGGCGTCGAGATCAACTATCAGCGCCAGCCGTAAGGAGGCTGAGGGGAGGGGCTAGCCCCTCCCCTTTTACCCTAATGGGAAAACTTTATAATTTTGTCATGTCGGCGTCAGGTCGTTTGAGTTACTTCTCGTATGGTCAAACTGAAACCGTAAAGGAGTTTATAGCTCGATATGAAGAGGGCGAGTACGAACTATCAGATGAATCAGAAGTTGAGACTGAAGAATTATTTATTAAGAATTTCAATTGTCCTCAATGTAAAACTGCTTTAACTTGGGTTCCCGTTAGAGGGCCAAAAGATAAACTATGCCAGATTAAGTGTGTAGTATGTAGTACGACATTTGTTCTTGATGAAAGTGAATGTAATTCGTGTTCTGATTATGAGCCAAGTTGTGTTGGCGTAATGCCAGCTGCGGGCCTGTAGCTCAGTGGATGAGAGCGCTCGGCTACGAACCGAGAGGACGGGAGTTCGAATCTCTTCAGGCCTGCCATGAAATCTAAAAAGAGGAAAGCAATAGTCGATTTTATTCTTGAGGAAATGGCAAACGGTATTGACGTATTTCAGCATGAAGAGGATGAAGTTGGAGTATGTGGCTACTGTATGCAACTTTCTTATAAACCCCATCAAGAAAGCTGTCCGGTTAAATTGGCACGCGAGCTTTTAGGGAGAGAGTCATGAGTGGAAAATTGGAATTTACTCAGGAAGATTTCGAAAGTATTAAAGTTATCCTTGAACGGATTGAAGGTAAAAAAGAAAGGGCGGCTGAAGTTCGTGACGAGCTCCGTGAACTTATTGAATCCCTTGAAGATATCGCTGAGTCCTTCGATTCAGGAATCACTGACATTGAAGAAGGGATCGAGAGTATCAGGGCAGGTATCGATCAGATGAGTATGTACGTTTAGAGGAACTTATGACAAAACCAATGGATGAAATGCCTAAGGGCTGGTCTGAATTTTTTGATAGGGAAGTCAGTATGTTGACTTCTAATATTTTCAGCGCCACGAGGATCTCATTACGAGTGATGCAGAACTCGCGGATCCCTCACGGTCAAAATGGACATATTTTTATACAGCGGAAGCATCCGGATAGGTATTCGACGCTATATACTTTTGATACTCCGGAAGTCGCAATCTCTTGGCTTTGTGGTTTCGAGTCGGCTATATCATGCATCCGCTTAAAACAAGCAGAGATTTATTTTATTTAATATACTGGAGTGTAGCTCAATTGGTAGAGCGCCTGGCTTTGACCCAGGATGTCGGAGGTTCAAATCCTTCCACTCCAGCCAAACAGAGATTTGAAGTACGTTACAAGAGGTGCATGACTAAGCGAGACTTCACTCAATTGTCATCAGTAAGGTTTAAGTGCCCGAAATGCTTTAAGATTAAAGGTGTTGTAGCTATTCAATGTTGGGAAGAGCTTAGCTCTTCCGCGCGAAAGACTTCCGCGTTTAGAGTTTTATGTACTAGTTGCAGCGAACCTTTCAGGATTATTTTTAATCCTGTTATTTGTTTGGGATGCTCTTCAGAAGAGTGTCGCAATACGTTGTTTTGGAATCGCTGGGAAGATGCCTGAGTTTCGAAATAGGGTTTGCATTCAGTGTGGTAGTAAACTCTTTCTACAGTCATTCTTTGCGACGAATACTTGTTGGGCCGCGTGTTCAAAATGTCATGAAATACATTTAATAGTTAATAAGTGTCCGTTACCTAATTGTGATTATAAAGTGGAGTGCTTATCAAAGCCAATTGCTCAACCTGAACCTTTTTATTTTTGGAAAGATGTGGCTCGTTAACTCAGCGGGAGAGTGCCTGCCTTACACATATAGCTCGGTAACTCAGAGGTAGAGTGCTTCTCTTACAAGGAAGAAGTCAAGGGTTCAATTCCCTTCCGAGCTACCAATGGAAATTTAAATGAGTAATTACTCTATCTATAATTCTAGCTTCCCCGTTTTTTTAAAGGAGATATTTTTAAATGGAATGTGTATTATTTTTAGAGCTTTAACTTCTGGTGTTGTTTACTTGTGGCTACCCGCTTGTGATACTTGTATTAAAAGAGATGCAGAATGTATTGGTAATGGAGATCCTTGTAGAGTTCAAAAAGTTCAAAAAACTCGTCGCGTAGCTTTACTGGCGATAACTGGTAGTATAATTGCGGTTGTATCAACTGTTGTAATCATTGGAGCTCAAATAGATAAAGTAAAAGCAGCGCAGGAAAAAGCCGGTCAAACCCAACAACTTACAGAAGGCCAGAAATCAAAATGAGTGCAGAACATTATACTTTCAAAGAGATTTATCAACGTCATGGCTACTGGGTAACACTCTTTTGTCTTGTAATGTATTTTTTAACATTAGACTTTTTGGGGGATCCATTTTAAATGTGGGAGTGTGGTGGAATGGCAGACACGCTAGCCTTAGGAGCTAGTGGAGCAATCCGTGGGGGTTCAAGTCCCCCCTCTCCCACCAATTCTTAAAGGAGTTATCATGGCTGTCGTAGGAACTTGTAAAGTATGTGGTGGAAATATTATTGAAGATATTCAAACGGTTAAGATTAATTCATGGGATCCTCCGATTTACGGACCTGGATCAAAGGATCAATATAGTCAACGAGTCGTTGGATATTATTGTGAGTCTTGTAAGATTAAATATAGAGGGCCTCTGGAATAGTGTTCTGGAAAAAGAAAAAATCAGCTTGTGAAGCATGCCCTGAGAGGGCAACTTCTTGTTTAGCCGGTCACTGTGTAATACGTTCTTGTAACTTATGTGTCTGGCAGGTTGATGTTGGTTGGCTTAAAGGATTTGTTTCTGCAACTAATAGATATAGGTGTAGAGCTCCGGGAAGGATGAACTTAGTAACAGGTAAGGCGGAAGACTCTTGTGAGTCTACTAGAAATTATTCTCATTTGTGTGATAAGTCTGGTAAGTGGTTTAAACACAAAGACATGTGCCCGGGTGGTGGAATGGCAGACACGCAAGGTTGAGGGCCTTGTGGGAGCAATCTCGTGAGGGTTCAAATCCCTCCTCGGGTACCATATGAAAAGTTTTGGAGAGCCGTGCAAGCCGAATGATAAGGAGTATTGTGGTTTATGTGGACGTAAGCTTGAATGTTTAACCAAACCCGGTTGTAATTATTGGCCTCAATATATCGAATGGAAGTATAATCGGCTTGAAAGAAAAAGGCAGGATAAAATATTTTTTACATTTTGGATTGTAGCAGTTGTAATAACATTTTGCTTTGTGTGTTTATTAATAGGATAATATGAAAAGCACTCAAGTAATTGTTGGAATTGATGAAAAATTATTAGCCCGGGTCACGCTCGAACTCATTAGTATTATGAATAGCGTAGCAGCAGATCAAATTGATTTAAAGAAAGTAATGATACCTTGGAAAAAGCGTTGGGAAGAATTTAGATTTGTCTGCCAGTTTAATCCTGGTATCTTAGCAAAGTTTGGTTGGGAGTTAGATCAAAATTGGAAAGATGGAATTTTAAATAGGGTTATAAAACGTGCAAGTGGGTAGATGGCCGAGTTTGGTAAGGCATCGGGCTGTAACCCCGAAGTCGCTAAGAGCGCGGAGGTTCAAATCCTTCTCTACCCACCATATTGCCTGATCAGGTGCTAATCGAGTGGCATCGCGGGGGCTCCTAGCTCGGATCTTCTTCTCGGCTAGAAGAAGAAATAACCCCTGCACCATATTTACCTTCTAAAGAAAGATGTGGAAAATAAAACCAATATACCCTGAATCTATAACATGTGCTCAATGTGAAAGTAGATTACGGTGTCTTGGGAAAAGTTGGCCTTATTGTAAACCTAATCCGAATATTGAAGCTCCGCTTTATGAAACTAGAGAACCAGATTTTGATGTGCACTGGTTTAATTGGATGATTGGTTTTTTCTTCTTTATATCGTTCTTCGTTATTTTTATAATCTATTTTGGGGGGGTTTAAATGTATTGCTTTAAATGCGGTAGAAAAATTGAAGGTGAATGTCAGGGTCGCTTAGAACTTAACGCGGTTCGTTTCTATCACTCTGAATGTTGTTCAGTAGATGAGCCTTCTCCAGTTACTGAAGAGACTCAAAAAGCAATAGCTAAGTCGTTGATCGCATTAGCGAAACTCCTTGGAGGTTATTCGGATGAGAAAATATATTAAAGCATTTCTGCTTGCTATCCTTTTTTTAACCTGTGGCTGTAATTCCATTGATTTTAATTTTGATGATGCCAAGGTTATGAAAGAGTTCTTCGAGTCAAAGGGTTTAAAGAACGTGACTATAGATAGAGAGGACTCCTCATTTTATCGAATGGATGGAAAATTAAAAGCAAAGGTTGTAGTACGCTTTGATTTTGTAGATATTTATAAACCCAAGGGAGAGAAAAGTAATGGCAATTAGAGACATTCGTGAGAGGGAGCAAGGACCGATCGAGATCGATCTAACGGGCCCAGAAGGAAACGCTTTCGTTTTAATGGGTTACGCTAAGAAGTGGTCGCAACAACTTGGGAAAGAGACCCTGATGCTTCTCTATGGAGTAACCTGGGAAGAGATTCAGAAGGAGATGATGGCCGGCGACTATGAGCAGTTGCTTGGCGTCATCGAGAAATACTTCGGTGAATACGTGGTAATGTATAGGTAAGAAGATGGGCGATTTTGCTGACGACGCCGTTAACCAGTCCATGGATGAATGGCTTGGTGCCATGGAGGAAGAAGATTTAGAAAACGAATATTGGATTGGTTATAGCTGGCGTCCGAGAAGTAGAACAAAATTACTTAAACCAAACGGTCCTGGCACATGCCCATCATGTGGGTCAGAGACTATTCTAAGGGAGGGTAAGTTTGGAAAGTTTTATGGATGTTCAAAATTTCCTCAATGTAAAGGTAGTAGAAGATTTTAATGTGGCGAGGTAGCTCAGACTGGTAGAGCGCAGGCTTGAAGCGCCTGGCGTCCGGGGTTCAAATCCCTGCCTCGCTACCAAAAGGATTTTCAATGGATGATCTAGAATTAAAATTGAATGGAGTATATACTACGCTTATAGATGGAATCGGAGCCGCGACAATTGTTGCGGGAGCGATTTATGATTTAAGAATTAAAAAGAAAGTCTATAAGCTATTGGAAGATGAGGCGAAGCACTTTGCTCAGTTTCGGATAAAATTATTTGATCTTCTTAATGAATAACAATGAGTGCGGGTGCCCGATATTGGTAATGGGACTGGGTTGTGGCCCCAGTAAATGCGAGTTCGATTCTCGCCCTGCACTCCATAATAATGTATATTTATAATTTTAAATGTTCTGGATGTAATCGTAATAAGAAATTAAAGCTAAAGAAAAAGTATACCCAACCGTGCTATCTTTGGAGATGTCAACATTGTGACTGCGAGATCATGTTGATCTTCGATACTTTCATCTGCTTGATTTGTCCAGATCGATTTTCTTTTGATGCGAGAAATTTAGGTAAACCTTGGTGTTCTGAAATGGTGAAAATATGCGTAACGTAGAAGATTTTGTAGTAGTCCCTTGCGATTGTGGAAGCTTGGATCATGCAGTGATTTTCTGTGCCTCTAATTTTAAGGGCAGGGATATATCGCTATTAATTAGGTTCCCTCTTTATACGAAGACTCTGAGCCCTCTACGCCGCATTAAAAACGTACTAAAGAGACGATTTGAATTTACGTTTAATATGACAGTGGATGCACTTTACTTCCCTTTAATTGAATATTTTTGGCGAATTTCGTTTCCAGGAAAAACGTTTGAATATTCAGTGTTAGAAAATCATCCACATTGGAAACTCTATCTCATGGAGTCAAAATTAACTTTAAAGTTAAGGCATATGTCTCTTGATCAAGTCGTTTACTATTTACGTTATGGAGTACTCGAATATCCGTTTGAGATCTTTATTGATGAGGAAGGGCCTTCTGGAGCGAGCTATGAGATAATTTATTAAAGCATGTACCACGACAAATGAAACTCTATAGCCCTCTTATTTACCCCCTTTTTTATTCCACTTAAATCATATATAATATTTTTAAATCATGAAAGAGATCAAAGAAAAGGATGTACCTATTGGTGCATTAACTACTTGGTTAAGAAACATTGATGGACGAAAGACTTTTAAGATCAAGGGTGACGGAGCAATGCTTGATAGTCTTCGTACTCTGCAACATTTGGGTGGTACTACTATAGTAAAGAATTTGAGGCACAGTAAATATCATATGAGGGAGATTCAAAAACTTTTAACATTAGGATTAATTGAACAAGTTCCTAAGACTTGTTATATATGTTCTGAAAGGGTGACGTGTTTAACGAGGAGAAGGCTGTGCGCTGCGCGGCATTTATACTCAATTACTATGTGTGGTTTAAAGGCGGTGCAAGTCACTCAAGGAGTTGATGATTCGTCCTTCTATGAAATAGATGTTAATATAGACCCTTACTGGTTTAAATATTTTCAAACAACTGTTTGGTGATGAGAAAGATAATCGGGAGCATATATTATACTTGCCCTTTCTGTCATAGGCCTGGCCATACTTCATTTTATGATGACGATAGTGGATGTATGCACACGATTTGTAAATGTAAGAACCATTATATAATTAAAATTAAAGGCTTGAGGAACTGCTCAACTTGTAATAGTCGTATAGATTGTTTGGGTCGAGTTATTATTGAAGCAAATCTTGGAGATCATGTATGAGAGAAGAACGAGCATGCACTGATTGCCGTTGGGTAATCATAAGTAGACCAACTTATAATTACCCCGATGAATGTAGTCACCCATTAATTGCTAAAACTGGTTCTACAAAGTATACACGTAATTGTGAATTTCAACGATCGTTAGGTTTCTTTAAAATCCTTTTCACGGATGAATGCGGAAAGAAGGGAAGATATTGGATGCTTAAATGGCCTTCGCCGCCGGAAAGGTAGTAAGCGGGCAACGTCCCGATAATTCTCCAATATAGGAGGGTCATAAGATGGCCAAGAAAAAGGTAGTGGAAGTAGATAAGAGCGTGCGGCTGTTTCATTATGGGCGGCCGACAGCTGATGATCCGTGTGAGCATTCGGGGGTTATCAGCATTGCATCCAAAGCGGATTACAACGCGAAGACGGTGAATGTCGGCTTCGGTTTTTGTAGCCCCTTGGATCCGTTCCGGCGCACTAAAGGTCGCAACATCTCGACTGGCCGCGTCGCCAAGAATGCTATTGTCCTGAAGTTCGACGATAATCCTGCCAAGGCGATCAAGAAGTTTCTCGTTGCAATCTGGGAAGAGGGCAAGAAGCTCTACGATCCCATGATCAGCAACAAGGAACTCAAGGAACGGCTGCAAGCGTTCTACTCCGATGTGCCTCTGTTAGGCGTGATCGACTTCGTCGAGATCCCCTACAAAGCTGTCAAACACTTCCCGTTCGCTTTTGCGTGGGCTCAGGATGTCCAGTTCCCCGCTGAATGGGTCGGTTAATCTTTAATTGGGAGAGGTCTTCACGGGCCTCTCCCACCTATCTTACAATGTCCGCGATATTTGATTACGAACCTGAACCACGGAAGTTTGCTTGGACTCACTTTAAACTCGTGTGTCCTGCTTGTGGAAATGATAGGTTTATTCCATTTCCCTCATTAAGAAAGAATTGTTTGAGAATTAGTTGCGGTTTATGCTCTCAAGATTTAATGAGGCCACAACTTCAATCTAAAGCTTTAAGCGAATGCAGCGATTGCAACTTAACTGCAGAGTGTTTAGGATTGCCTGCACTTAAAATGTATGAGTTTATAATTAATGAGTAGCGTTATTGTATTAGAAAAGGCGTGTCCTAATTGTGAATATATAGGATTCACGTATTTCTCAAATCACTGTAAGTCGTTATATGTATGTCGTAGATGCCACCAAAGAATTTATGAAAAGAATGTTAGTGATAAATATAAGTGCCCGTGCGAAGTGTGCGCTTCAATGTGTTTAGGGCTTCCAGGGTTTAGTGTCATTCGTAAATTAGTTCAAGAAACTCCTGCATTAAAAATTATAAGGAGGGTAGATGACTATCGCTGAAATCATTAGGCGCCTTTGCGATAACGGCTATCACGCTTATATTACCGGAGGTGCAGTAAGAGATATTCTCGCTGGCCTTCCCGCTAAAGATGAAGACATTGTTACGAGTGCAACTCCTGATGAACTGCAGGAGCTATTCCCAGATCATAAAGTTATTACAGTTGGTAAATCATTTGGTGTAACTTTAATTGATGGAGTCGAAGTTGCTACTTATAGATCCGATAAATATTCTGGTCTTGATTCCCGAAAATGCCTCATTGAGTTCGTTAACACTCTTGAAGAGGATCTTGCCCGCCGTGACCTTACGATCAATGCTATGGCATTCTGTGAGCAAACAGGGGATGTTATTGATCCACATGAAGGTCAAAGAGATCTCCGAAAAAGAATCATTCGATTTGTCGGAGATCCGGAAGACAGGATCTATGAAGATCCCAATCGAATCATTCGTGCTTGCAGGTTCCTCGCAAAGATTGAAGGGTCATTTGATTGTAATACCTTTGAAGTATTAAGTAAATACTCCCATTTCGTTCGTGATAATATCGCAAGGGAAAGGATTCGCCTTGAAATATTAAAGGCACTAGAACTCCCCAAACCTTCCTTGTTCTTTATGGCTCTATTTGATATTGGAGCCCTTCAATACATTTTCCCTAGTATGGTTCCATGTGCTGCACATGTACATGGAAAGCATCATCGTGAAGATATCTTCACTCATTTGATGATTTGCGGTGACCAAATTTCTCCGTCCAAACCACTGGTTCGACTTGCTGGATATCTTCATGATATGGGAAAACCTATCTCACATACTAAAGATGGGAAGTTTATTGGGCATGAATTAGAGAGTGCCGATCTTGCAAATAAGGAACTTCGCAAGTTAAGGTTTTCAACTGAAGAAGTAGAGAAAGTTGTTAACCTAATTTTATGTCATATGCATCCCGTTAAAGATGCAAGTAAGAAATCAATTCGAAAACTGCTTGCAAAGTTAACGGAATGTGAAGTGGACTTCCGTGATTTTGTTCGGCTACGCATCGCGGATCGTAAAGCAAACCTTGCAAAGCCCGATTTAAAATTCAGTGACGTTCTAAGCCTCTATAGAAAATTCCATGAAGCCATAAACGTTAAACCCGTTTTTAGCATTAAAAGTTTGGCTGTTAATGGTAAAGATGTAATGGACGTTATGCATATTGCACCTGGCCCTGAGATTGGGCGTTATCTTAAACAACTGTTTGAGTACGTCCTTGAGATGGGCCCGGAGTATAACGATCGGGATCTTCTGTTGGAATTTCTTCGCGGACTTAAATGACATTCATTTTAGTTGACCCGGCTCAAGATGAGTGCATGGTTTTTAAATCCAGGAAAGGGATGTCGAACTGGATATCAGCACACTACTTAGATGAGGATGAGTTGGTCGATTGGTTTTACTTTAAAGTACCGGATGACTTTTGTATCCCAGTAAGATATTTAAATAATTCTTGTTACGTTACGGGAGCAATTTCAAACATGGGTTATAATACCTATAGGTTAACTGATGATGAGTAGCGTCGTTCTTCATTTGGCTAAACGAGGTTTAATTAAACCTCCACCGTATGCTACTGAAACTCAATACGAAGTAATGACTGGTAGTATCGCTTATGGTGTTAGCTGTGACGTATCAGATATGGATATTGTCGGCTTTTGTGTTCCATCTAAGGAAGTCGTGTTTCCTCATTTAGCGGGGCAGATTTTTCGTTTTGGAAAAGAGAAAGCCCACTTCGATCAGTTTCAACAACATCATATTGGAGATCCCGAACACGATCGAATTTATGACATTACTGTCTATAACATCGTGAGATTCTTCCATCTATGTATGGAGAATAATCCTAATATGGTGGATGCTCTTTTTGTACCGCAACGTTGTATTCTACATATTACCAAGATTGGGAATATCGTTCGAGATCATCGCCGAGAGTTCCTGCATAAAGGAGCGTGGCATCGCTTTAAGGGCTACGCATATTCCCAGTTACATAAAATTCGTACTAAGAATCCGGAAGGAAAACGAAAAGAGATCGTTGAGAAGTTTGGCTTTGATGTTAAGTTTGCTTATCATGTAGTCCGGTTGCTTGATGAAGTCGAGCAAATTCTCGAAACTGGAGATCTTGATCTCGAGCGTTGTCGTGAACATTGCAAAGCAATTCGCGCCGGCGAAGTTTCTTTAGCTGAAATTGAGGAGCATTTTTCGATCAAGGAAAAAGCCCTAGAAGAGGTTTATCATAAATCAACTCTTCCTTATAGCCCTGATGAGGAAAAAATTAAAACTTTATTGCTCGCTTGTCTTGAAGAGTTCTACGGTAGTCTTGATAAGTGCGTTATTCATCATGTGGATTCAGAAAGTATCTTATCGGATCTTGAAAATCTAATCGCAAAGTATAGGAGATAATTGTGCATAAAATTGATTGGTCTCTTTTAATTTATGAGCCTTACAAAACTGATTATGAAATGCTGCTCGATCTTTATGACAAGGATCATAAAGATTGGTCTATGGAAAAGATTGCAGCACACCTAGGCGTTAATAAGTTTACAGTAAAACGCAGACTTCTTGAACTCGGAATTACGATTAAAGGAAGAGGCGGGAGGCGCAAGGAAATTACGTCCTAACTTTGCCATCTTATTTATTCCCTTTTTTAAATCATTTCAAACCAATTAAAATAAAAGTAATAAAGAGATATTCATGAGGGAAACTTAATGAGCGATGAATCCTTTGATGACGATGTTTATAAAGTAATGGAAATGGTCCTCGGCGATTACTTATTTGTTTATTTAGAGGGTCTTGAAGATCAAATGTTGAACGGGGATATTACTCCTGAAGAACAGTTGAATCGCTCCATTAGTTTCTCTTCAGGATGTAAAAAGATTTGTGAAGCATTTGGGTTAAAAGCAGATGTTCTAGATGTCGATAAATTACTAGCGGCTGACTATCTTTGTGACTACTTCGCGAAGGAGGATGTTGATGCCGGACGAAAAGATAGTTGTTGAGAATCCCGAAAAGGATTTGGGAACTGAATATTGTGAATATTGCGAACAAAATTATCCGGTTAAAGTTCGCATTGTTTCCAATTTAGATGCTGGAGTACACCTTCAAATATCGGGTTATCATATTCACATGAGTATGAATGGTGAACCGATTCCTTTAGCTCCCCGCCTTATTCGAATTGAAGATTTGAACGACTTTCGTGATATTGGCAAACTTCTTAAATCGGAAATAACTCGAGTCTCTTATGAAGTAGAGGCGCGTGACTCAGCTCGTGCAGCTCAAGAAGCTGAAGAAGAAGTGTGCGCAATTTGCGGAGGCGGAATAGAGCCTGAGGCTGCATGATGTCTCGTTATATGTATCGTCGTCGTGGTCGTACACGTAAACCTAAACCATTACCTAATAGCTGGTTTGAATTTTATTTAATTACGTGTCAACACTGTAAGGAATCCGTCTTCGTAAGGGCGTCAGAACTTTGGGGAATCTTTGGAAAAACTTTTGAATGCAATCTTTGTCACGGCGTTATTAGAGTTTATAAACGAACTCATTCGTTCGATGATAAATGCAAGACCTGTGAGAAGCTAGTTGTATGCATGGCTACTCCAGTAATGCAAGTAGGTACTGGAACTAATATAAAGAAGCGCTCTTATATTGACGAAGCTACTAAAAATCGTGTCATGATTAGTAGGCACGATACCTGCTAGGGGGAATCGATGAAGAAGGAAGAGAAGCTTATTCTTTGGCTAAGTGAAGTAGGAGTATCTGATGGTAGTCTGGTTGGGGGAAAAAATTCATCCCTTGGTGAAATGTATCAAAACCTCTCGCAACTTGGAATCTCAGTACCTCCTGGCTTCGCTGTCACTGTTAAAGCTTATCAAGACTTCATAGAGTACAATAAGCTAAAGGATAAAATCATCGAGGCAATGAAAGGGTTAGATCCTAACAATCTGATGGATCTTGCCCGCCGCGGAACGATGATTCGACAATTAATATTGGAGTCGAAGCTTCCCGAAAGTATAGTCGCAGAAGTTACAGAAGCTTATAAACAGCTGAGTACTCAGTGCGGCTCGAAAGAGTTAGATGTAGCCGTACGATCATCCGCGACAACTGAGGATCTTGTTGATGCATCCTTTGCGGGTCAACAAGAAACCTACTTAAATATTCGCGGGTTAAGTGATCTCCTTGATGCGATTAAAAAATGTTTCGCATCACTGTTTACAAACCGCGCAATCAGTTACCGCTTCAATAAAGATTTCGATCAAGTCAACATCTTCATTTCAGTGGCAGTTCAGCAAATGATTCGCTCGGATTCTGCGAGCTCGGGCGTTATCTTCACCATCGACACCGAGACGGGTTTTCAAGATACCATCCTTCTTACTGCAGGATATGGTTTAGGGGAAGCTATTGTTCAAGGTCAAGTCACGCCCGATGAGTACTACGTCTACAAGCCGTTTCTCAAAGACGGTTTCGAATTACCTATCATTAGTAAGAAGGCTGGTAATTTACACTCTAAACTCATCTATTCGAAAAGTAAGACTGATCCTGTAAAGATGGTTGACGTACCTCAGAGTGATCGTGAAAAGTTTGTATTGACGGATTCTGAGATCATCGAGCTCGCGCGGTACGCTTCTCTCATTGAAGATCACTATACAACTTTAGCAGGTACTCATAGGCCGATGGATATTGAGTGGGCTAAGGATGGGGATGGGGTTAAGGTCGGAACAGGCAAAATATTTATAATCCAGGCCCGGCCTGAGACCGTCCAATCGCAGCGAGACTTTAACGTAATTGAGAGTTACGTTCTAGAACATGCAGGACGCGAACTACTCAAAGGTCAAGCTATAGGTAATAAGATTGGAAAAGGGAGAGTTAACATTATATTATCGCCGTCACAGATCAGCAACTTCGATGAAGGTGCAGTTTTAGTTACCGATATGACAGATCCTGATTGGGAGCCGATCATGCGTAAAGCGTCCGCGATTGTTACAAACCGCGGCGGTAGAACTTGCCATGCTGCGATTGTCTCTCGAGAGATAGGTATTCCATGTGTAATTGGAACAGAGACTGCTACTAAACGTTTAGAATATGGACGGCGAGTAACTGTCGATTGTTCCCAAGGTGAAATTGGAATTGTGTATGATCAGTTCATTCCATTTAAAATCAAAAAAGTAAAAGTCTCAGATCTTCAATCAACTCGAACCCAAGTAACCGTAAATCTTGGAAACCCTGAAGCCGCGTTTATGCTCGGACAAATCCCAAATGATGGAGTTGGTCTTGCAGCTATGGAATCCATCGTCAACAATTTTGTCGCAGTTCACCCTTATATCATATTAAATTACGGCGCGTATGATAAGTGGATGCAAAATATTATAAATGAAGATTCAGACACGGCTCGTAAGATGATGCGTCACGTCCGATCGAGACATATCGCGTCTTACAGACAAATTCAAAATGAGACGTTGGTCTACTCTGATAAGCTTAATTATTTGACCGATCGTCTTACCTTCGGAGTTGCTCGTATCGCTGCAAGTTTTTATCCTAAAGATGTTATAATTAAGTTAACGGATCCTGAAGTAAATGGGTTCTTAATGACATCTTTAGGAAGTGACTTACTCGCTACACATGCAGCATTCAAGAAAAAGAAATCAACATTTGATCTTGAATGTCAAGTCATTAAGAAAGTCCGTAGTGAAATGAAATTTCGGAATGTGAAGATCTTACTTCCACATATGGATGATCCTGAAAAGGTGGATAGGTGCTTGATTGAATTAGATAAATATAATCTTCGTCGAGGTAAAGATGGACTTGAAATTCTAGCCACGGTATCTGTTAATTCAACAATCGAGGAATCCATGATTGAAAAGTTTGATGGCTTTTCATTTATATTACTTGATGAGTTAACGGATGCGACTCGCGAGCTTATGAGGCAGATCTTCCAGACAATTAAAAAACATGGTCGGAAGATTGGTTTCCATAGTCAAGCATTTGACGATTTTAAAACGTTTGCGCCCGAATTAATTGACATGGGCGTTGATTCGATTTGCCTTTTCCCTGAGTCGTTAATTCCAGCAAAGCTTGCAGTCGCTCAAAAGGAGAAAGAGTTAAATTGGACTTCTTAAAGTGTTAACTCCACACGATGTATTGCATCACAATGGAGGCTGTCCCGCTTGTGATAGTGAGACAGGCTTGCAAGTTGATTTCACGAACATTTGTAGTGTAGGTGGATTTTTATGGTGNGTAGGGATTATTTGTCATGAATGTCAAGGTAGATGGGTTATCTCATATCAATGTAATCGAGGTATCTGTCAGTCAGAAGTTGAATGCTTGGCATTTAAACACATCATTAAAATTCCCTGGTACTACAAGTATTTAAATTCTGTACGAGCCCGTAAGCTATTAGCGAGGAGGTTAAAAAAATTCGCGGGTAAATAAACTAAAGAGTTTCCCTGCATTCTAAAAGGAAATGCCGTATGGGAAGCTATGGGAGGATCCGATGTTGAACACCCCCTTAGCCGTACTATTGGCTACAACAATTATCTTATGTCCCGTAACAAGTTCGTCAAGTTCACAATTAAGATTAACATATCCACAGCAACGACTATCAAGTCATGAGCTTACAGATAAGATGCTTAAATGCATGGTAAAGTACGGAAAGATATTCGGAGTAAAGCCTGAAGTCATCCTTGCCGTAGCAAAATGGGAAGGTCAAGATTTAAAGGATGGCATAATTCGTGTCGGCCCCATAGGTCAAGGAACTTATGTAGCACCGATGGGAATTTACTGGGGCTTTGGTGTCGCGCCATATAACTGGAATATTTATGATCCTGAAACTAACGTAATGGTAGGTGCTCGAGTTTTACATGGGAATCTACTAAAGCGACTCAAGAAATATAATACCAAGTATACTTCAGGCTATGGGAATGGTATTATAGCCCTTGCTCGGCAATATGAAGATGCGAAGGTATTTAGTCGTAATGATAACGGCGTGATGTTTAAATATTCTCTCGCGCATTATGCAGCGACTAAGAAAAGAAAATAAGTCTTGCACATCTGATTGAAGCATGATATAATTAAATTAATACTTACAACGTCAATCTTGAAGGAGAGATACGTGAGCTGGTTATTCATTTTGTTTTTGCTCATTATCTTTATCTATAACGAATGGAGGATTAAAAAAGGATGAGACTCAAAGCGCTAGAAACTGAGGACGGTAAGTTTAAGATCGTTAACCCCACTATTGCAGTTGGGGATGAGTTAACTGATCTAACAACTGCGTCCGTAATGACTCTCAAGAATACTGAGGGTGAAGAATTTCAAAAGGAGTGCATGTGGGTAAAGGCAACTTTATCCCAGATCAGCTTTGCGTGCCCTACGGAGCTGATCGACAAAGAGGAGTAGAGTTCGAACCTGTAATTTTAGTTGACTACTTTGGGTTCGATTTCCTATGTGGTGGTTGCACTCTTCAAAGAACAGTAAAACTTTGTACATACTTTGACAGGTGCGTTAGAGCTAAAGTATCTTCAAGATATCACACCTGTCAAAGTATGTGCGTCTATGCAACTGAATGTGCTTTGAAAGGAAAGTGCGGAGTGTTGGAAAAGAAAATTATAATATTGGAGGAGGTGGCGTTAGATGACATTTAAGTGTGAAGAAAATTTACGAATCATTGAACAGTTTTATTCTATTCAAGGTGAATCAACATACGCGGGAATGCCGTGTCATTTTATTAGACTGCACGGTTGTAATTTGAGGTGTGATTATTGTGACACCCCCTATGCATACGGTGAAGGCGTCCAGTTTAATCTCGCGTCTGCTGCAGATATCATTAAGGCTTATATGGAGAACATCCCGAGACTCGTTGAGTTCACTGGAGGTGAACCTCTTCTACAAATGGATCCGTTGACTGAAGTTTGCCGTGAGTTAATCAAGTATAGTACAGTTCTTATTGAGACTAATGGCTCCATTGATATTTCCCCATTTAAGATGGCTCCAGCTGAACTTGTTTTAGTTATGGATGTTAAAACGCCATCATCAAAAATGGAATCAAAGATTTGTTATGATAACTTTAAGCACTTGAGGCCAGTCGATGAAGTAAAATTCGTCGTTGGAACTTATGAAGACTTTCAGTTTGCCAAGCAAATTATAGAAACATTTAATTTACAAACGCGATGTAAGCCCATGTGCTCGCCAGTCTTTGGGATGATCGAACTTCCAGATCTTGCGAGCTGGGTATTAAATGAAACCCCATATATGAGAATGCAGGTACAACTGCATAAAATCATTTGGGATCCTAAGATGAGAGGTGTTTAAAATGTCTTGTAAAGTTGAAGATGCGTTAAAGTGGTACTGCGAAGACTGTGGAGATGATATCGGCCTGACAATTGAGCATGATAAGCATGCTGATATCGGCGGCTTTACCTTGAATGGTTTTCATATCCATTTTGGAGGGGAGATTGTAGAGCTCCCCGAGATGTACATCAGTATTAACGACATGAATGACTTCAGAGCTTTCGCGGAAGTGATGCGCGCCGTCCGCGAGAACGTGCAAGAAAACGAGTAAGCCGCATGGCATTTGCAAAAGATCAAACGCTGACGTTGCGTCGGTTGAACGTGATGCTGCTCCAAGAGCACCCGTTCTATGGTCATATTATGGCAAGCTGCCGCTGGGATCAGAATAATGAGATGCCGGCGGTAGCAGGCTTAAAGGTTAACACCGATTATCTAACAATCCTTATTGGAGACCCTTTCTTCAAAATGGATTTTAATGATCAGCGTTTCGCGGTAATGCACGAGCTATTACACTTCTTATTTCAACATCCGATGCGTATGAATAAGATGTGTGATATGATCAAAAACATTGCCGCTGATCTTGCGGTTAATAGTTATATCGCTCAAAGTTCGCGAATTCAAAAAAGCGATCACTGTCTGTACCCCAAGCAGTTTAATCTCCCTGACAATCGTACGTACGAGTTCTATCTTAAAGAGCTGAATAAGATGGCTCAAAAGAATAAGCTCAAACTTCCTGGTGAAGGTAAGGGGGGTAGTGGTGGAGGTAAAGATAAGGAAAAAAGTGAAAGCGGTAAGGGTGGCGAACATTATTGGGTGATCGATGGTACTCCTGAAGAAGCTTCTGAGCTCGCCCGTCGAATTTTTAATGTTGCGAAGTCTGTCGGTACCGTTCCTAATGGAGCTCTTCGCGATTTATATGAAGCGGAAGCTAAGATTTGTTGGGAAGAATTGCTCATTCAAGCTTCGCAAAGTTCAGAGATGTCCGAAGAGTGGCGTTTTACTAAACGACATTATTCTCGGAGATATCATACGATTCCTGGCGTTGTCCATGAATACCATGGCGAGATGAAAATATGTGTCGATACTTCAGGCTCAATGGGTGCTAAGGAAATCGGTGCATGTTTTAGCGTCGTGGATAAAATGGATGGTTTAGGATACAATATTGACGTCTTTGAGTTTGATGCTGAATTTCAGCGTGAGTATAAGTATGAAGGTATTCCACCCAAAGTTAAAGGTGGGGGTGGGACTTGTATTTTATCAACCTTTAAGCATATTGCGGAAGAGCATCCCGATACAACTCAAGTGTTTGTTTTCACTGATGGCATGATTTTCGATCTAGACTCGGCGAAAGCAATTGCTGATGAGCAGGGTTGGGAAGTCGTATTCATTCTGACCGCCGATTATGATACACCGTTCGGTCAAAAAATCGTCATGGATATTGAAGGTGATATCGATGGCATGTAAAGGAGGAACTTCATGGCAGAGGTAACACTGAAAGAAGCGGTAGAGCTGCTTGAGTTCATGTCGCAAGAGGAGCCGAGATTAGTAACGGCTTGCCTCGAAGGCGCAGCTGGGCTTGGGAAATCCTCGGTTGGAAAACAGTTCGCCGCGAAGATGGGCTATCCAATAGTCTTTGTTAACACGGCC
>WSSedB2T2DRAFT_1000011_pt1 | contig 16933 bp, 12 predicted proteins | sample WetSurSiteB2Tule_FD_9469 | JGI IMG/M metagenome (IMG submission 9469)
CCGGCTTGCGGCTTTCCGAGCCGTTGAAGATGACGTCTTCCATCTTCTTGCCACGGAGGCTACGAATACGCTGCTCCCCCATAGCCCAGCGCATGGCCTCGAAAACATTACTTTTTCCGCAGCCGTTCGGCCCCACGATTGCAGTAATGCCGGGTTTGAACTCAAAGACGGTCTTGTCCGGAAAACTTTTGAATCCTTTAACTTCGATTTTTGTGATTTTCATTACAGTTCAGGCCCAATTCATTGAAACGGGCGGATACTATCTTCGGCCAAGGCCAATGTAAAGCAAAAATCTGAAACAGCCACGAGCATTCAGTTACGTGGGGCAGGCTTTCCAGCCTGCCACCGGCTAAGAAAAGGAACAGGCAGGCTGGAAAGCCTGCCCTCCAATTGTAATAACACTTGCCCCGGACCTGACAAAGGCATAATGCGCTGCAATTTGCGCTTCTCTTTTACCGAATACTTCCCCACATGATATTATACTGGCATGAGCACGGTCGATGAATACGATTACGTTCTGATACGGGAGGCCACCATCCTGATCAGGGTCCCGCGTGGCGCAGCAGAAACTGCCCAGGAGGTCCTGGCGGAATTCTTCGACGTGAGGACAGGGGTTCAGCTAAGGCAAATTTACCCGGCTTTTCAGGCTGATGAGCTGCAACGCGGTTACAGACTGCCTGATGGTCACGCAGGTGCAATTATTAAAGGAGGCGCCCCCATGACGGGCGGCCCTTCCATTGATCCTTCAAAAGTGGTGACAATCTTGGAAGCCCGGCAGAGGAAGCTGGACTCTGTCGTGGCAGATTCCATTTTCGACCAGCTTAGGATATTGACCAATGTGCTGCACGAGTTCCTGGATGCTGCTGATCACGCGCAAAAGGAAGAAAGATTTTGGTTGGCCCAACAGGTCCTCACTCTGGTGAGGAAGTTCTCCGGTCGAGAGCTAGCCGAGTTGGAAGGGATAGTAGAATGGTTCAAAAGGCGGCCTCCGAAATAATGAAGACCGGCTTTAAAATTACTAGATTGGCACGCGGCTGGGTATGGGCGGTTGTTTGTTCCGTGATGGTAATCGCGGCTTGTAGCTTCCAGGCCTGGGCCACCGACAATGTTGAAACTCTGTTTGAAAAGGGGAAACAGCATCTCAAGACCGGGAATTATGAGCAAGCTATTCGTTCATTTTCAGAAGCCCTGAACTCTGTGGAGCAAGATAGACGAAACGAGCACGTGGTGAGGTTGGCTCGAGCCCAAGCTTATTTCGGCAAGGGCGACATCAAAGGTGCCTACAAAGACCTGGATGAGATCCTGGGGTCCGATGGAGTGAAAGGGGAAATGCTCGCGTCGGGGCTGCAATTGCGTGGCGTACTAAACCTCCGCCAGGGCCGAGAAAGCCGCGCGTTGGGCGACTTTACCGCGGCAATCAAAACGGCTCACGAGAACGATTCCCTACGCTCAGTCTGCTTTGCCAACCGTGGGATCACATTTATCAACGTGGGCAACTTCGACAAGGCTGTCAGCGACCTCAACAAAGCAATCGAGCTGGACCCGACGTCTGGCTTTGCCTATGCGGGAAGGGGACTGGCATATCTTCGCCAGGATAAGATTGATTCGGCTCGCCGAGATGGAGAAAAGGCCTTAAGCCTCCATCCGGATGAGGAAACCAGAACTATAGCCGAAAAGATCTTGAGCGAAATGTCAGTCTCGGCTTCGGGTCCCCTCAGTGTCGTAGTGCCAATAAACGAAGGGGGGCACGTTTTCGTTCAGGTCCGCTTCCGAAAAAATGGGACGCCTCACAGATTTCTCTTGGATACTGGAGCTACATTCACCCTGATAGACCGAGACCTCCTCGAAGAGATCAAGCGGGACGTTCAGGTGAAGGAAGTAGGAAAAGGTATGGTAGCCATAGCAGATGGTTCCAGACACAAAGTGACCAGATACAAAGTGAAGACCGCTTTTCTCTATAATCTACCGCTGGGTGAGATCGAAGTTCACGTATTTGACGGGAAAATCAAACGGGTCACAAATCTGTTGGGCATACGAAGTCTCGGAAACGTGGCGGTATCTATAGATACCGCCAGCCGGAAGGCTGAGATCAGCCGTAGAGAGTCCCGGGGCAGTAAAGAATAGAGATTGGACTAGAGCAGTTGCCAAAAATAATGTCCCTCTGGCCGTACGACGCATAGGATCCTGAAGGCTCGGCGTGATGGGCGTTGCACCGTCATTCCCGCGCACGCGGGAATCCAGGACTGGCCCCCGGATCGGAGTCCGGGGTGACGGTTTCATTTCCGCAAATCAGACAAGAATTTTGGCAATTGCTATAAGTCACCAAGAGGGATGTGTGTGGCTCAGCTTCCGAACAACTTGAAAAGGTCCGCATCCGGAGAGACGGGTCCCAGGGCTACAATGGTAAAACGATCCGGGTTAATCACCTGCGCCCCGGTGGCATACAAATCATCTGCAGTAACGTTCTCCATGGAAGTTATTATTTCATCCAGAGTAATTTGACGGCCAAAATAATACTCTCCCTTGGCCAGGCGATTCATACGCGTATCCGTAGATTCCATCGCAAGAATGATGTTCCCCTTGATCTGGCTCTTGGCGGTCACAATGTCTTCTTCGGTGATGCTCTTGGAGAGTTCCAGCGTCTCTTTACCCATGGTCTGCATCAGCTCTTCGAGGCGCTCGGGGTCGCATCCGGCGTAAATCCCGAAAATTCCGGTATCTGAGAAAGAGGAGATGAAAGAGTATACGGAATAGGCCAGTCCTCTCTTTTCTCGAACCTCTTGAAAGAGCTTGGAACTCATTCCGCCGCCGAGAATAGTATTTAGCATGTACGTTGCGTGCCGGCTTTCATCAACCGCACTGGGGCCTACCGCGGCGAGGCAAACATGTACCTGTTCAAGATCACGTTCGACAATATTAGCGGACGAATCAGTCTTGGGCGCAGCGGGCTGGGCCTGAGCCGAACCTCGCGGAAAGCCGTTCATGTGTTTTTCGACAAGATCCACAAAGCGGTCGTGCTCGATGTTTCCTGCCGCGCACACCACTGTCTCTTCGGGAGTGTAATTGTTACGCTTGAATCCTACTAGGGTCTCCCGGTCCAGCTTGGAGATATTGGTTAGGGTCCCAAGTATCGGCTGGCCTAACGGGTCATCGCGCCAGAATCTGATTCCCAGGATCTCATGCACCAGGTCTTCCGGGTTATCTTCCATCTGATGGATTTCCTGGCAGATCACCTGCTTTTCCCGCTCGATCTCGTCTTCCGGAAAGGAAGCGTTGAGGAAAATATCGCTCAGGAGGTCTATGGCAATTTCGAGGTTTTCGCTGAGGATACGGCAGTAGAACGCGGTTAATTCTTTGCTGGTAAAGGCATTGAGTACTCCGCCCACTGAATCGATTTCTTTGGCGATGGTAAAGGCTGAGCGGCGCTCAGTCCCTTTGAAGAGCATGTGCTCAATAAAATGACAGATTCCGTTTACCGCAGGTTGCTCAAACCTTGACCCGGAACGCACCCATATTCCCAGTGAAACGGATTGCAGGTAAGGCATTGCTTCCGTAACAATCCGTACACCGTTATCAAGAGTGGTTTTGCGGTAGGTATTAAAGTCTCCGTACTTGGTAGCCAAAGGTGGGATCACGATTCCTTGATTCATTTGTCGGGAGTTTGCCCGATCGCGTCTTTCCGTGACAGCTTGATCTTACCCTGAGGATCAATTCCGATTACTTTGACGGGGAAGGTGTCCCCTTCCCGGACAACGTCCGTTACCTGCCGGACCCTTTCCGGAGCAAGCTGCGAAATGTGCACCAGGCCGTCGGTGCCTGGGAAGATCTCCACGAACGCACCAAAGTCTGTGACCTTGCGAACCGTCCCCATGTAGATTCGCCCCATTTCGGCCTCCTGGGTGAGTGACTTGATTGCGGCCTTTGCCTGATCTGCACCCTCGACGTCCACCGAGGCAATGACTACCTTTCCGGTGTCGTCAACCTCAATCTTGGTGTTAGTCTCTTCCTGAATGGCACGAATTATTTTTCCACCCGGGCCGATGATGTCCCTGATTCTATCCGGGTTCACATACATTACGAAGATCCGAGGCGCGTACGGCGATATTTCGGCCTTGGGCGCGCTGATCGTTTCGGCCATCTTGTCTAGTATGTGCCTACGGCCGTCACGTGCCTGAAACAGCGCCTGAGTCAGGACCTCTCGAGTGATCCCTTCGATCTTGATATCCATTTGTAGGGCCGTGATACCTTCTCTGGTTCCGGCCACCTTGAAATCCATGTCACCGTGGTGATCTTCGTCTCCGATGATGTCCGAAAGCACTATCACCCGGCCATCATCTTTTAAGAGCCCCATGGCAATACCAGCCACAGGCTCCGCCATTGGAACGCCCGCATCCATGAGGGAAAGCGATGCTCCACAAACTGTGGCCATGGACGAAGAGCCATTGGACTCCAATATCTCCGAGACCACGCGGAGGGTGTAGGGAAAATCCTCGTCGTTAGGAAGCAGATACGCGAGAGACCTTGCGGCCAGGGCGCCGTGGCCGACCTCTCGGCGAGAGGGGCCCCTGAGAAATTTCACTTCACCCACTGAAAACGGGGGGAATTTATAGTGGAGCATGAACGACTTGTAGCTTGAACCTTCCAGCGCCTCGATCTTCTGCTCGTCGGAGGATGTGCCAAGTGTCACTATAACCAGTGCTTGAGTTTCACCGCGAGTGAAGAGCGCGCTGCCGTGAGTTCGAGGCAAGATGCCTATTTCAATTGAGATATCACGCACATCGGTGTAACCGCGCCCACCGATGCGGACTCCTTTTTCCAAGATCATTTTCCGGATGCATTCGCCTTCGATCTTCTCCAAATAGCCCAGGATCTCCGAGCGTCGCTGCGCGGCTTCTTCGCCTAATGATTCAAGGATCTTGTCATAGATTCCTTTCAGGACGCCGTATCTTTCGAGCTTAGCGGGAATAGTGATGGCCTGGTCGATCTGTTCGCCCCACTCGCTTCTGATATTTTGTATCAGTTCGACATCCTGAACCGGGGGCACAACCTCCCTCTTGGGCTTGCCCGCCAGCTCACGGAGTTTCTCTTGGGCCTCCACTATCTGCATGATTTCATCGTGAGCTTTGAATATGGCCTCAAGTACTATGTCCTCGGAAACTCGATCCATGCCGCCTTCGACCATAACTATGCCCTGGCGGGAACCGACAACTATTAAGCTTAGGTCGGAATAAGAGTCCTCCATTGGAGAGGGGTTGATGATCAGGTTTCCGTCAACCCGGCCTATTCGTACGGCTCCTATCGGCCCACCAAAGGGGATGTCTGAGATGTGGAGAGCCGCGGAAGCTCCATTGATGGCCATCATGTCAGGATCGCTTTCGCCGTCGGACGAAAGAACAGTCGCTATGATCTGAGTTTCCGCCTTAAAGCCCTTGGGAAACAACGGGCGTATCGGGCGATCGATGAATCTCGCGGTCAAGATCTCTTTTTCTGTGGGGCGACCCTCTCTCTTGAAAAAACCGCCGGGAATTTTTCCGGCAGCGTAGGTCATCTCCAAGTAGTCAACAGTGAGCGGGAAGAAATCAATTCCTTCTCTGCCGTGTTTTTCTGAAACAGCCGTGACGAGAACCACCGTTTCTCCGCTACTGACGAGAACAGATCCTGAGGCCTGTTTGGCCAAACGTCCTGTCTCGAACGAAATTTCCTTCCCTGAAACAGTGGCATTTGCAATATGAGCCATAATTATAATGATCCTCACCACGCGATCGGGGGACTATTCCCGCCGCGATGTCGCGCCCCAAAGGGTCAGAGCTACTTTCTGATACCCAGTCCGGCGATGATAGTTTTGTACCGTTCTACGTTCTTGGCTCTCAAATAATCCAGGAGCCGTCGGCGCTGACCCACAAGCTTCAGAAGACCTCGACGAGAATGATGGTCCTTCTTGTGAATTTTGAAGTGGTCGGTCAGGTATCCGATCCGCTCACTGAGGAGCGCTATTTGGACCTCCGGTGATCCCGTGTCACTCTCGTGGAGCCGGTACTTCTCGATGATTGATTTTTTCTTCTCCGTAGGAAATGCCAACGCTTGTCTTCCTCCTGGATAGGCATCTAAAGGCTTAGTCAGCTCAATCTGATACTAATATCATACGCGTTCCACGAAGTAAACATCCCATCTCATTTTTTTGAGTTGGTTGCACCGCGGGAATTTTGCGGAGTATTAACATTCATTATACCAAGTGCTTAAGAATAATCTTCGAGGACTATTCACTTGGAAAAGAATGAGACTGTTATTGCGAGGGCACAAGCCCAAAGCGATCCCTTCTTTGGTGGGGCGGTCCCGCGTTTCGAGCGGGTCGGTCCAGGTGAACAGACTGCTTTGTCGTTTGATTCCTCGCGATGACACGGGTCTCAGACGGTGATTTTTTGTAAAAGGCATAATTCCTAGTTCAATTCAGAGTGGCAAAATTAGAATAGTTTCATCATGCTGAACGGCTGCCTGTTGCTACAAAATGTTACCATTGCGTTCGGCCGCGTAGAAGGCCGTTTTGTCACTCATCTCAGTGGCTACTGGAAATTTGATTTATTTTCACCCTTACGGTATCATGAACTTGGTGAGCTAGGCCATGTGGTGCTTCCAGTCTCAATCCCATCGAACCCGTTTGAAACGCCTTTTCAAGCTTTTTGACAAATATACGGATTCTGCCCCAGGAGAACACAGACATGGATTTCATAGAAAACCTGACCAGCATAGTGGGCGCGGACAATATCACTCATTCACCGGTGGATTGTCTGGCCTATTCCAGAGACATGTCCATACATGCAGGGGTACCTCAAGCTGTGGTGTTCGCGAGTGACACCGAACAGGTAAGCAAAATTCTTGCACTGGCAAACTCCCAGCAAATCCCCGTCGTGGCTCGGGGCACCGGCTCCTCGGTTACCGGAGCCGTGCTGGCGGTAAAAGGTGGTGTGGTACTCGACTTCACCCGCATGAACGCGGTCAAGGATGTCAACAAGGCCGACGGTTATACCGTGGTTGAACCGGGGGTCATCTGTAATGCTCTGAATGCCAAGCTAGCCCCCACCCATTTCTTCCCCCCGGACCCCGGCAGCGCGCCCATCGCTACTATCGCTGGAATGATCGCTACAAATGCCAGCGGAGTTCGCGCGGCCAAGTATGGCACTACCAAGGACTATGTGAAAGCTCTTACTGTCGTGCTGGCTGACGGGAAAGTGGTAAAGACCGGGAACCTAGCTCCGAAAAGTTCCGCGGGCTACGACCTCACCCACCTCTTTGCCAGTTCGGAGGGGACACTCGGGATTATCACCGAAGCTGTGCTGAAGATTCTTCCCATGCCGGAGTACGAGGCTTTCGCGAAAGCTTCCTTCCCTGATGTGGATACGGCCGGCAAAGCGGTGGAAATAATCTTTACATCGGGATTGGAGTTGGCCACCTGCGAGATCCTGGACAACGTCTGTCTCGATGTGGCTCGCGATGCTTTGAAAATGGCTATACCCAAAGAGGTGAACTGCCAGCTATTCATAGGGATCGACGGTCCCAAGAGCGCTGTGGTGGAGCAGATCAAGAAGATCGATGATATATGCAAATCCGTAGGCGGCTTGGAAAATGTCTGGTCCGATGATCCGGTTGAGAAAGCGAAGCTCTTTGCTGCAAGGGGAGGGCTGGTCCCAGCGATGAGCCGGCTTCAGACGGGTTACCGCCTTGTCCCCCTTGTGGAAGATTTCGGGGTGCCCATAAGCAGAATCCCTGAAACAATCGCGGAAATTCAACGGATCGGCCTTAAACATGGCTTCCCGGTTGCTACTTTCGGTCACATTGGCGACGGGAACCTTCACGCTACGTTTATCATGAATCCCACGGTTCCCGAACAATGGGAAAGGGTGAAAGGGATCGCCCTGGAATTTATCGAGATGACGCTTCATTATGGGGGCACAGTTTCAGCGGAGCATGGCGTGGGAATGGCCAAGTCCCCGTACATCGGGCATCAATTGGGGGAAGCTCTGAATGTGATGAAGGACATCAAGAAAACCCTAGACCCCAACAATATCCTGAACCCCGGCAAAATGGGCTTCGACGACTCAATAAAGGACATTCTGGATGAAAACGCTTTCGCCAGGTATTTGAAGGAACCTGACAAAATAGAACACTTTCCCGAAGACGTGGACAACGAAATTATGGCGTGCATTCAGTGCGGTTTTTGCAGGGCCGGCTGTCCAACCTTCGGGGAGACCACCCTTGAATCGTTGAACGCGAAAGGCCGTGTAACCTTAGCGTACAACATGTTGGTCGGCAACCTCCAACCGTCCGCGGATCTTGCTAAACGTCTGTACCAATGCATGCTCTGTCTCAATTGCAAGGCCGTCTGCCCGGCGCAGGTAAAGGTTTCGAGCGTAATTCGCTCTGCCCGCGAAAGGCTGGTAGAAAAAGGATATCTCCCTGACGCGTTCAAGCCGGCGCTCGCGGCAATGATCGACGCGGCCAACCCTCTGCTTGCCCCCAGAGAAAAACGGGCTGACAGTTATCCGGCTGGGTACAAAAAAGCGGTTGCAGGAGAAACCGAGGCTGTTCTCCACTTGGGATGCGTCACAAGCTTCCAGGATGTGAAGATCATCCCTGCATTCATGCAAATACTGGACAAGGCCGACGTCAAGTACGGGGCATTGGGAGAAGAAGAAACTTGCTGCGGGTATCTTGCCTATCTCGTCGGCGACATGCAGACCTTCAAAACCACGATGGCGAAGCACGACGAGCAAACTGCCAAGTACAAGCCGAAGCAGTTGATCACCTCTTGCGCCGGGTGTCTCAAGACGTTCCGAGATCTCTATTCTCATTATGGGGGAGGGAACGGGTACACTGTCCTGCATGCGGTAGAATTGATAGAGAAACTCATCGGCGAAGGCAGGCTGAAGTTCAAGGACGAAGGAAAACCTTTCAAGGTGGTTTATCACGACCCGTGCGATATGGGGCGCCACATGGGCGTGTACGAGCCTCCGCGCAACGTATTGAAAGCCCTGCCCGGCATCGAGCTGCTCGAGTTCCCTCTGAACAGAGACAAGGCTAAATGCTGCGGCGGCGGAGGCGGCATGAAAGGATTCGATAACCAGATGGCGGGGGAGATCGGGTACAAGCGGCTCCTGTCTGCCATTGACCTCGGCGCTGACGTAATCGTCTCTGCTTGCCCCTCCTGCAAAGGATCGTTTAACCAGGCCGCGGCGAGGGCAAGAAAAGAGAAAAAAGCCAAAATCAAAGTGATGGACATAACAGAGCTGGTGGCAAGCCGCCTGGAATGATTTGGAGCAAGAATGAATCGGGGAGGACCTTCTTGAAACCCCGCGAAACGCGGGGTCCCCGAACCCCTCCCCAAGAATTTCTATTATTCGCCGGACTGCCCCTTCCGTAATCCCCACCCGTCCGTCTTCAACAGAGAAACAATGATCCGTCTAAGAATTGGGAATTGGCACGCACTGACCATTGAGGTCATTTGATTGGCAATGCAAGATTGGATATGAAACAATTTGAGTTTGGGATGGTCAGAGAGAGGGCAGAATGACAAAGTCTGACTGACTTGAATGCGCCCGGCCAGGGGTACGATTTGTACTATGTTGATCCTCATCGCCCCGTCGGCGAGATGAAATGCCGCATCATGGGGCTGGGCTTGACAATTTGGTTCGACTGAAATAGTCATAAATTGTCTGGTAAACAAGGACTTTCGACGAAAGTGGGCAGTAATTCGGTGTCAAAATCATGAAGAAGCCGAAATTAGCAGTCCTTGTGGGTCTCCTGCTTGCACTCTTTGTGGGATGTGTGGGGTCGCTGGACCAGGTGTGGTGTTTTGCAGCGGGTGGACCATGTGAACCGCAGAATGTGCCTTGTGCGGGGTGTTCCGACAGCCCGGATGTATTGAGTGGCGTTCGGCATGGTCATTTCCGCTCTCAGACCGCTTCTTGGGGAATTGCTCAAACAGCTCTCGTCTATTCCCTGAATCACACTTTCTTGTCGACAGGCGATGATTACTCCGGCGGCCTGTGTTCGACACTACCGTCCTCAGTGTTCAGCTCCCTTACCTTTCTTCGTACGGTTGTTCTCCTCATTTGAGCCTTACCTAGTCCTCCGTTCCTATACATCGCTGACAAAAAAGGAGCGGAGATCTGTGGCCATCCGATGTGGCTGGCGACCGCTCTGAATAAATTGAGATTGGGAAGTGAGGCCGTGCCAATGAATGCTGATCAGGCGACCGAGCACATGTTCATCGTCTCTCCACTATTTGGGGGTGGTTTTTCGAGTCTGTTCTCGACACATCCCCCTATTGAGGAGAGAATCGCTCGACTTGAGCTCATGACCGGGCTCTGACAAGAGGCTACGCTACCTTAGAGAAGGACCTTTTGATGACCAACCAAATCGTGTTGTGGGTTTTGTTCAACTGCTTCATAATCGCAATGCTTGCGCTGGATCTAGGCGTTTTTCATCGCAAAGCTCGTGCCATGAGTACCAAAGAAGCCCTCCTCTGGTGCGGGGTTTGGTTCGCTCTCGCTCTGTCTTTCAATGTCGGCATCTACTTATGGCAAGGCTCCGAGGCGGCACTCGCGTTTCTGACCGGATACGTCATTGAGTGGTCTCTGAGCGTAGACAACATCTTCGTCTTCTTGATGATTTTCTCTTATTTTGGGGTGCCGTCGGTTCACCAGCACAGAATACTTTTCTGGGGTATTCTCGGCGCGCTGATCATGCGGGCCTTTTTCGTAGTTGCTGGCGTTGCGCTGATTCACAAGTTTCATTGGATCATATACATCTTCGGCGGATTTCTGGTCGTTACCGGCATCAAAATGGTTCTCCGCAGGAATCACGAGATCCATCCGGAAAGGAACCTTTTGCTAAAGATCTTACGGCGGTTCGTTCCGGTCACCGAAGGATATGATTCAGGCAAGTTTTTCGTCAAACAGGGCGGGCGCTACACTGCCACAACAATGTTCGTGGTCTTGTTGCTCATTGAAACAACGGATCTTGTGTTTGCAGTGGATTCGATTCCCGCCATTCTTGCCATCACGGATGACCCCTTCATTGTGTACACTTCAAATGTCTTTGCCATCTTGGGCCTACGTTCCCTTTATTTTGCGTTGGAAGGAGTTATGCGGCTGTTTCATTACCTCCACTACGGACTCTCTGCCATCCTCGTGTTCGTGGGGATCAAGATGGTGCTGTCTGACTTTTACAAGATTCCCGTTGCTTATGCATTGATCATCGTGGTTGGAATGTTGCTTGTGTCAATCGTTTGTTCCATCATCAGATCTCCTAAAGCTGGTTGCAAAACCTCATAAACATTTCTTCGACGCGACCATGACGCATGCGAGCCGAAAAAAGGCCACGAACATATTAATATGATGTTCATATCTGACAACGATCCGTCAGTAGCCGGTAATTGTGAGAAGCCCTTCGGATTTCAGCGGGGGAAGGCCATGGGACAACATATTGGATACGAGAGGGTCAGCATGAGTGGTTAAGACCTATCCCTTCATATAAACCAACTTAAGGCCGCCGGCTGCACCTAGGTTGTGTGGCGATTGGACCGACTTGAAAGGCCAATGCAGCACCGGGCATCAGTGGTAATGGAACCAGATAACATGGGCATCGGATTACAGTTTCTCAGGTGCGGCCCGATTGACACGGCCGCTGCATCCGGTGAGCCTTTTTTCAACATCTTCGCGGCCGTGGCGCAATTTGAGGCGGAGCTGATTCGTGAAAGGACTCGGGCCGAATTGCCGCCAACCCGACCTATAGGGCGAAAGCCCGATGCTGGTAGTGATCCCAAGCCGTAAATGGCAAAGAGAATGCACGATAACTAGTAGCTAATGCATGTGCCCTCTCACAGCACGCGCAACAAGCCTAATCGCTGCATCATTACTCGCCAGACAAAAAGGGGATTTCCCACAATATATCGCTTCCACATACGCTTGGGGTCCACCCAGAATCTGTGCAGCCATTCCAGGTTGTGATCCAGCATCCAGCGCGGTGCGCGCTTTTGGATGCCTGCAATGAAGTCGAAGAGAGCCCCCACAGCCCAAACAACCGGAACGTCGAGTTCGTGTCGATGCTCAAATATCCACCGCTCCTGAATGGGCGTTCCCATACCGACGAACAGAATGTGCGGACGGGCCGCATTTATGGCAGTTATCGCAGCCGCGCTGACTGCCGGGTCCTGAAGGTACCCGTGGTGGGTCCCCACGATGTTCAATCCACGACATTGAGCCTGCAATGCTTCAGCCGCACGGTCAGCCACTCCCAGCCGGCTTCCCAATAGGTAGAGACTGGTTCCCCGGCCCGTGCACGCGGCGCACAACTGTTCCATCCAGTCTGCCCCAGTCATGCGAGGAGGAATCTTATGGCCCAAAAGCCATGCTCCAAGCCTCACGCCTGACCCGTCGCAGTACACGATGTCCGCACTATTAAGGATTGGCCCGAGATCACGATCCCTTCGGCTGGTATTGAGAACGTGGATATTTGCGTACATCACGGTGATGGGCTTGTCCCCTGGGTTCAGTGCAAGCGCTTGCTCGATGAGAGTATCCGGAGTGAGTCGGTCAACAGACACGCCAAGAACGTTCACCGGAGGCATTGTTGCTCTGGAGTGTATCTGTTGATGAAGGATTTCATTCATTATGCTGTCAGGCCGATCTGTTTCTCTTTGAAGTGAGTACGGATTCGTTCAACATCCTTTTGGCCGACGCCGGGAACAGCCGCGATATCCTCGTCAGTGGCTGCGAGCAACTTTCTTACGCTGCCAAACGCTCTCAAAAGCGCCTGGCGTTTCTTCGGGCCTATTCCGGGGATTTGGTCCAAGGCCGAGCTTATCACAGCTTTCGTTCTACTCTTAGTATGAAACGTATGCGCAAATCTGTGCGCCTCATCCCGGACCCTCATGAGTAGCATCAGGCCGGAGTCGCCCTTGGGAAAGACGACCGGGTTCTTTCTATTGGGTAGATAAAAACGCTCATCCTCGTCCTCTCCGCGAGCTTTGGCGATAGCCACGATAGCCGGCGTCTCGTCTCCCGAGTTTTCTCTCAGGGCCTGGGAAGCTGCATTGAGCTGAGACTTCCCCCCATCTATGAGGAACAGGTCGGGGAGCGGTTCTTGATCCCTGTGTGACACGCGGCGAGTGATCGTCTGGTGGATCATTCCCGGATCGTCCTGATCAGGAAAGCCCTGGATTTTATACTTCCTGTAGCCGGACTTTTCCGGTTCTCCATCCCTGAAAGATACTTTCACCCCCACAGGTTGGCTTCCTGCTATGTTGGAGATGTCGTACCCTTCGATCAGCCGGGGAGGGGAGGGAAGGTGGAGCTTTGAAGCAATCCTCTCCAGCGCCTTCTCCGCGGAGTCCCTCTGGGCTTCTCGCAAAAGCGCGTCCTCTGCATTTTTGAGGGCCAGCCTCATCAGGCTTTCTCCCTGACCGCGCAAAGGAACCCTTACAGTGACTTTGTTACCACGCAGTTCCGAGAGCCAAGCCTCTATAAGCTGCGGTTGTTCGATAGGCCTCGACACAAGCACTTCCTTGGGAACAAACGCGGCCGAGGCATAGTATTGTTTGATGGATGAAGCCAACACTTCCTCAGCATCGAGGGCTGGATTTCGGAAAAAAAAGGACTCTCCCGAGAGGAGATTACCCTTGCGAAACGAGAGTATTGCCACCGTGAAGATCTGAGCGTCACCCTCAGCCAGCGCTATGACGTCCTGATCCTTTAGATGAAAAAACGAGACATTCTGGGCTTCTAGGGTCCTATCCAATGCGGCAAGCAGATCTCTGATCCTCGCGGCCTCCTCGAAGCGAAGCTCGTTGGCCGCAGCGTCCATTTCGCGCTTGAGGGTCTTGAACAGGTCTTCGGCCCTTCCTTGAAGTAGCAGGGTGACCCCTTCCACCATGCGGCGGTACTCTTCCGGGTCCACTTTTCCTGCGCAGGGGCATAGACAACGCCTCATTTGGCAGTTCAGACACGGCCTCGTACAGGTTGCCAGTTGCCGTTCGGTGCATTGACGCAAAGGAAAGAGCCTTCGGATAAAATTCAGTGTGATACGAGCGTCCCGAGCGGAAGAATAGGGGCCGAAGTACCGTTCACCATCCTGTTTGATCTTTTGAGTACGCACCAGCGTGAGCCTGGGAAAAGTATGAGACACGTTAAGCCTGAGGGAAAAAAAGGATTTGTCGTCTCGCAGATTGACGTTGTACTTTGGCCTGTGCTCTTTAATGAGGTTATTTTCGAGGATTAAAGCCTCTTTTTCGGTCTCTGTCAGGATGGTTCGAATGGTGTCCACGCGTTCCATAAGGTAGCGGACGGAGGGTCTCTCGTCACCGCCTTTGACAAAGTAGTTTCGGATGCGGTTTTTGAGATTCCCGGCTTTCCCGACGTACAATATCTTTCCCCTGCGGTCGGCCATAAGGTAAACGCCGGGGCTGGTGGGAAGATTTTTCAGGAATTCTTCGTCAACTGGCATGGCATTAGTCGTTGAGTAGGCACCGCAAGTTATGGCTTGCGGTCACTGCTCGGTTTCTCAAAAGGGCCGGAGAATCGGGATTGCAACGGTTGATACCCCTTGATTGCGATGAGCAAGATCTGCTAATAATAAATATTTCCGGCGGTGGCCTGTTGTCAACCACACACCGCGACGGGCTGCAGGAGATTACCACATGAAGAAAAATGAAGACCGCAAAATCGCCGAACAGGCATTTTTGGGCGATCGCGGGCGCATCACCAATAAGGAAATCGCCAAAAGGCTCGGGGTGCACCCGGCGACTGTGGCGCGCTGGAAGAAGCTTGATGAATGGGACCTGAAGCTAGTCCAGTCTGTGACGTCGCCCGAGGGGTCAGCAGGGTTGGAGGAGGATTTTTTTAAAGTGGACCTGCGTCACATTGCCCTGCTTAATGAGCGAATCGATTCATACTTGCAGAAAAAGGAACTCCTACCCTCCGAGATCCTAGAGCTGGCTGAATCAAAATACCATCTGATGAATTGCATGGAGATAATCAGCGATCAGATGAGATACCCGGTTATGGATGAATTCCAAGAGGAAGACCAAGACTTTGATTGACTCTCGCCGAAAGGGGCAACCATGATTGAAATGAGATTTCACGGCAGAGGCGGCCAAGGCGCAGTGACCTCAGCCGAACTTGTTGCTCAGGCGGCAATTGCTACGGGAAAGTACGCAACCGCCTTTCCAAGCTTTGGACCGGAAAGAAGAGGCGCACCTGTCGTCGCGTTCGCAAGAGTTGACGATGAGCCTATCCGGATGAGGTCCAAGGTTTACAACCCGGACGCAGTGATTGTCCTTGACCCCTCGCTTCTGGACATCGCTAACCCTACCGAGGGCCTGCGCAAGGAGGGGATTTTGATTATTAACTCGTCCCACGATCCGGATTCGATCAGAAAACATCTTTCGTACAACGGCCGGATAGCGATCGTTGATGCGGGAACTATCGCGCGGGAAATATTGGGATTACCAATCACGAACACCACCATGGTTGGAGCGCTTCTAAAGGGAACAAACCTGCTTTCCGTGGAAGAACTTGAAGGACCGTTTACAAATCGCTTCGGCAAAATAGCGGCAAGGAATATCCAGGCAATGAAAAGAGCCTATGAGGAGACCAGGGTAACTGGATGAATCTGTGGATCATCCTAGTGTCCTGAAATCGTGCTGTGCCTGGCACCCGTTAAAAAGGGAGGACTACTGTGACTAAACCCATGGATCAAATCAATTGGCAAGAGGTGGAGCCCGGAGGGGTGATCACTGAGCCTGGCAATGCCTCATGCTATCACACTGGAACCTGGCGTTCCGAGAGGCCGGTATATCTTGAAGAAAAGTGCATCCGTTGCTGGAGATGTTACATAATGTGCCCGGATGCTGCCATTTCCCCTGACTACGAGAATAATTGCATGGTTTGGAACTTCGACTATTGCAAAGGCTGCGGAATCTGCGCGTATGAGTGCCCCGTAGATGCAATTGAAATTGTAGAGGAGGGGAAGTGATGGGAAAGAGAGTTGGAATTGAAGTTTCCATCGCCGCGGCCGAAGCTGTCGGACTTTGCGACACGGACGTTGTAGCTGCCTATCCAATCACGCCGCAAACTCATGTGGTCGAGCATTTATCGGAGATGGTGGCCAATGGGCATCTGGACGCGGAGTTTGTTCCCGTGGAGTCGGAACATTCTGCTATGAGCGTCTGCTGCGGGTCTGCTGCCGCGGGAGCCAGGACTTTCACTGCTACAGCGGCTCAAGGGTTGGCCCTTATGGCGGAGATCGTGTACATCGCGGCTTCCATGAGACTCCCTATGGTTATGTTCTTGTCGAACCGGGCTTTGAGCGCCCCCTTATCCATCTGGAACGATCACTCGGATACCATGATGGTCCGTGATGCAGGGTGGATTCACGTATTTTGCGAAAACGGTCAGGAAGTTTATGATGCAATCTTCCACTCGTTCCGAGTCGCTGAAGATCCGAAGGTTTCGCTTCCTGTAATGCTCAATGTTGATGGCTTCACCCTCACACACGTGATTGAACCGATTGAGTTCTGGACCAAGGAGATGGCCGCAAAGTATCTTCCGCGGTTCAAACCTCTCAACCGGCTTCATCCGGACAAAGTGGTCTCCATGGGCGCGTTTGGCATGCCGGAAATCTATGTGGAACAGAAGATGGCCCATGACCATGCCTTGATCCAGTCCAAAGATGTCATTGTAAAAGCATGGGAAGAGTTGGGACAGCTAACCGGACGGTATTACAAGCCGGTCGAAACTTATAAGGTTGAGGGAGCCGAAACCCTCATCGTCGGGATGGGCTCTATCTGCGAAACAGCTTCGATGGCTGTGGACCGCATGAGGGAACAAGGTAAGAAAGTGGGCCTGGTGAAGCTGCGACTATGGCGTCCCCTGCCGAT
>WSSedB2T2DRAFT_1000012_pt1 | contig 16915 bp, 15 predicted proteins | sample WetSurSiteB2Tule_FD_9469 | JGI IMG/M metagenome (IMG submission 9469)
TGTCATCGGCTTTTACTCTGCCCACCGCTTCGAATACTGTGATTACGTCGGCTTTTTTACCCTTGAACCTGCCGGTCATCATAGGGCCGCCGCTTATGACTACCGCGGGAATGTTCAGTCTGAGCGCGGCCATTAGCATTCCAGGAACCACCTTGTCGCAGTTCGGGACAAGCACGATTCCGTCAAAGGGGTGGGCTATGGCCATTATTTCCACGGAGTCGGCTATCAGCTCACGGCTTGCCAGGGAATATTTCATCCCTATGTGACCCATTGCCAGACCATCACAAACACCGATTGTGGAAAACTCCACCGGGGTCCCTCCGGACATCCTGATGCCGGCCTTGACCGCTTCGACAATCCTATCCAGGTGAATGTGCCCTGGGACCAGTTCATTGGCTGAATTGGCAATTCCTATGAGCGGCCTGGCAATTTCTTCATCGGTGACACCCATTGCCTTGAAAAGCGCCCTGGAAGGGGCTCTCGCAACACCGGTTTTGAAAATATCGCTTCTCAAAGGTTCCTCCCTACGTAATCTGAAATTGGAAGTTATTTATTTAGTATTCTCTGCACCTTAGGCGCGAAAAGTCTGTCATAGACGGGCAGCTCCCCGAGGAGCGGCCGCGCGTAGTTTTTGAATTCGCTGGTCACGTTGTTGACACCATCAATAAAAGAATCAGGCATACTTTTGGTCTCTTTCGCAACTTCTTCCAATGGCGCCGTATTATACCGGACACCATAGTCGCCGACTCTCTCAATAGTAATCGAGGCATCCACTTTGTGCCATGCGGCAATCTGCACCGCGCGTTCGCCGACTTCCCGAGCCTCATGAGCGTCGACTTCGCTGACACATCCGAGGAAAGATCGCTGCAAGTACCCGAAAGTATCCGACCTGACCCTCTTGATCTTGAGCCCCTCTTTTACCAGATTCATTAGCGCATCGCCGAGCGAAGTGCTCCCGGAAAGCTGGAGATTGCCGTGGCTGTCTTTTTCCACCGCTTTCGCCAGTCGGGCCACCACTGGTGTGCCGTCAACGTCCTGAATTCCTTCTGAAACTGCCACGACCACGCGCCCGAATTCGGAGTATACCTTATCGACGCTACCTAGGAACTCTTCATGGTCGAAGGGTTTTTCGGGCACATAAATTAGATGAGGACCATCGTCGTGATACTTGCGTGCAAACACGGAGGCAGCAGTGAGAAAGCCCGCATGACGGCCCATGACCACTCCGATGTAAACACCTGGCAGCGACCTGTTGTCCAAGTTTGCGCCGGAAAACGCCTGCGCCACAAACTTGGCAGCGGATCCGTATCCGGGGCAGTGATCGGTCACTCTGAGGTCATTGTCGATGGTCTTGGGTATGTGCATGACCCGAAGTTCATAACCCGCTTCTATAGCGAATTTATTCACGATCCTGCAAGTTTCGGCTGAATCGTTGCCGCCTATATAGAAAAAGTAGTGGATCCCATGTGCTTTACAAACATCAAAGATTCGTTGGCAGACCTCTTCATCCGGTTTCATTCTGGTGCTGCGGATGCCTGCTCCCGGAGTCATGGCGACCCTTTCCAAATTGTGGCCCGTGGCCTCGGAGAGGTTCATCAATTCTTCTTCCACCAGGCCTTCCACTCCTCGAAATGCTCCGTAAAACTGGGTAATGTGCGGGTACTGGCGAGCCTGGAGCACCGCTCCGACTAGCGACTGGTTGATGACAGCCGTCGGACCCCCTCCCATGGCTATAATGGCTTTCCCTGTCAATTTTTCCATTGTCGACTCCTTTTACTCAAACGCAATGCAAACGCCTTGGTTTCTATTCTTCCATACCGTGGCAGTTCTCGAAAATTCTGTCGGATTCGCTACTCTTTCTGATTCGTGGAGACAAGTGTCTTACCATGTCATTGCGAGGAGCGGAGGGACGAAGCAATCTCCATTGACCGAAATCAAGATTGCCACGCTTCGCTCGCAATGACAATCTTCCAGTCTTCGCTTTAGAATAACGGACATCACTTTCGAGAATCCGTATATGCCATGTCACGCGCATTGCGCTCACAATTATGAAAGAATATCCCCTAATGGCAAAGCGTTTTCTGGTTTGGGTTCCTCGATAAATTAAACGACGTGCAGGTGTTTCGTCAATCCCGCGTGTTGCTTAGCGGTCCAGTTAGTGATTCGGGCTCTCATGCGATTCGTTTCCCTCACCCCGGCCCTCTCCCACTGGGAGAGGGAGGCACATGTAGCCGTTGCATCTTTCCCTCTCCCTCGGGGAGAGGGAGGCACATGTAGCCGTTGCATCTTTCCCTCTCCCTCGGGGAGAGGGAGACAGGGTGAGGGCATTCGTGCTACCAGGCCTGCCAGTCTACGAGTCTTGACGGTATCTTCTCGCCTGTCCCACCAAAGCTCTCCGAAATACGTCGCCGGACTCATGAAACCGACTGCTTGGCTTGGTTGATTTTCCACCACCAGATGGATACATTGTAATGATGAAACATCCCTCGTCCTCGGAAAAAGCCATCCGCGTTATCGAGAACTTTGACCGTCTACCGGCTGACCAACGCGTTGAGATTTTCAGGGACCTTTCGCCCAAAGGTCGAGAGGAACTGGTCGGGGTCATCGCGCGGCCTACCGAGCTGATTCGTAGGATTTCAGAAGAGGAGATGTTTTTTACCATAAAGCAGTTGGGCGAGCAAAACGCTCCTGTCCTTATCGCTATGACCACAGGAAAACAACTCCTGTATTTGCTGGACATAGATCTGTGGAAGAAAGAGATGCTTGATACATACGCGGTGGCCCGATGGCTGGACATACTCTCAAGAATCGGTGAAGAGAAAATGCTCCAGTTTGTGCAGGTCGCGGACCCGGAACTTATCATGACCGCCATGGAACATTTGATAAGGGTCAAGATGCGGAATCCTGATCTAGACTTTGTTGAAGAGAGCGATTCTCTGCCTTCCTATACATTAGAAGATATGTTTTACATCGAATTCCGCGTTCCGGATTCTGAAGATGTGCTCAAAATATTTTTGGAGACCGTGTTTCGATGGAACATTCAGTTTTACATCAACATGATGCAGGGACTCGCTACCGGAATACCCGGAGAGAATGAGGAGGCAGCTCTTAAATGGCGCCGTGCCCGGTTGGCGGACAAAGGTTTTCCTGAGTTTGACGAGGCTGTGGAGATTTATCAATACCTTCAGCGTGGCGCAGTCAGAGAACCGCTGGACGAATCTGCACAGCGGGAACCAGATAATTCCGAAAGGTCTCGTTACTTTGTAGGATATCCATTGAAGGTGCTGGACTCGAACAGCTTGTTCAAGAAGTGTCTGGATGACATTTTGGATAGGACTGAAAAAGATCGGCTGGCTACTGAACTCGCGCATCTCTCCAATAAGGTGATGGTCGCGGATGGACGAGATCCCTCGTCCGCGGATGAAGTTCAGGGCAGTCTGAAAAAGGTTAGTGGCTATATCAACATCGCATTGGAAGACCTGTGCGGAGAAGATGTCTCTCAAGCGGTAGGAATGCTCAGATCGAACCACATGGAGATCCTCTTCCGAAGAGGATTCAGCTTGATTCTTGACCTTCGAAAAGACGCTCAGAAGCTGGTCAGAAATTATGAAGGGGGAGTTGAAAATCTTGGGCATCCTCTCGCGGAACTCCTGAAAGCGCTTTTCCAAAAGAGGCCTTTTTACGCTGGCAAAGTGCTTGGAGACAAGACAGTCAGAGAGTTCGAGCAGATTGATGATATCAGGAAAATTAGGGAACTGATGGACCACGCGACTCTTGAAGAGAGTTGGGAACCATTTTAGTCTTCCGTTCTACAGTAGTTGAGACATCATGGAATAGTGACCTCGCGCGGGGTCGCTTTTTTTACCCCTCTAATATGCTTGGGGACCACTTGCAATCTTTGTCGAAATAGGATACCTTTAAATTCCACCCATCGTATTTCCATAGATGATCAGATTCAGGAGAATAGACTAATGCAAGGTTTTGAGCCTACTATCGTCGCATTTTGCTGTCATTACTGTGCTTACGGCGCGGCCGATCTGGCAGGTAGTATGAGGCTGGAATATCCTCCCAATATCCGCGTTATTCGCCTCCCTTGCACCGGAAAAATCACTCCGGTCTTCCTCCTGCGAGCTTTCGAAAAAGGTGCTGACGGGGTCTATGTGGCCGGTTGCCTCGAAGGGGACTGCCATTTCATCCAGGGGAATTTGGTAGCTAAACCACGGGTGAATTACACCAAGAAACTCATTGAAGAAGTGGGTCTCGAACCGGAGCGTCTTGAAATGTTCAACATGAGTGCAGCAATGGGGCCAAGATTTGCTGAAGTTGCTCTTGAATTTACCGAGCGCATCAAGAACCTTGGTCCCAGCCCCATCAACAAGAAATACCGCAACCTCAAAAATGAGGCCGCATAACCCCTTTCAGGCTTTTTGCAGCAACGTCCTTTTGGAGGCACAAAATGGTTATAGGTGAGAGGAAACCCTTCGAAGAAATCACTCGGATGTTGGAGGGACACAAGAAAGTAATGGTGCTCGGGTGCGGCGGGTGCGTCACGGTTTGCTTGACAGGCGGCGATGAAGCGGTCCGCGTCCTGTCCAGCCAACTGCGAATGGCCCGTGACAACCAAGGCAATCCTATCGAGATAATCGAGAAAACAGTCGAACGACAGTGTGACCCTGAATATATCGAAGAAGTCCACGCCCTCGTTCCCGAGGTGGACGCGGTTCTTTCCATGGCCTGTGGAGCAGGTGTTGGGTTCATGGCCGAAAGATATACGAGCACTCCTCTTTATCCCGCCTTGAATACCACTTTCGTCGGTGGCTCGAAAAAGGAAGGCTACTACGTAGAGCGCTGTCAGACCTGCGGCGAGTGCAAGCTCTATTACACCGGCGGTATCTGCCCCATTACAAGATGCTCCAAGAGCCTCTTGAACGGTCCGTGCGGCGGTTCCACTAAAGGGAAGTGTGAGATTGACCCTGAAGTTGATTGCGGATGGCAGCTTATTGTTGACCGCCTTAAATCATTGAACCTGATGGACCGATACGAAGAGATCATGACCTCCAATGACTGGAGAACCAATAGAGACGGTGGACCCCGCAAGATGGTAAGGGAGGACTTTCAACGATGACCGCTGAGTGTAAAACAGAAAGTAGACTCGAAAAGATACTGAGATCAGGGAAGTTTGCCGTTACAGGTGAATGCGGTCCGCCTCGTGGGGCTGATCCGGAAGTGATCCGTAAGAAGTGCGCGTTGCTCAAGAACAACGCAGACGCTTTCAACATTACGGACAACCAGACTTCCGTCGTCAGGATGTCCTCCATAGCCTCTTCTCTGATCATGATGCAGGAAGGTCTGGAACCGGTCATGCAGATGGTTTGCCGGGACCGGAATAGAATAGCGATTCAGAGCGACATTCTCGGAGGAGCAGCTCTTGGCATTAAGAACATGCTTTGTTTGTCCGGGGACCATCAGAAGTTCGGGGATCATCCCCAGGCCAAGAACGTCTTTGACTTGGACTCTATTCAGCTTATTCAGGCGGTCCGCGGCATGCGCGACGAAGGGAAATTTATCGGCGGCGACGAGATAAAGGGCGCACCCAAGCTTTTCATTGGAGCTGCGGAAAATCCTTTTGCGGACCCGTTCGAGATTCGTGTGCCTCGTTTAGCCAAGAAAGTCGCGGCAGGAGTCGAGTTTATTCAAACACAGTGCATCTTTAATGTGGCGAAGTTTCGCGAGTGGATGAAGGGTGTCGTGGATCGCGGCCTTCATGAAAAGGTCTTCATCCTTGGCGGGGTGACGCCGTGCAAATCGTTCGGCATGGCCAAATACATGGCCAATAACGTGCCTGGGATGGACGTGCCGGAAGAACTTCTCAAGCGCATGAAAGATACACCCAAGGAGAAACAGGCAGAAGAAGGCATCACTATCGCCGTTGAGACCATAAAGCAGCTCCAGGAGATGCCGGGAGTGGCTGGCGTTCATCTTATGGCGATTGAATGGGAAGAAAAGGTGGGAGAAATGGCGGAAAAAGCCGGTCTGCTTCCCCGCCCGTCCGTATAAAGATTATCTATACAAATTGAAGCACAAAGGGCGCTTGAAGCGCCCTTTTTTGTTTGGACAAACCATCCCGAATTACGAGAATGAGACCGTCACCCCGGATCGAGTCCCAATGCTGTTGACTTAAGACGCAGGGCTCTTGTCTGGAATCCTGGCTTTCGACGAGGCCTGGGCCTCGTCATTCCTGCGAAGGCAGGAATCCAGGTTCTCTTGGTCTTCTCTGGACCCCGGCCTTCGCCGGGGTGACGGCTTTGGTAGACGGAAACTCTTAAGTCAACAGCATTGGGACTCGATCCGGGGTTCAGAATCTGGATTCCCGCGTGCGCGGGAATGACAGAGAAGAAGCCCATCGTGGTGGACGTCACGGACCTCCGTTTGGAATGGTCAAGGGGTTATGATTTTCGGCAACTGCTCTAAACGTTTCCAATTAATGGTCTAGCTGGAATGATTAATAATCAAGGTTGACTACGTTCAGAGCGTTTCTCTCTATGAAATCCCGCCGAGGCTCTACCTGATCTCCCATTAGGGTGGAGAATATCTCGTTGGCTTTGACCGCGTCTTCAACCGTCACTTGCAGGATTTTCCGGTGCTCCGGATTCATGGTCGTGTCCCACAACTGTTCCGCGTTCATTTCACCAAGACCTTTGTACCGCTGAATAGAGAGGTTCTTGCGGCCGTGCTCCAGTATCAATTCCGCGAGCCCTGAAAAACTCGGTACTTCTATCCTTTTATCATCCATCTGTATGGTCAAAGGAAGGAGTCCCAAAACGCCCACTCGCTCCGTTATGGATACTATCTCGGCAAACGACGGTGACTCTGTCAGATCGAAGTCGATCAGCGTCCGGTGGCTTAAGCCATTTCGCCTGGATTTGACATCTATGTAGTATTTGCTCTCCTCCTCATCTTTTTCAATGTCCATGCTTACAGGCATAAGATCAGAATGGGACGTTTCCAGCCTCTTGAGTACCCTCTCTGCTATTTCATCGGCCCGTTCCAAGCTGGCAAGAGATTCCGGATTTAGACCTTCAACTGCGAAGGCCTTCAGCACTGATCTTTCCATATTCTTGCGCTCGAACACGTCCAGTATTTTTTCCATTCTTAGAATATTCTTAATAATATTGACCAGTACCGTTCCTTCTAAGAATTCTCCTTCATTCTTTTCAATTCTTGCCTTCTCGAGGCCGTTGTTCAAGATGATGTCAACCAGCGAGCTTTCGTCTTTCACATAAAACTGCTCTTTCCCCTTCTTGACCTTGAAAAGCGGAGGCTGCGCAAAATAGAGGTATCCTCTGTTAATGACTTCGACCATCCATCGGAAAAAGAAGGTCAGCAAAAGTGTACGAATGTGGGACCCGTCCACATCGGCATCGGTCATTATTATTATCTTGTGATACCGGGTTTTCGAAATATCAAAGTCTTCTTCTCCGATACCGGTTCCGAGGGCCGTAATCAGGGTCCTGATCTCCTGGCTCTGGATGATCTTGTCGAAGCGGGCTTTCTCAACATTGAGGATTTTGCCCTTCAATGGGAGGACCGCCTGGGTACGTCGATCTCGCCCTTGTTTGGCCGAACCGCCGGCAGACTCTCCCTCAACAATGAACAATTCAGCCTGTGCGGGATCTCTCTCCTGACAATCCGCCAGCTTACCGGGCAATGCTGAAGACTCGAGGGCGCTTTTCCTTCTCGTCAACTCACGGGCTTTACGGGCTGCTTCTCGCGCCCTTCCGGCTTCCAGGGATTTGTTGATGATCCACTTGGCCGTCTGCGGGTGCTCTTCCAGGTACTCGCCTAGCTTTTCGTTAATAAGTTGCTCGACTATTCCCCGAATGTCCATGTTGCCGAGTTTGGACTTGGTCTGACTGTCGAACTGGGGATTCAACATTCTCACGCTCAAGACGGCAGTGAGACCCTCTCTCAGATCTTCACCGGTTACACTGAGCTGGCTCTTACCGTTCTTTAAAAGACCTTTGGCGTTGGCATACTGATTGATCGTTCGGGTCAAGGCGGCCCTGAAGCCGGATAGGTGAGTTCCGCCCTCAAATGTATTTATGTTGTTGCAGTAGGTAAAGACTGTTTCGGAGTAACCGTCGTTATATTGGATGGCGCATTCAACGATATTGCTGTCCTTTTCTCCAATCATATAAATGGGTTTTCCGTCCATGGTCTTTTTGGCCTTATTAAGGTGCTCCACAAAAGACAATATTCCCCCTTCGTATTCAAAAACCACGGCTGGGTTATCAGAGCGCTCGTCCTCAAACGTTATACGCAGCCCTTTGTTAAGAAAGGCCAATTCTCTTAGTCGTGCCGCTATTATTTCATAGCTGAAATCAACAGTGCCAAAGATCTCCGGATCTGCCTTGAAGGTTATCCTGGTGCCGTTTCGCTTTGTAGTGCCGACTATTTCAAGCTCACTGTCTTTCTTTCCCCGTCTGTACATCTGTCTGAAGACCTGGCCCTCGCGTCGGATCTCAAGTTTGAGTAGCTCGGATAACGCGTTGACCACTGACACGCCAACACCGTGTAAACCTCCGGACACCTTATATGTGTCGCTGTCGAATTTCCCGCCGGCGTGCAAGATGGTCATGACCACTTCAGCCGCAGGAATTCCTTCCGTAGGATGCATGTCCGTAGGTATGCCCCGGCCGTCGTCTTCGATTGTCGCTGAGGAATCCAGGTGAACCACCACGGAGATGTTATGACAAAATCCGGCCAAAGCCTCGTCTACCGCATTATCTACCACTTCCCAAATTAGCTGATGTAACCCGTCAGAACCGGTATTGCCGATGTACATTCCCGGCGTGTTACGAACTGCCTCGAGGCCTTCCAGCACTTTTATATTTTCTGCACCGTAGTGTCTTTCTTCCTGCACTTTCGCCGTATCCCCTTTCAATTAACTGTTTTCGTCTGCAACTTACTATTTATTTCCGCATAGGCATTACTAAGTTGAAGTAACCTTTAAGGGGCTCCGGGCGTATGACAAGGGGGGCCCCTTCTCGGTGGAATTCAAAAGAGATCGTGTCCGTATCCACCACGTTCAAGGATTCTATCAGATAGCCTACGTTTATGATCATGGCGAATTCTTCGCCTTGGTATTCCACCTCAACAACATCTTTGGCCGTGCCCAGATCAGGGTGCGTAGCAGTAAATTCCATCTTCCCGGGATTGACTTGAACATTCACGCCTTTGTTGCGGTCAGAGGTCAAGATGGCTACCCGTTTAAGGGCTTGCAGCACTTTTTGACGGTTGGCTTTGATTATTTTCTCTCCAGCCTCAGGTATCACCTTGCGATAATCCGGGTAATCTCCTTCGATCAATCGCACGGTCATCATGAAACGGTCAGTCCTCACAAACATGTTCTTCTCTTCAAACCCGACAGACACGTCTCCCTTCAGATTTTCCAAAATGCGTCTCAATTCCAGAAGCCCTTTTTTGGGCACTAAGACCGAAGACTTAAGGGAGACTTTCACATCCTCGGTGATCAAAGCCAACCGATGACCATCAGTCGCCACCAGCCTGGTATTTTCTGCGTCCTGTTCAAACAACACTCCATTGAGGTTGAATCTGGAATCATCACTTGAAGAAGCGAACAGGGTTTTGTCAATCATATAAAGCAGCTTTTCCGCTGGTATAGAAAACGTTTCAATTTCGTCAAAGGTTATCCACACGGGATAATCCGATGCTTCCATGCAGGCCAACTCAAACTCACTTTCGCCTGAAACGATCTTAATCCTTTTCGACTCGGTGGTTTGAACGCTGATTTGTCCCGGGGCCAATTCTCTGGCGATTTCGTAAATTTTTCTCGCTGGCACAGTCAACGAACCGGGTTCTTTAACTACATAATTATAAGACATTTGCAGGCCGACTTCCAGATCTGTGGCCGTGATCATCAAATTTTCCGGGTCGGTAGCACTGATGAGTAGATGAGATAAGATCGGCAAAGTCGATCTCTTTTCAGTTATTGGAACTGCCTTTGAGAGTCCTTCAAGAAAAGAATCTCGTTCGATTTCAAAAAACATGAAGATCTCCTTCAGCTTCCTATAAAAATAGAAAGATTTAAAATACTAGTAGTCTGAGAAGAGGCTGTGAATTTGTGAAACAAGCGATGAAACCCTCTCTGGAACCCGCAGAAGCCTGTTGAATCATCGGGGATAAATAGGCTCCGGATCGTTGATAACCGCGGGTCGGTAAGTTCTTCAGGATTCTTACACAAGTTACTCACATGAATCTTTCCGCCTCATTCACTCCCTGATATCTTTCTTGAGCCCCTCTATAAGATTTTTCAGAGAATGGTCTTCTTCCAGTCTTTTCTCAATTTTTCTGGTGGCATAAATCACTGTCGAGTGATCTTTCCCTCCAAATGCCGCACCTATTTCCGGATACGAGAACTCGGTGAGTTCTCGGGCCATGTGCATTCCTACCTGACGAGGGAGAGCATAAAGTTTGTGCTTCTTCTTGGACTTAATGTCCGCGGGTTTGACGTTGAAAGCTTTAGCCACACGCGAGATTATGTCGTCAATGGTGATATTCTTGGTATGGCGACGCAAAATATCCCTGAGCGCCGTGTCTGCCAGATCCTTCGTGAGTGGGAGGCCTCTGAGCGTACTCATTGCGATCACTCGTATGAGATAGCCTACCAGGTCTCTTATGTTTGACTCAATCTGCTCTGCTAGGAAATAGGCAACCTCGTCCGGGAGATCAACAGCGTCCTCGAAGGCTTTTCTTTTTAGAATTGCTACCTTGGTTTCGAGGTCCGGAGTGCCCATGTCGGCAACAAGACCCCAAATAAAACGGGATCTTAACCGATGTTCCATATCGGAAATTTCATTGGGAAATCGGTCAGAGGTTAGAACTATCTGCTTTCTAGCCTCATAGATGCTGTTGAAGGTGTGGAAAAACTCTTCTTGAGTTCGTTCCTTGCCGGCAAGAAACTGGATATCGTCAATCATTAGGAGATCTACGTTGCGGTATTTGTTGCGAAAATCCACCATACGATCAAAGCGGATCGCATTGATCATCTCATTGGTGAATTCTTCGGAGGTGCTGAATGAAACTTTTTTCGTCTTATCCTTGGATACAACGGAATAGCCGATAGCACTCATTAAATGAGTCTTTCCCAGCCCTGTTCCTCCGTAGATGAATAAAGGATTATAGCTCTTTCCAGGGTTTTCAGAGACAGACAGCGCAGCCGCATGAGCGAATTGGTTGCAACCTCCAACCACAAAACTCTCGAACGTATAACGAGGGTTCAAGTTGCGTTTCAAGGCGAATTCATCAGTCATACTCATCGATTCGAGGACGCTGCTCTGATTCAGCGTCTCCGTAACCGAGTCACCCCCCTTGTTACCGAAGTCGTCCCTGGATTTAAAATTCATCTCATATCTTGTCCCCGTCACCTCCTGAAGCGAGTCTCGTATCATCTTGACATAATTGTCTTTAATCCATCCAATAAAGAAATTATTGGGGACTGACAGAACCACTTGGTCCTCAGATATATTTTCACAGATTATGGGTTCGAGCCAGGTCGATACGGTATGCTCGTTCACCCTGGTCCGAAGCAACTCCATGCAGCGTGCCCAGATATTACTCATGTTTGTAAAATATAATATTTTTAATATGATAACTATAGTAGACAGTAGCACGGGGAGGTTGTGATTTCAAGCAAAATCTTCGAAATAACCCATAGCCTCTAACAGGCGGTCAAGCTCTTCTCGCGAGTGGAAACTTAGTTCCAACCTTCCGGAAATATTAGTTTTGTTTCTAATAAGCACGCGAGTGGAAAAATGACGAGAGAGTTTTGTTTCCAGAGCAACGAGATCGGGATCTTTTTGAGAAGTCTTAGCTAACCCAACATGCTGTTTATTCTTGAAATTTTGAACAATTCGCTCCAATTCACGAACCGAGAGCCGGCGCTTGATGGTTCTGGAGGAGAGGTTCAATTGAGTGGGCAGATGATCCACCGCAAGAAGAGTCCTTGCATGACCCATAGAAAGACGATCTTCACGAAGGTCGTCCTTGATAGGATCGGGAAGTTTTAACAGCCTGAGATGATTAGTAATATTAGTACGATCTTTGCCGATCCTCTGGGCCAGGTTTTCATGAGTATAAAGAAATTTTTTTATTAATGTGTTGTAAGCCTCTGCTGTGTCAAGAGGATTCAGGTTTTCTCGCTGGAGATTCTCTATGAGCGCGATCTCCAACGATTCAGCATCCGATATCGCTCTTACAATGACTGGAATGGTGAAAAAACCGGCCTTCTTCGCCGCTCTCCAACGCCTCTCTCCGGCAACGATTTCGTACTTCCCTTCGTTAATGGAACGTACTATCAAAGGTTGGATTACGCCCATCTCCTTTATGGAGTGACTCAACTCCGCTAGTGATTCCTCCGGGAAGGATCGTCTGGGCTGATGAGGATTCGGAAGGAGGGAATCTATGGCAAGGTACTTGATGCCAGCCTCCACCGCACTCTGTTCCGCCGGCTTTTCCAAGGGGATCAAAGCGTCAAGACCTTGCCCCAATGCTGTACGCTTCTTGGCGGTTTCCATCACCTTCAGCATCCATAATCTCCTTTGAGAGTGAAAGATAACTGATCGCTCCGCGGGATGCAATGTCGTATAAGACGACAGGCTTCCCAAAACTTGGCGATTCTGAAAGCTTCACGTTTCGGGGTATTATTGTATCAAATACCTGAGATCGCAGATTTTTTCTCACATCGTCCGCTACTTGGTGACTCAAATTATTCCTGGGATCGAACATGGTGAGAAGAAATCCCTCTATACGCAGGGATTGGTTGAAGTTTGACCGAATCCTGCGTATAGTCTGCAACAGGCTGCCGACTCCTTCCAGGGCATAGTACTCACACTGTATGGGAATTAGCACCGAGTCCGCTGCGACTAACGCATTCAGAGTCAAAAATCCAAGCGACGGCGGACAATCAATGAACACGTAGTCATAAGAGTATCTTATTGACTCAATAGCGGTGAGCAACATTCTTTCTCGAGAGGGTAACGAGATGAATTCCACCTCGGCCCCTGTAAGATCCTGAGATGAAGGCAACATATCCAAGTATTCCAGTGCGGTGCGCCTTACAATCTGCTGGTGACTTTCCTTTGATATGAGGAGTTCGTATACCGAAGGCTCCCCTTGGGAAAGCCGGATGCCCAGTCCGCTAGAAGCGTTGGCCTGGGGATCCAGATCAATCAGGAGTGTGCGTCGCTCAGAGAGAGCGAGACAGGACGCCAAATTTACCGAAGTGGTGGTCTTGCCGACCCCCCCCTTCTGATTACATACGCATATTACGCGTCCCATTGCCTAACACCTACTAGATATAGTATCAAAAGATCTCGGATGACCCTCATATCATAAAATGATCCGGGAACCAACGCAAATTATCGGGCAGCGTATGAAAAACGTCAAAATGTTTATCTATTCTTAGAGCTCGGCATGGTAGACGGAGTAGCAGCTATTTTCATAATGAGAAAACGACAAAACCATGTAATATTAATTCATTGGCATTACGGGATTTTAGTATAGCGAATAACCGAGCGGCGCCTGTCGGAAAAAGGAAGAGAACCCTCCCAACGAAAAGATTCTCGAAAATGGTGCAAAGGGAATTCCTTTCCCATGGAAGAAGGGCCTGCCATTCGGACCAGCGAACCACCCGGAGCGATCAAGTAGTGCAAGGTATCTATGAGAAGCGGGTCTGACGCAAAGGCTCGTGAGACTACGACATCAAAATGCCCTGGCAAAGAATTGTCCATAAAATCTTGTAGTAGGAAATTCAAGAAGCGAATCCCGGAAAGACTCAGTTCCTGGGCCACATGCTTCAGGAAGACAATCTTTTTTGGATTTCGATCGATTACACTCAGAACAATAGATTCTTCCGCGGAGCGCATGACAATGCCTGGAAAGCCTGCGCCGCTGCCGACATCGAGAACCCGAAGCGCAATACCTTGAGGAACAACTTTGAAAACGGTAAGGGAATCAAGGAAATGAAAAATGGCAATTTTTCTAGGATTGTTCAAAGCGGTTAAATTTACACGGGAACCCCATTCCATCAAGAGTTCCATGTGCCGCATCATTTTGGAAACCGCTTCGTTTGTAACAGGAATGTCAAGAAGACGGCTGCCCTGCCTGATAATTTCTGCAGGGTCAGGAGGTTGGGACAGTAGAGTCATTTATCCATTGGAGATATTCAGGAAGGCCATGTTTAATGTCTAGAGCAATTATCTCCGGCACTTCATACGGGTGAAGTTCTTTTATAGCCGCCTGTAGCTCGTTGAATAAAATATGCCGAGTCTTTATGATCATCAGCCTTTCTTTTTCGTCGCAAATTTGCCCTTTCCACGAGTAAATAGACCGTATTTCCGGTATGATATTCACACAGGCCGCCAAACGCCTTTCAACCAAAATCCGTGCAATATTCGCGGCCTTAGCCGGATCGTCAATGGTAACAAGGCACACGATGTAGGGACCCATATTCACTCCATATTGTGCTTTTTTGTTGACAAACCACAATACCTTGTATATGCTCCCCCCCAGTTATAGGATCGGGCATGGCCTCATCCCGGGCAGAAACGGCAAGATTTTATCCTCTTCCTTCGAAAAACTCAAGCCGCACAGACAGGGGTCAGGATTCCTTGAACAAAAAATTAACCTATTCCCATAAGTTAGAAGGGGGGCATAGATTACTCAGTTAGGCCGATCCACTTGATTGCACGACGCGAAGAAGGGAGCCGGGGAAATGTTTAAGATCGGAGATGTTGTTGTTTATCCGATACACGGAGTAGCGCGAATAACAGCCATAAAAAAAGAAAAAATCGGGGGCTCTGACCAGCTTTGCTACGTGTTGGAGGCCGAGCTGAACGCGGTGACGAAAAAGCCGGTGATTAAGCTGCCGGTCGACAAGGTACAATCTAATAACGTAAGAAAGATCGTGGCTGAAGAGGAAGTTCCTAAAGTCATTGAAATACTAAGAAAAAGAGGGATGAAAACGGATTCTCAGACCTGGAATAGACGACATCGTGAATACCAGGAAAAAATGCGTAGCGGCAGCATTTTTCAGGCTGCCGAGGTGTTTCGGGATTTGAGCTTACTCAAAGAAAACAAAGACCTCTCTTATGGCGAGCGCAGGCTCTTCGATCAAGCCAAAAATCTTCTTATCAAAGAACTCTCGATCGCAAAAAAAGCCGATGAGCGAGAGATAGAACAGACTATCAGTACAATCTTTAAGCCATCAACTCCTGCCGATTCCTTCACTGAGGAAAGCGCCTGATTTCAAGTTCCTCATCCTCTTTCGTTTGTCCAATTTGAAAGGGCTCCTTTCAATGCCGAGCAAGATGCTTTCCGCTATTCTTTTGTTTCTTTGCACTTTATTTGGCGGCTTGATCGGGTACTATATTTTCTCAGACCCTCACTTGGTTGCAACGGTCGCGATAGGCGGCCTGCTTCTGGGACTAGCGTCTCTTTCGCTAATGAGACTGTGGCTAAGACTTGATGCCGAACGCATAATCGGCGGAATGGTCGGAATACTGGCTGCGGCCCTACTCGGAACAATACTTAACTCGGGGATCTATAGAAGCATAGAAAGGGCAGAGATCGCTCTTCCCGTGTACGCGCTCATCATGACAATCCTTTGCATTGTGGGCCTGCAACTGGGATCGTCAAAGGCCAAAGAGCTAAGAAAGAAGGCGGAGGTAAGACCGAATTCTGAGCAAAAGATCGTGGGGATCCTGGACACATCGGTCATTATCGACGGACGCATCGCGGATGTCTGCGAGACAGGTTTTCTGGACGGAGACCTGGTTATTCCCCAGTTTATTCTCAAGGAGTTGCAGGCGATCGCGGACTCGTCGGAATCCACGAAAAGGACGCGGGGCCGGCGAGGTCTTGATATACTGAACAAGATTCGAAAACAGTCTTACGTTAAGATAATAATTGACGATACTGACTATCCGTCAATCAAAGAAGTTGATCAAAAACTCATCCACATGGCCAAGGAAACGGGTTATGCGATACTGACTAACGACTTCAACTTGAACAAAGTCGCTGAAGTACATTCGCTGCAAGTACTGAATATCAATCAATTGGCCAATGCACTCAAGCCGATTGTCCTCCCTGGCGAAACCATGAAAGTTCAAGTCTTGAAGGAAGGGAAAGAACCGGGTCAAGGGGTGGCGTATCTGGATGACGGAACCATGGTTGTCGTAGACAACGGACGAAAGCAGATAGGAAGAAACGTCGAAGTGACAGTGACTAGCGTATTGCAGACTACTGCAGGGAGAATGATTTTCGCGGCCATGAAGGCATGACAAAAGGGGGGATCTTCCAGTCATTCCCGCGAACGCTGGAATCCAGTCCGGGGAAGCACGAACAGGGCACCACCGGTGTTGATTTATGCCTTCTGAATTCCACCGTTCGCTGGAATGTGACAGAGGCGAAGCACTAAACCCTTTACCTTCCATGGCGCCCATATCGTGGGCAAACCTACATTACTTCTGGCAATTGCTCTAAAATACGCTCAGTTCTTTTTGCCTCCGGCCAAGAATTCCTTCCACAGCTTGAACCCGGGCTCCGGAGGGGTCCCAGCATCATTCCACCACTGTATGAAGTCTTTGTAAACGGTTAGAAATTCAGGCCAAGTTCCGTTAGGAGCGACACTCTTCTTCCAATCGGGATAGAGGTCGTCACTGGCAAGTTGAAATTCATCCTGGCCGAAATCCGGAAAAGCTTTCTTGAAATTCTTGAGTTTTTCTTCCTTGCTCATTTCCGGAGCTTCCTTAGGCCGGGCGGCCTGTGGTGTTGCTACGGCAGGGGGAGTTTCTCTTTGGGGTTGCGCGGCTAGGCTTTCCTCCTTGTGTAAACC
>WSSedB2T2DRAFT_1000013_pt1 | contig 15891 bp, 17 predicted proteins | sample WetSurSiteB2Tule_FD_9469 | JGI IMG/M metagenome (IMG submission 9469)
CTTTTCTCAAGGCCTCCGCAGCCGCCATATTACTCATGGAGCGAAGGCGAACATTAGCCGGGCCGGGTTTCAGAGTTTTCAAGAGCAATTCAGTCGTGAATCTATTTCCGCTATCAGGCAATCCTGTAGCAACCGTCAATCCATTGAGGTCCTCCAGGGTCCCGCTTTCGATCTTGTCAGCACGGATCAACAAGTGAACTGTATCGGTCCACAGAGTTGTGATACTCCGGAGTTCGGGTAGGGGCTGGCCTTTGTATATTCCGGTTCCTTTGTATGCCATTGAGCAGAATAAGTCTTCCACAAGAATCATGTCTGCGTCTGCGATGCGAATGGCCTCAATATTCTCCATAGACCCTTCAGAAATGGCTGCAGAGACCCGGATGCCGATATCGCGCAGCCTCGTTGTCCAGAGTGATGCCATACCCAGCCCGACCTGGTAATAGGTCCCGCCGGGCATCCCGGTCGCGATGAGTACTGAAATGCGGGCAGGGCTTTTATCCTTGGCCCCGGCGGCCCACGTCATCCCTGCAATGGCCAGGCAGGTGAGCAGGCTCAAAAGCAACCGAAAAGGGCCTTTCCACCAATCGACAAAAGCATCACGACCGCAATTGTTCATCGAGTGCACGTCTGTCTTCCCATGACCGTTCACCGGCTCTGACAATCGCTCCAAAACCGGCAAGACAGCCCTGACGCCAGTGTTTGCAAAAAAACTTCGGAATTATATTTCCGACAAAAAGTCAACTTTTCAGACAATTGTCATTGCGAGGAGTGGAGCGACGAAGCAATCTATTTTCCCTATTTGGGGATTGCTTCGGGCTTGAGCCCTCTCAATGACTGCTGAACTATTTTCCAGGCGAATAATTCCGAAGAATTCTTGCGGGATATTTCCTTGCATGCCTGCCGTACAATACCCCCAAGCGCGAACCGACCCTTTTTGCCTTGGAATTCAAACGATCCCGTGTTTAACTGGAGAAGGCCGTCACCATCTAAATCAGAGCGATTAGACCGCCGACTCTGAGGTCAGACTGAGTCTGCTCCCACTACAAAGGGAACAGGCCGACTTGGAAGGGTATTCCTGCGCTCAGTCAGGATTATTATCACACAGTTCAGACAATGGGTATAGACTTTCACCTACCTGCCACGTAAACGGAGATTGGGAGAAGAAGACAGATGAGCCTGTCCGTATCGCTGCGTCAGTTCAAGTCTATTTTTTTCGCAAGCGCTATTGCCACAGCCCTATTAGGAGCACTTTCCTATAAGCGTTGGCGTGGCCCCTCGATGTTTGCACGTTTCTTTATTAGCAACGAACTTGTACCTCGCGTCTTCATCTTCGTCATAGCGGCAGCGGTACTGCTCCAGCCCGCGCTCGCTGCCGAACGTAAAACCAGAGCACCGGAACAACAGAAAAAGGAATCAGGAAGTTATCCAAGTAAACAAGATCTCCTCGCCATCGAAAAAAGCATCTTGCTCTTTACCAACAATGAGCGAAAGTCCAGGGGACTTCAGGCTTTTCAGGAAAGTTTCCCCCTGACGCATATTGCCACGAGACAGAGCGAGAACATGTGCGCCGCCCGATCTCTGGATCATGAGTCTGACGCATTTCCTAACGGTTGGAATAAGTTTAGAGATAGGCTGAAAATTGCTGGAGTCACATCCGGGGCGGAAAACATTGGCTATCGGACGCTGCGGGAGCAACCAGAAAAATGGGCGACGGCTGTCGTCAGAGAATGGATGAAAAGCCCGACACACAGAAATAACATCCTCAACCCTCGTTGGCGTTACCTAGGAGTGGGCATACGCTTGTGCGCAAACAGAATCGCGTACGCCACCCAGGTCTTTTCGTCGGACCCCGGCCGAATTCCTTGAGATTCAGAGCGCTGAGATAGAACCAGGCCGCGGGTAGGTAGATTATGAGTCGGTTTCCAAGGTCCAGCTAAAGGACTCCTGAATATCCCTTACAGACGTCTCGGGCGGGAACCCGCCTTTGAAGAGTTCGTCAAGGCTGGTGATAATTCTGTCTCCAGAAGACCCTTCCGCAATAATGAGAATGNCCCCGCCGTTCTGACGGGCGAATTCCTGGATGTACTGCAGGCATGTCCCGCACGGCAGGAGCGCAGCGTGAAGATCCGACACCACCGCGACTGCTAGGAAGTTGTTTTCGCCATGAATCAACGCATGATTGATCGCGTTACGTTCAGCGCACACGCCCAGGACAGGAATTAGGCACTCAGTATTGCACCCTTCAAATATTCTTCCGCTCTTGGTGAGCACCGCAGCGCCTACGCGGAAACGGCTCAGCGGGACGGAAGCCCGGTGCTTAACGTTTCGGGCGGCGAGAATGAGTTTTTCGACATCCCACTGATCGCCGGCGGTTTCTTTTGGCACCGAATGGTCGTTCACTTGCATGGTGACCGTGGATATCACCGCCGTGTAATCAGGTCAAGCCTTGTTCATCATCAATTCGAAAGCTCAGTCACGGTCTACTATTCCAAATCGAAGGTTCCGGAACTTCTGCTGTTGTTCGGCAGAGACCCGTGATCCGATGCGCGCCTTTCAAGTAGCGAAAGTTGCGGCTCAAAAATCGCTCCAATCACGATGCAAGGTTTTCACCATGATTATAAGGTCACGATAGCGACCTTGGCTGTCCTTAACGTAATCCTTGAGAACGGCTTCCTCGAAAAAGTCTAGTTTATGCGCGGCATTCATGGCCGCGTCTTCTACCCCCGCAATAAATTCAGCAACCAGCTTTTCGATCCCCACGCTCATGGCCAGCCTGATGGTATCTAGAAGCATCCACGTCCCCAACCGCTGCTGACGATAGGCCGGATCCACCATGATCCTAAGGTGCGCGATGTGGTGCAGGCATTCTGAAGGGCGGCGGTGGAGCCTTACGTTGGCAACGATGGTGTTATCCTCCTGTCTCACTGCAACGANGGGGAGAATGCGGTCATAGTCCACATTCTTGATCCACACATTCATCACAGCGGGATCAGCCACGTTGTCTCTAAGAAACCATCGCTCGTCTTCCGGAATTCTTGCAAAGAACTCAGAGAGATGCTGTTCGTCCTCAAGGGCCAAAGGACGAAGTAGGATGGGTGTCCCATCTTTGCTCATGATCTCCTTGGGGTAACCTTCCAGCATGTTGCTGCTCCTTGTCATAGAAGTGGGCTTTCAATACGAATGTGTAACAAAAGAGAGGTCCCCTAGCAATGGATCGTCGAGGGTTCGCGATTCATGCTGGTTGGTGTTCAGAAAGGACGTTCGTGTTAGTTCTTGAACATCGACCTGGCGCGTCCTAAAATAGTGGCAGTGAAGTCCTGGAAAAGCTTCGCGTCGACGGCACAAATTATTTACAAGGGAGTGAACTGATGGAGGAAAAAGAAAGCGTCGTTCTCGCGGCGATGAAGAAGGCGGGCAAGCCGGTTAGACCCGGAGACGTGGCGAAGTCTCTCAATCTTGACAGCAAAGAAGTGTCCAAGATCATCGATTCTCTGAAGAAGAAGGGAATGATTGTCTCCCCGAAACGGTGTTATTACGCGCCCGCGGATAGTTGATGTCAGCTTCCGTAGCTATGCAATTATAACTAAGTATGGAAATATTTGAGACATTGGTGCCACGGACGAGTCCAGCAAGACTCGTCCGTGCTGCACGGATGAAGCTTCGATCATCCGTGGCACCGTACTGAATAACCCGTTATTGATTGGATGCTCGGTGCCACTGACCTGGCCACCGAGTCAGTGCCAGCTTTCGTTCTAACCGATCCTCACAGTTTGAGAGCGAAATAAGTGCTGCCCTTCCCTCAAAGTCTTCGGCATCGATGTCCAGGATCATCGCCGGCCTCTATGCCACCCATATCGATTCCACGTATGAACCGGAGAAATCCACCACTAACTTGGGCTGGTTGGCTTCGAGGTCCCATGAGACAAAGTACGTGAATTGATCCAACAGGAATTCGTCTTCCTGATTCAGTCGTGATTTCATCCAATCCTGAGTTTTGCGTACCGTGGAGCGTGTCATGACGTCTATCGCCATCGACTCGTTGAGACTCTTCAGCTCAGGAGCAGTCTGGAGTTGCTCGACGGCCTCTTCCCAGTGAATTCCGGACACCTTCCGGCGGAGAACGTACCCGTTGCCGCGATCGCGAATTACCAGGAGAGGAAGATTGACATGTACCGCCGCGTTACGAAGTCTGACTCCTCCTAATTCAGCGTTGAGGTCTCCCAACAACTCCTTTCTTCTTTCCAGGTCGGGCAGCATTCGAGCTTGCATGCGCTCAAAGATGAAGTCGCTGCCTTCAATGGTAATTTCCTTGAGACGAGTGGGGTCGAATCCAAGATCCAGGAGATCGCCAATGGTTAAGGTGGCGCTGGACGAAATGCCTTTCTCCTCCATCCAGGACACTAGATTCGGTCGCCGATAATTGGGAAGCGATTCAATTATACGAGCAGGAAATTTCTTCAATGCCTCGGGCAAATGGAGCCACAATTCCTTATCGCCGGTCTGAAAAAAAGGGCTGCCGGCCAAGTCTCGTGGAGCATATGACTGCACGGGCAGGGCCCGGACCTCCGAATCCAAGACGATCTGTTCCAAAGATTCACCACCCGTATACCCCAGGAGATGTGATATGCGGCGACGAAATCCAAGGTATTTGGTGACGAATCGGGTAAACATAAAGCGCATGAAAGAGTCGTTTTCGCCACGCGGGATTCCCTCTTCGAAATATTTGACCAATGCCGCATAAAGCTCCTTGAACTCATCGATGGTGCGCCGGACCATTAATTCATTGTCTCTCATGTCGATGGTCGGTCGCTTCCTCTTGAGATGGTGAACCAGCTTTAGGATCGCATCTCTCAGATTACGTTCTGCGAGAGCCGGCGGGACAAAGACCATGTACTGGCTGTCACCGTCAGCAACAGGTGTCCCTGTAATTTCCTCGACGGGTTTCCAATCAAGTTTCAGGTAGATGTCGTAGGTGGGCTCTTCTTCGGGAATAATGTTGTCCAGGATTCCCACCGCAGACTTCTCTATAAGGAAATCCCGGAATGCCAAGAGGATAAGGTTTCCAAGCCCCTTTTTTCGGAATGGTGCCGCAACCTCGACGTACACGAGATAGTAACAGGGGATCGGCTTCTTAAGGTACAACATGTTGAGGCGGCCAAGGTTTTCACCAGTCTCCGCGTTAATCTCCAGCACCTTGAACCCATTATGGTCACCTTCCGGTTTGAGGCGATCTATCTTGGCACCTGATACCGTGGCATCTACCAGGTTCCCAAGCTCGGAAAACAGATCAGCCACCATCGGAGAATCTGAGGAGCCAAGGCGCACCCCCTCATTGATCAAGCTTATGAGAGCAAGCCTATCATTGAGGCCTAGCCGCTTATGTTCCTGGCCCGAGGGCTTCGAAGAGATCTTGTGGACTGATGCTTTGGTCATTGGCCGGGATCCTTCAGCATGACTCTTGTGTACCGGGTGGCCGCAAAAATCAAAAAAAAAGCGGAGTCTCTGCTCCGCTTTGTGTTCCGATATGTAAAATCGTCTACTCAGCGCAGCAGCATCCCGCTCCTTCTGCTAAAATAAAAGTAAAAATAAGATTTGCTGGTGACGATCATCTGTTCTTCCTTCCAGTTATTCATATCCTCCCTTCAGCGCTTTGTCAACACTGTTTTAGAGAAAGCCGCTCGCTCGCTTTAGAAAAGCTTCTCGCAGTACTGACCCTTTTCGTATAAATTCTAAATTGTTTGGACCGTAACCGTTCACCGAGAAAGAATAATTCACTGCAGAGTACCCTGAGAACAGATTTCTCTGCGTTCCCTGCGACCTCCGCGGTGAACTATGACTTTACACCATAAGGATGCCATATGGACGACGCGGTTGCCTTCACCTGCGGGCTTCTCGAAGAACAGGCCGTAAAGCAATGGGAGGTGTTCCATAAGGATTCCCAAAGCTTTCGTGTTGAATTCAAAGATGGTGTCATGGACACCCTTCAAAAGGCTAGGGTTTCCGGTTTGGCTGTCCGGGTAATTAGAGAGTCGAGGATAGGATTTTCGTTTACTTCCGCGCTCGATGCTTCGAGCCTACAAAAGACAGTCGATACGGCTCTTTCTATGGCCGGAGTGATGCCCCTCGATCCCTACGCAACTCTTGCCGTGCCTGCTCCTCTTCCTGTCCTGCAAGAGAAAATTATGGACCCGTCTCTGCTAAGGGCAACGGAAGCGGACAAGACGGAGATTGCCAGGATTATCGAGAGTAAAGCACGGCTTGAGGACAAGAGAATCACCACCGTTCGGTCTGCCGGCTATTCTGATGCGATCGTGGCAGTAAGACTCGTCAATTCCAATGGGCTGGACGCTACAGGCGAAGCCGGTTTTGTAAACGCCTGGGTCCAATTGATGGCAGAACAGAACGGCGAGCAAGAGATGGCATACTGGATGGAACAGGCCAGATCTCCGGAACGGATTAATCCAGAAACCGTGGCGTCCGAGGCCGCCCGCAGGGCCCTGGATAGCCTGGGTGGTAAATCGCTCCCGTCAGCCAGAATGCCCGTGATAGTGGAAAACACCGTGGCAGTGGACCTTCTTCATGTCCTTTCCCATTCGTTTCTGGCTGAAAACCATTTCAAGAAGCTCACCTCCCCACGGATCAAGCTGGACGAGCCCATATTCTCAAGAAAGATTTCCATCGTGGATGACGGGCTGGACGCGAGGGGCGACTACGCGTTCCCATTCGATGGAGAAGGGACCCCTTCGCAGCGGACTCAAGTTGTTGAAAACGGAACCTTGCGCTCACTGCTTTTCGACTTGTCCATGCAGGGAAACTCAAAGCTTCTTCTACCGGAAATTGCCGCCGGGGAAGCTTCGAGGGCCTTCCGCTGAACGGTGTGACAAACCTGCTGATAGAACCAGGAACCTCGACCCTAGGAGAGCTAACCGCGGCTGTCGGGTCAGGACTGCTGGTCACTGAACTTATGGGGTTGCACACGGCCAACCCTGTAAGCGGAGATTTTTCAGTTGGGGCAGCAGGATTTAATATCAAAGAGGGGAAAATAGGCCACCCAGTGAAGGGCATCGCGATTGCCGGAAATGTTGTCGATCTTTTCGGCAGTGTCCTGGAAGTCGCTGATGATTTCCGCTTTTTCGGAAATATGGGAGCGCCTTCACTCCTGGTTGAAGCTTTGTCCGTCAGCGGATTGTAGATGCGTGCCACACTCTACGAGACAGTCCCCTGCCTTGTCGGACCAGGTTCACACATCACCGGGTCGGCCCCTTGGCTTTCTGTTTCGCTGCGCTCGCTCCCTGCAAAAGTTTTTCCATCCATTGTTCGATCTTGGCTCGCCATTGGGGGTTTGTTTCGTGCTCCAGGGCCTTTTCAAAGTAGCTCATTGCTTCGACCGGCCTACCGGCCAACATGTTGGCGACTCCCATATTTCCAAGGGCTTCAGCATTGTTAGGGTTAATTCTTAGCACCCATTGGTAGTCCTTTATGGCTTCATCGTATTTGGCCAGGCCCGCATAGGCCAGCCCACGGCCAAGATACGCAGCGGCTGAGGATGGGGCCAGTTTTATGGCTGCGCTATAATCTTGCAGCGCGGCCTCGTGCTCAAGGTTGAAATTCTTTGCATCCCCTCGAGAGATATATCCCTTGGGATCGGACGGATTCAACTCGATATAACGGGCAAAATCCTTGATGGCCTTTTGAGGCATACCGGCCTGATCGTGTGCCTTGCCGCGTAATAGATAGGCCTCCGAGAGGCGCGGGTCCCGACGTATCGCGGCAGAGAACGAGCGTATGGCAAGGGCGAACCGCTTGGCCTCCAATTGTACCTTTCCCTGGTCCACGTGAATCTTGGCTGATTGGCCTACCGTTGAAACTGTCGACTTAGGCAAGTTTTGAGCCCACGTTGACTGAAGTAAAGCCAACGGTAGCGCGAACGCAATCATAGCGAAGACTCGGCAAATCCAGAGCGAACGATTTGCGGACATCAGTTCATACAAGTATTTCGGAAAATATCTCTTCATATTAAAACCTTTTCTGGATTCGCGACTGAGCGGGAATGACAGGTGCTTTCTGCCGGCACGAGTGCACAGTTCACCGCCCCGTGAGATAGAATAGCGAGGAACGGAGATGACAGCAAAGCTCTTTTTCTCTCTAAGATCTCGCAGCATGCGGCAGGCTTCCAACAGGGAGCTTCCCCATGACATCAGTTCACTACAGGGAGTTGAACCATCATGGAATACCGGGACATTATCGTTGATTCCCAGGGTCAGATAGCCTCGATCACTCTGAATTCTCCAAAAACTTTCAACGCTCTGTCGAAGGATCTCATCGGAGAGATCATTTCGGCCCTTGGAATTCTCGGAGCCGATCCCGCGTTAAAAGTGATCATTATCAAAACAAGTGGCAAGCACTTTTGTTCCGGCCACAACCTCACAGAGATGGTGAATGGCACTGACCACGAGTACCGGTTTATATTTGACCAGTGTACACGAATGATGACCAAGGTCCACCAAGTCCCTCAGGTCGTGATAGCACAAGTTCACGGAGTGGCCACGGCTGCAGGTTGTCAACTTGTCGCCACGTGCGACCTTGCGGTGGCAGATGAGACCGCGAGATTTGGAACACCCGGCGTCAAGATCGGGCTCTTTTGCACCACCCCGATGGTAGCCTTGAGTCGCGCAGTGGGGCGCAAGCACGCGCTGGAGATGCTGATGACGGGCCGGCTCATATCCGCTCAGGAAGCAGAGCGGTACGGCCTTGTGAATAGGGTGGTCCCTGAGGTGGACTTGGAAAAGACTACCCTGGAACTCGCCCAATCTATCGCGGATGCGAGTCCGTTAGTTTTGAAGATCGGAAAGCATGCATTCTACAATCAGATCGAGCAGGACGAATCACACGCATACGAATATGCGGGAAATGTAATGACCTTGAACCTCATCGCGGAAGACGCGCAAGAGGGGATCCACGCTTTCCTTGAAAAAAGGAAGCCCACCTGGAAAGGCCGGTGAACGGGTAGCGATTCTCAACCAAGAAGAGTAGGACCGGCATCTTGCCGGTCGCTGAACATTGACCGGCAAGATGCCGGTCCTTCATCAGGCCAGGAAACGCCAAATCCTTTAATTCCGTGCCGGCGCATTAGTATGAAAACAGCTCCGCGGTCGGCCACACTTATTTTTCGCGAACCGAGAGCAATTCATCTATCCAGCCATAAGCGGCTATCATTGCTGGGAAGCCAACTATTGTCATCGACATGAGGACGGTCTGAGTTATTTCCTCGTTGGTGGCACCGAAATCCAGCGCACGCCGCGCATGGGAGCGCACTCCGCCCTTGGAAGCCGTTCCAATAGAGATGCCGAGCTGAATCAGATGTTGGGTCTTCAAGTCGATGGGGCCGGCTTCTGTGCATAGATCCCCCACCTTTCGGTACGCATCTGCTATTTCGCTGTGCTTCTCCATGAATTTCTTGAAGATTTCAGGCAAGTACATGTTGTCTCCTCCTTGAAAGCAGCACCGCTGCATCATTCACGGTTTGATATCGAACAGGTATTACTGTGCCACTCACTTATGATACTACATTTCAGAGCTGTTGCGTTGACACATGACCTTCGAAGTCGGATATTTTAAGAGTGGCAAACCAACCTCACTCGGCATGCGATCTGTATGACCAGAGTAAGCAGGTTCTCAATATGTAGTGATTTTAACAGGAGCCTAGGGCATACATAATGAATCATCCGGGAGAAATAGCCAACCAACTTGTCCGATCAATTTCTCAGGTTTTGATAGGCAAGGAAAGGCAAATAAGAAACGTAGTTGTGGGGCTGCTCGCTCGGGGCCACATCCTCATTGAGGATATCCCGGGGGTGGGCAAGACTCTACTGGCGTTGGCAACGGCCCGCTCCATGGGGGTCCGTTTCAGGCGTATCCAGTTTACGAGCGATACGCTACCTTCGGATGTCCTTGGCGTCAACGTGTATGATCCCAAGAATTCCGACTTCGAGTTCAGAGAAGGACCGATCTTTACCGAAGTCCTTTTGGCAGATGAGATCAACAGAACATCCCCGCGCACCCAGTCAGCTCTCTTGGAGGCCATGGCAGAGGGAAAGGTCTCCGTTGATGGGACTACGTACAATTTGGCCTCGCCTTTCTTTGTGGTGGCTACCATGAATCCGGTTGAGCGGTTCGGTTCTTTCGAGCTTCCTGAAAGTCAGTTGGATCGCTTCATGATGTCCATCAGCCTTGGGTACCCCGATCGCGGCCATGAACGGGAAATTTTTATGAGAGACATTGAGCATGTTCATGCCGAACAGCTTCAACCCGTGACCGATCCCCAGACGATAAGAAAACTTCAGGAAAAAGTACGCGACGTTAGAGTCGAATCGTCGATCATGGAATATCTCCTGGATCTGGTAAGAGCTACAAGGGAGACTTCAGCCATGAGACTCGGGCTATCATCCAGGGCAGGTTTGCATCTGAAACGTGCGATGCAGGCCGAAGCCCTTCTTGACATGAGAGATTACGTTGTTCCTGCTGATCTTCGAAATGTATTTCTTCCCACAACTTTGCACAGGATACTACTACCCGGAGGATCAATGGACGGGCAGGGGCGGGAACGAAAAAAGGACGTTTTAAATCAGGTCTTGCGTTCAGCAGCCGGTCCAGTATGAGCGGCTGTGGGAGCATCCCCTTTCACCGAAGGCCGGTAGGTTGCACGGCCATTTCCGGTATTATCGGTTACGACTTCACATATACTGACCATGAACTCTGCTGCCCCCATCATGACCGCACCTCCAAGAAATTCCCTCCGCATCCGGCCAACTCGCTCCGGTTGGATCTTGATTTTTCTCCTCCTTTGGATCCCTCTCACCGCGATCGGCACGGCGAACAATTTTTTGTTCATAATCTTTGCCATGATGGTCGGTCTAGCATTGGTGTCTCACAGGCTCGCGCGAAAAAATGTCAAAACCGTTCAGTTGTCGAGGCGCTTTCCCAACGAAATCTTCGCAGGGAACGTTTTCACGGTTCGGTATCTGGTCAAGACCGACACGCGACCGTGCGGAGCGGTCACTTTGAAGTTCGTGGAAGCATCCCCTCTACAGGGTGCGACGGAAGGCGTGACATTTTCCCATATCCCGTCAGGTGACGCTGTCAGTTTGATAGGTTCTTTCTCAGTGTCCAGCCGAGGGGACAAGCGCATATTCCCCGGACTTTTGACCTCTGCCTTTCCTTTCGGGTTGGCTTCGTATTCACGAAGTTGCGGACCCACCGAGTCGGTGCTTGTTTTTCCGCAGATACATTCGGTGGAGGAAGACGTTCCTCCGTGGGTGGGCGGGTCAGGAAAAGGACTGGAGCGGCCTGACCCTTTTGGGACGATCCCTTATCAGTTCCGGGAGTATGTGGCCGGCGACCCTTACAAGCATATCGAGTGGAAAAAGACTGCCAGTACAGGGGGGCTCATTACGAAGGTGTTGTCGGAAGAGGGCGCCCGAGAGATTACCATTCGAATGCCAAAAGAAGCTTCCGAGAAGGCCGTATCAAGGGCCGCTTCGCTGGTGGTTCATTTTGCGCGATCGGCCCGACCCATATGCCTGCAGGGCCCGGGTATTTTGCTGGGACCGGGTCGGGGCAAGGAATTTGCTAACAAACTTCTCACGACGCTTGCACGGTGGGAAAATAAAGCGGATGCACTCACCTTGCCCGATTTTTCGCCCGACATTGTGGTGGAAATAGGCCAAGCGGGTGAATTCGTTTGGAGACGCTCGGGAGACCTGTATGGCCACGCTTCCTGACAAAGCTCAGACCGGACGGAAGAGCGGAGGAAGAGGCAAATCCTCTGCGAGGACCTCATCCGTCTCCATTTTGCCTGGCAGATACCGGGCGTTCAGGTACCTTCTTGCCACGCTTGTAAGTCTGTCCATCGGCGCAGCCTGTATAGAAAACGGCTTACATCCGTCAGTACTGCTAGTCCTGCCCCTGATGATCGTAGCTCTCGTCCGACCGGATTTCTCACGACCATTTTTCTTATCGGAGGGAGTAATCACAGTCCTTTTTCTGTTATATGTGCCTCTTTTTTCCCTGGGCATCCTGATTTTCTACGAAAAACTGTCTCTCCCTCTCTTTGTCGTCTACTTCACGTTTGGAACCATAATGGCTAGGGTTCTGTCACCACTGACGGATCGCAACGTCGCACAATTGATTTTCTTGAGTATTGGGCTGATCCTCATAAACTGTATACTTACCAACCACTTGATTTTCGGCCTTGTTCTTCCCTTCTATCTCTTCGCTATCATGGGAACAATGTTGTCATTCCATCTCGCCCGGAACGCTGCCCCCGAGGATGTAACTCCGGAGACCCCAAGCGGCCGCGAATTCAGGAACCAATGGCATACTCATCTCGTTAAATATGTTGTCTTTTCGGTGACATTGACAGCGTTCATGTTCGTGGTCCTGCCAAGGCCTTTCTTGACAATGCCCGGCCTGAGGACCGCAATGGCGCGGACCGGGGGACTTGCCGATCTGGAGCAGCAAATCACTTACCGGGAAATGGCGAGTATGTCAGGGAGGCAAAGAATCGCTTTTGTCGTCAACGTGGAAAGAGGCACTCTTCCGGAAATCCCGTATTGGCGCGGCCGCGTGCTGGACAAGACCGACGGCCGGGGGTGGTCACCCTCCGATGTAAAGACTCCAATGACAAAGTTGATTCAGGCCGGTCCCTCGGAAAGCGTTCTGTATCGGTTCATACCTTATCGGCTTCACTCTAAAATGGTTTATGTCGCAGGCTTACCGGTGAGGGTAACAGGCCGTATGCGAGGGCTGCTGTACATAACTTCCGCAGGAGAGGTGATCATTGACTCACCTTTTCTGTTTGCAGAGTCGTATATGGTTCGGGCTGTTGATCGCCCGGTCCCTGTAACCCGCAAGTCGCAGTCCATCGATTTGGACAGAACAGGGGTTACACCGCGGATAGAAGGGCTGGCCCAGCAATGGACTGCCGGCTTGTCGTCTCCACGAGACCGAGCCGGTGTTCTGGTGTCAAGACTTCGAAGCGGGTTCAAATACGCGCTCCGGACAATGCCACCTCCTGAAGATGTTCATCCCATTGAGAACTTTCTGTTCACGTCTCGCGCGGGAAATTGCGAGTACTTCGCGGGGGCGCTCTGCTTCATGCTCCGATCCATCGGGATTCCTGCTCGCGTGGTCGAGGGGTTTCTAGGGGTGGAGCGAACCGAGCAGCCCAATGAATTCGTCGTTCGCTTTTCTCGCGCTCATGCGTGGGTGGAAGCCGATCTGGGTGATGGGAACTGGACAACGCTTGACGCGACGCCTCCAGGGAGAGAGACACCCGAGAGCTATCTGTGGAGCTTGGCCGCAGACCTCTACGATTCGCTGGATTACAAATGGACCAAGAATGTAATCTATTTTGATCGTTCGGATCAGGCAATGATCTTTGAGGCATTCACAAGGCTGGTCTCCGGGCAGGTCTCTCTGCCTTCTGCAATTCCCCAGACGTTGAGGCCTTACGCACTGCCCATCATCATTGGAGTCTTGGTGCTTTCAATTGCGGCTTTAATTGTTCTCCGATCACGCCGCAAAGAGGCTGGTTTTGCCGGAATATATTTGATGACAATGAGGGACTTAGCTAAGAAGGGAATCCTGCGACGCGTGCATCCTTGGCATGAGCAGAATGTTGCTGAGATAATCGAAAGATCACCCTCGCTCAAAGGCCCTGTTTTGAAGTTTATGGATAGTTACTTGAATGTCAGATTCGGAAGCGCGGGGAAGCTTGCGGCGGAAACCCTTAAAAAAACCCGTAAAGAATTGCTTGAAAGCGTCGCAAGATTCGGATCAGCCCCAAAAGGACTCCCATGAACTGGATATAGGGGAAAACGCACTGAGCCCGGGCAGGACGTGGTGAGCGAAGTAACCGCTTCGCTCGCACGAAAAAACCGCCGGAAAGATTCTTCATGGGTGTGTGTTGTCAATCGCGCCTGAAGTCAATCCCCGCTTGCAACCCCCACGGCCCGACCCCGTCGCAAATGAACGGCAACAAACCATATCGTCACCGCAACGAGGCCTATGGCTACCAAAATATCCAGTTCATGCGAATACTGTTGCACAAGCATCCAATTCTGCCGCAACTTGTACCCGAGCCACAGTAGAAACGAATTCCACATCGTTGCGCCGATGAGAGTGTACACACAGAAAGGCAACAGCCTCATTCGGCCCAGACCCGCTGGAATTGAAATGAGGTGACGAACCACCGGAATGAACCTGCTGACAAAGATCGTCCACGAACCGTGTCGGCGGAACCACCGTTCGGTCCATTCTAGGTGCTCGTGATTCAGCAAAAGGTAGCGTCCTACGCTGAGGACGACGGGTCTGCCTCCAAAGTAGCCCATGTAGTAAGAAATCAGCGAACCAATGATAGAACCCAGCGATGTGACAAGGATCGCGGCCCAGAGCGAAAACTTTCCTTCGACGACAAGGAAGCCGACAAAGGGCATCACTAGCTCGCTCGGAACTGGGGCCACCATGCTTTCCAGTGTCATGAGAAAAGCCGCTCCCAAATATCCTCCCTGTTCAATCGCGTAGGTGAAGTACCATGCCAGATGTTCAACCATTCTTCCCGCCTTTTATTGGTAAGGATAGCGGCTCTTGCCGCTCACCGACCCGCACATTGTCATAATCAAAGAGGCTCGGCAGCGTTCTTCTTTAACTCTTACCGCCGCTGGTGTCTATCATAAAGTAATTCCAGTCATGGGTCCAGGCGGAAATTCTAACACAAACGAGGATCTCGGGTTGACCCTGAAGAGAAACTGGTGCATCTTCCTCGTTTAAGGCGTGGGTCCACCACAAACACCTTGAACTTAGATGAAGGAGAAAGAAAGGAGACCGCTTTGAGAGTTCTATCGGGCATCCAACCGAGCGGATCCCTGCATATCGGCAACTACTTGGGTATGATGAAGCCCATGCTTTCTTATATGAATCGCGAGGAGCTTTTTGTATTCATTGTCAACTATCATGCCCTAACCAGCGTAACTGACAGGGAAAAATTGGCGATAGGCACATTGGAAGCCGCCGCGGACTTCATGGCCTTGGGCCTCGACCCTGACAGGTGTTTTTTTTGGGTCCAATCGGATGTTCCTGAAGTGGTGGAATTGGCCTGGATCTTAACTTGCATTACGCCTATGGGGCTGTTGGAACGGTGCCATTCGTACAAGGACAAGATAGCTAAAGGAATTTCTCCCAATCACGGCCTATTCGCGTATCCTGTGCTCATGGCCGCGGACATCCTCCTCTACCAGGCTAACCTTGTGCCGGTCGGAAAAGATCAAAAGCAGCACATCGAGGTGACTCGCGATATCGCCATGAAATTCAATCATATTTTCGGCGAGACCTTTGTCGTCCCGGAAGGGGAGATTAGCGACGCAGTTGCTGTCATCCCGGGAATCGACGGACAGAAGATGTCCAAATCATACGATAACACCATCGAAATATTCTTGGACGAAAAGACGCTGAAAAAAAAGGTCATGAGCATTACTACGGACTCCACGCCTGTTGACCAGTCCAAGAATCCCGAGACCTGCAACCTCTTCCAGATCTACCGCCATTTTGCCCCTCCGAACCGAGTTGCCGAAGTGCTGGCGCTTTACCAGCATGGAGGAGCGTCCTACGGTGCCATCAAGAAGGAGCTGGCCGGGGTCTTGTGGGATTTTTTTAGTGACGCCAGAGCGGAAAGAGCGCGGCTAATTGCGGATCCCGGTCATATTCGACAAGTGTTGGCCACCGGCGCTGAAAAGGTTCGGGCAATCGGCGGACCAACTCTGGATTTAGTGAGGCAAAGAGTGGGAGTAAAGTATTGATACCTCCGCGCGAGGAACGAGTACCCGATATCCACCA
>WSSedB2T2DRAFT_1000014_pt1 | contig 15792 bp, 12 predicted proteins | sample WetSurSiteB2Tule_FD_9469 | JGI IMG/M metagenome (IMG submission 9469)
CTCAAGTGGTTCTTGTCAGAGGAATTCCAAAAGACCTGCCGTACTACGCGTACCCTGTTCCCGGGGGGTGGCGATCGGTTGAGGAACGGGATGATCTACCAGATGGATTTCTCAAGAAGTGGCACAGACACAGAGACTTTCACGCGTTCTATCGCAACTTCAATTCGGCTTTCCGCAATGTAGGCGGTCCGAGGAAATTCTTCCAAAACGAAACAATCAAGTAGGCATTCAGCGGAGGTGAAAAAAAGGAACCATTTGGTAGGTTCTCACGCCAAGCATTGGTAGCTGTATACATTAGGCCATTACAAGCGCCTCCAACCACTACACTTTTGCATCGTAATGTGAGTACTGCATGGTGAAAATACCCCTCCCCTGGCTCAGTGATCGCAGAGCAGTTGAATACCCGAACATGGTCACTAGGGGAACGATGGCTTCTAGGACGGAAGTTTTTCCGCGGGGAGTAACTTGCTCAAGCCTTCCACGTCGGCTGTTTAAGTCAGCGATGACCTCCCCAACGAATTCCTCGGGGACGACCACTTCGACATTCATATACGGTTCCAGAAGAACAGGTGACGCCTTTTCACACGCCTCTTTACAGGCTTGCGCCGTGGCGACTTTCAGGCCCAGTGGGGTCATGGACACAACGTCTTGTCCCAAGGCCTCAAGCGTGATCTTGACATCCACCACCTCGTTTCCGCCAAGAACGCCCGCCAGTGTGGCCTCCCGTGCCCCTTGTTCCCCAGCGCTGATCAAATCCTGCGGAATGGTGTCCAGTCCGGCTGCCAATTGGAAGCTAGTCCCCTCTCCTCTGGTTGCCGGTTCCACTCTGACAGAGACCTCACCAAAATGGCGCACATCGTGAATTTCGCGGTCGAATATCAGATGAGCTTTGCCGGAAGATTGAATAGTTTCCTTGTATACGACCTGCGGTTTCCCAGTCTGGACCTCGACTGCGTACTCCCTTTTTAGGCGATCGAGGACAATATCCAGGTGCAGCTCACCCATCCCTGATATGAGCAACTGGCCGGTTTCTTCATTTTCCCTGAAGGCAAAAGTTGGATCTTCGATTCCTATCTTTTCCAAACTTGACATCAGCTTTTCTTGATCGCTTCGGGTCTTGGGTTCGATAGCTATGGAAATCACCGGGATGTGCATGTCGAGCGACTCAAGGACCAACGGGGCCGACGCATCGGTCAACGTATCGCCCGTCCTAGCTTCTTTCAGTCCCACGGCAAGCGCAATACTGCCTGCGGGTGCGGATTTGATCTTCTCGCGCTTGTTGGCATGCATAAGGAATAGTCGTGCTACGCGCTCACGAACGCCGCGTGTGGCGTTATAAATCTCCTTTTCCGACTCGAGTTCACCCGAATAGACCCTGAGATAAGTGGTTCTTCGTCCCTGGTCCATCATGACTTTGAACGCGAGAGCACAAAGAGGCTCACCCCGTTTTGGCGAGCGCTGTTCTTCAGCTCCTGTCTCCGGATTGATGCCAACGACCGGAGGGACATCCATTGGAGAAGGGAGAAAGTCGATGGCCGCTTCAATAACGGGCTGTACGCCTTGATTTTTCAGTGCAGATCCGCAAAGGGTGGGGACAATTCTATTTGTTATAGTTCCTTCTCGCAGGCCCTTTATAATTTGGTTCTCATCCAGGTTGTCATGCTCGAGGTAGTGTTCCAGAAGCTCTTCATCCATTTCCGCCGCGGTCTCTATCATGAATCTTCTGGCGTGTTCCGCTTCGTCCAGATAATCCGGCGGAATGTCGATGTGCTCATACTCCTGCCCCTGACTAGCCTGATCCCAGATGATTCCTCTCATCCGAATTAGATCCACGACTCCGAGGAACTCATCCGCGGACATCATGGGGATTTGTACAGGAACCGGATTTGCTCCCAATCGCTCTCGCATCATTGAAACGGCACGCTGAAAATTTGCCCCAAGGCGATCCAGCTTGTTAACAAATGCGATTCGAGGAACCTTGTAGCGTTCGGCCTGATGCCACACCGTTTCGGTCTGGGGTTCCACCCCGCCCACCCCACACAGAACAGCCACGACCCCATCGAGGACCCGTAGAGAGCGNTCGACCTCGATGGTAAAATCCACATGCCCAGGCGTGTCGATCAAGTGGATCTCATAACCCTTCCATGTAAAGGCTGTGGCTGCGGAGGTTATGGTTATGCCTCGTTCCTGCTCTTGAGGCATGTAGTCCATGGTAGCGGAGCCGTCATCGACTTCGCCGATCTTGTGGATTTTTTTGGTGTAGAACAGAATTCTTTCGGTCAGAGTGGTCTTTCCGGCATCAATGTGAGCCGTAATCCCTATATTTCTGACCTTGGAAAGGTTTTGTGCCACGATTACTCCCGTTGCCCCTTCTACGACTACACCGTTTCGGGGTCATTCAAACCAGGTGACTGTTGGCCGGGGTTGTTGGGCCCACCTAGAATACAATAGGACCGACCGCCGAAGAGACATAAGTCTCTCTCCGGTCTCGGCAGCCTCAGGTGGCCTCAGCGCATGTGCACACAGATTACGCATCTTACTCAAACGTTGTCAAGTGGCTTACCATGCTAATATAGTTTGCCTTTTCCTCCCCCACATGATAGGGTCGCATCCGCTCGAAGTGCATTTTCCATGAATCAAGTGGTGACGTTATGGAAACTATGTCCAATTTTTTTGAATGGATTAATGGACTACTCGGGGTGACTGGGCCAGGCGAACTGGTTATGCATCCAGTATTCCTGGGGCTTTGCCTCGCAGTTTTCATTTACGCTGTGTTAACGCGCATGAAGTATTTAGCTCTGACTCTTGCCGGTCTGATGGGCGGGGCCGTGATATTTCATTATCTGTATCCCGAGCAGGGTTCCAACCTGGGTGACCTGCTGACATTTGTTGCTGCAATCGGCGCGTTTGTGCTTATGTTGGTCTATTTAGGATTTATTCGGGACTAAGAATCGCCCCAGTATCACCATGCAAATACAAGCCGAGTCCGTGGGAGCCATGAAGGGGGGTTCCTCGTAGTGGTCTTCATCCCGGGTTCTAAATGCGCTAAGCCCACCTACCTCAGCAAGTCCGAGAGAGAGATCCATGCCTTACATTGTGGATGGAAATAATGTAATGGCCCAGGCGGTGGGTTGGCACCGGGACAAAGCAGCGGCCCGGAGAGGCCTGATTCATGATTTGGTACACTTTGTCGCCTTGCAGAAGGTGAAGCTCAAGGTGGTCTTTGATGGAGCGCCCGACGAAGAGTTCCCTGAAGGTCGCAAGTATAAAGGCGTCCACATCCTGTACGCCCGCCCAGGTTCGGACGCAGATTCACGGATAAAGGAATTGGTAAGCAAGGCCTCTTACAAACGAGACTTGGTAGCAGTGTCCTCGGACCGGGCATTGGCCTCATTTATCCAGCATCAAGGAGCGAGAGTAATATCTTCGGGCAGGTTCAGGGGCCTGCTGGCGGAATGCCTCAAGCAAGGAAGTTCGAGGGAGAAGTCCGGCCAAGGGGACCGGGTAGATGTCGAAGAATGGCTTGAATTTTTCAAGAAGTCTGAAGGATAGCTCGTAGCAGATGAATTCGGCTGGGACAAAATCCGCTCTTTCTGCTTGGCCCGCACCGGCAACCGCTACAAACGGCACCGTGGCTCTTGTATTGCCGAAAATTGAACGCACCAACTCTATCATGGCATTTTCTGTACGCACCGGGGGCTCTTCTCCACCCCCTTTCGAGTCTCTCAACTTCTCGGTCAGCCAAGGAGATGCATTGGAAAATGTTCAGTGCAATTACACGACCATGGCTGAACGCCTCGGGATTGAAGCCTACAGCATTGTAACTTGCCGACAGGTGCACGAAGACAGTGTGGAGATCATTGACGCCATTCCTCAGGTCCCTCCGCGTGCTGATGCGATCATAACCTCCACCCCCGGAATTTATCCGGCTATTAAGACGGCAGATTGCCTTCCCATTCTGTTACTGGACCCGATGCATCGAGTCGCTGGAGCGATACACGCAGGATGGCGGGGGACAGTGCTCAGGATTACTCGCAAGGTTGTTCGAATGATGAAAGGCCGCTATGGAACAAATCCCACAGACTTAGTAGCAGGTCTGGGGCCTGCCATCGGACCATGTTGCTATGAGGTGGACGAGGTTGTCCTGAAGCCATTCCGTCAAGCCTTCCACCAGGCTCAGCAATTTATCATCAGATCTAAATCGGGAGACAGGTCGAAGGAAAGCCATCGCCTGGATCTGGTCGGAGCGAATCGCTTTGAACTGATTCAAGAAGGGGTGCCCTTGGCCAACATCCATTCAACAGAGCTTTGCACTTCCTGCAATTCTGCCCTCTTTTTCTCGTACAGAAGAGATGGGGCCAAATCAGGACGCCACCTTGCCGTAACCGGATTCAAACCTTGAAACCAATATGCCCGGAAAGGGCCTTATTTAGTTCCTCTTCTTCTATTTCTTACCTCACTCGGGCTAGCAATGCTTTCAGGCCGATGGCCGCGTCCTCTGGGAGCACGTAAGTGGGCACCCTTGCTTCGTGCAGTCTGGACCGATCCGGCTCAATTCGTCGGATGGATCCGATGAAACAGGCGACGATAGGTTTGGGGAAGCGGTGTGCCAGCTCAATCAGGGCATCTGAGGGATATTCCCAGTTCTTGTGTTCACAGAAGATGGCCAGAAGCGCGTCTACAGACTGGTCTTCCAAAACGGCCTCGGCTATGTCGTGAAAGGGTTTGATCAAAAAAGCACCTGCCGCGCCGTCCACAGGGTTCTTGTAAACAACCGGAACCGACGGCCCAAGGATTTCCGCTATGCGCCGAACGGTTTTTTCCTCCAGTTCAGCTAACTCACAGCCTGCTTCTGTACGAAGCACATCCCAGGCCACAATGCTGGGTCCGGCCGTGTGAGTAAAGATACCGAGCCTTTTGCCTGTAGGCATTTTACTTATAGCTAGCGCCTTGCAAACGCTAATCATCTCTGAAACGGAAGCGACCGTCTGAGCACCTGCCTGGCGCAGCGCCCCTTCCCATATTCGAACCGCTCCTGCCGCGGCCCCTGTGTGGGTGACAGTAACGCGATCCGCGTCTTCGCCGATACCGCCCTTGTACACGATAACCGGCTTATCCGGCGTTATCTTCGCGACCTGATCTACGAAAAACCTGGGCTCCGCGCAACCTTCAGTGAAGATTCCTATTACTTTCGTGTCAGGGTCATCTTTCAGGTATTCCAGCAAGATGTGAAATTCCAGATTGACCCTATTCCCTACGCCAATCCATTTAGCTATGCCCAGTCCTTCATCATCGGCTCGCCCTTTGATACCAAGCCCGATTCCCCCGCTCTGGCTGAGAAACGAGACATTTCCCGCATGCAGAATCCTGGGGTAAAAGGTGACGTTGAGCTTGGCACGGGCATTGAGAAATCCTAAGGTGTTGGGGCCGACTATCGGCATATCACTCGCGGCTTCTCTAAGTTTGTTCTGGAGATCCAAACCCTCAGGCCCCATCTCGGCGTAACCACCGGCCACCACAGCGGCGCCGCCCACTCCGAGTCTGCTCAACCGGGCAACCATTTTTACGGTGGAATGCTGATTCAGAGCCACAACCGCCAGATCCGGGACTTCAGGAAGATCATCGAGATCTTTATAGACTCGTAGTCCCAGGATTCTTTCATGCCGGGGGTGAACAGGATACACGGGCCCTGGGAATCCCCCTGTAACAACACTGTCCATGATCGCATGGCCCACTTTGTCAGGGCTGTCACCTGCCCCGATTATCGCGACCGACCGGGGGGCGAACATCTTGTTCAGTCTTTCCCGAAGACCTTCATCCATGAAACCGATCCTTTCTGTTACATCACTGTACAGGCCGAGCTAAACGGAAGCTTGATGAAACAGGACAGTGAACGTTGTGCCGCCAGATTCCCGACAGCCGCTGACGTCGTGCACATGAGGACAGATCTTGATTCTTCCAGGGCAGAGGTCGCGGCTGTTCGGAATATACCGGCATCGTTGGCTCTCGAAGGAGATTTCAAATAACCCTGCTTCTGAAAGTATCTTCAATCTCAATAATTCTAGACCCTTGCCCCCTGCGTTGAAGTCAAAAGGGTCTTTACTGGAATACTCATCAGTCGCCTGAGTATGATGAAATCCGTCGAAAATGAACCTCTGGTCTGCCAGAGGGATTCCTACTCCTTCATCCTTCACCTGAAATCGAACACCCGATGGAATTTCTTTGAGCGAAACAGTTATTGTGCCTTCGTCGGGAGTGTTTTCAACAGCGTTTTTTACTAGGGTTTCAAGAATAATGATCAAAGTCCTGGAGTCAACCGCATCGGTATGCACAGGGGAAAGGTCCGAGGTCAGCAATACTAACCTGTGAGAAGCCGCCTTTCGTAGTATTTCGACGTGCTCTTCGATCGCGGATGCCATGTCGACACGCTCGGGTTTAGGAGCTGGCGGTGAAAAAACCTGTTCCACGACATCCAGGATGTCTGTCAATCTCCGAAGATTTCGCCGAATTCGCTCTATGTTTTTCTCCGATTGATTAGCGCCTACAACTACTTTACTGAGGTTTTCTACGGATGCGCTGATGATGGCAAGGGGGGTGGCCATCTCGTGTGACAAGTGGTTTACCGCTCTTCTTCGGGCCCGTTCGAGGGATTTGAATGCGGTAATGTCTCGGAAGACTATGACGACGCTTTGCATGGCGGGGCTGCATTCGTCAACATCCAGAAAAGCGGTCGCTACTGAAAGATCCACAGACTGTCCATCCCGTCGTTTAAACTTGACTTCCCGACTCAAGGAATGGTGTCCGCTGTGAAACAGATTTACAAGGACTTGGCAAAAATCATCATTGTCCTGATCTCCGGAAAACACCTCTTGAAAATGCTTGCCTCTGAGTTCCTTTTCCGTGAAGTCCAAAATGCGGAGGGCAGCAGGATTTACAGTGAAGATATCACCGTTGCATTCAAGGGTGATCACCCCTTCGTTCATACTTCGGAGGATCAACTTTTCGATCGGTTCCATCTCAGTAGAATTGTCGAGTTCAGGGGTTTGGGTGAGATTATCAGGGCTCATGGCATCTTCCTTCTCACGCCCGGCGAATCCAGATCGCCGTATCAAAGAAATGCTCGGTGTTCATAATGCATTCACTGCCCAGTCCGTCCCTCTATTGGCCCATCCGCACATGGCCGGCGGGGCTTCTCAGGACCTGAAACGGATCGCCGGAAGTATACTCATGGAACGATGTTTCGAACAAGCTGTCTTCTATAATGTGATGATAAGCGAGAATGCGTGCGGCGACCAGCCATCGACGATGGAATGAAAAAGCCTGTGCCGCCTCTTCCTTAAAAACCTAATGAGTAACATAGAAGTAGACAAGCAACTTCATGTTGTGGTAACATTAAACTAAGCATGTGCCTGTGAAAAAAGGAGTTTTAAAGATGCGGTCGGCAGGATGGATTGCAGCGACTCTGGTATTGACTCTTATGGCTGCTCAATCCATGGCTTTGGATGAGAAAGCGGAAAATTATCTTGAGAATGGAAAGGCGGCTCAAAGGACCGGCGATTACACTAAAGCCATCGATCAATTTACGCGGGCAATCCGTGTGGACTCGGCGAATGCTGACGCATTCTTCCGGCGAGGACTCTCGTACGAGCGACTGGGAAATGCGAAAGAAGCGATTAACGATTATACCAGGGCACTTCAACTCAATCCCCGGCTCGAGACAGCCTTTAACAACCGAGGAAGCGCCTATTATAGACAAGGCGATTTTGATAAGGCGATTCAGGACTATGCACAAGCCATTGAACTTAATCCTTCCTACGCGCTGGCCTACTATAACCGGGGCAACGCTTATCACGGAAAAGGTGACTTCAATCGCTCCATTCAAGATTTTACGCGGGCGATCGAAATCAACCCGGCAGATCGGGACTCGTACAACAATCGCGGTTGGGCGCTGTTGCAAAAGAACGAGCCTGAACAAGCCATCAAAGACTTCAATTCTGCACTACAGCTAGATCCGGAATATGCACTCGCATATTACAACCGAGGCAACGCGCGACTCAGAGTTGGAGATAATGAAGCTTCCATAAAGGATCTCTCCAAAGCCATTGAGCTGAATCCTCAATATGCGCTCGCTTACTTTCAAAGGGGAAACGCCTACTTCAAAAAGGATAGCGTTGACCAGGCCATTAACGACTATAACCAGGCGGTCAGAATCAATCCGGCGTACGCGGATGTGTACAACAATCGCGGCTGGGTATTCTTCAAGAAGGGGAACAGTACACAAGCTCTTCGTGACATGTCGAAAGCAATTTCTCTGAATCCCAACCTGGCGAGGGCTTATGCCAACCGGGGTTGGGTCCACAAGAGCCGCGGCGAATGCGCTAAAGCGATTCCCGATTTTACAAAAGCACTGGAACTTGAAGACGGGCCTGCGGCTGTGTACACGTTTCGAGCCGGCTGTTACTTGGACGCGAATCAGCAAGAACCCGCCATCAAAGATCTAGAGCGAGCAGTCAATCTGGATGCCGGTGATCCCGAGACCTTGAAGCAATTGGGGGTCCTGAAAGAGAATTCCGGGGATTATGATGCGGCCATCAAGCTGTTTACTTCGCTTGTTTCTTCGCGACCTGATGATCCGGCTGCGCACTTCAATCTGGGAGTAGCTTTCGGGAAGAAAGGGCGAGTTGCTGACGCGGTCCGGGAACTCACCAGAAGCCTTGAGCTGGACCCGAAGAATAGAGAAGCGCTTTTTAAAAGGGCGATTGCCTTTGAGTTCTTAGGCGACAGCAAAAGCTCCCGGGCGGATTTTGCGGCAGGTCTACGATTGCCGGAAAACAAGGAAGTTTCCCGGCCGCTTAGGCAGCCCGTGAGCGCCGCACACGTAAAGGAAATGATGACGTCTCGCTAGATTAGCGTTGCTGCCCGCTTGTTGGGAAGAGGAATTTATTTGTCCGCATTCCTCTCAGACTTAAGCTCGGTAAAATTTGCTCATGGGGCAAAAGCATGGGCTCATATCGAACCTCAGTACTAATACTTTTGATCTTTGTCATGGCTCTCATGGCGCCCGTTTCCTCGCGCGCTGCGGAGAACGCAAAGACCTTGTTCTCTGAGGCAGTGGAGTCCCACTGGAAATTGGAACTCGACAAGGCAATTCAACTTTACACGCGCGTACTTGCGCTCGATGTAAGTAATGCCCAAGCGTACTTCAACCGTGGGGTAGCCTACCGATCCAAGGGAGACGAAAATCGCGCTTTCGCAGATTTCTCTCAAGCAATCACAAAAGACCCTGGACTGGTGGACGCTTTATACGGCCGTGGTTTAATTAACCTTCACCGCAAAGCATATGACAAAGCGTTGGAAGATACGGACCGAGTTATAGAGTTGGACGCCAAGCATGCCGGTGCATATCGTGTCCGTGGAGAAGCCCAAATTGGTCTCGGAAACTTCGAGGCCGCGCTGGCGGATCTGAATGAAGCCCTGAAGCTATACTCCCCGGACAGCGAAGTCTATTTCCTCAGGGCAATCGCCTACCAAAACAAAAAGAATCCGGACAAAGCCCTGGCGGACCTTGACAAGGCTCTGGAATTAAACCCGAAGCACGTCGGTGCTTGGTTGAAAAAGGGAAATCTCTTTGTCGCGGAAGGGAAAGCAAAGAAAGCAGTGGAGGATTACAACCGGGCCATCAACCTTGACCCTAACAACGCTGAAGCATTGAATAATCGCGGCTGGGCCAAGGCGGATTTGGGAAATTTGGATGAAGCGATAGCGGATCTTACCAGGGCTCTAGAGTTAGATCGGAAATTTGCTCTCGCCTTATCAAACCGGGCCGCGGTTTATCGCAAGATGGCTCGGAATGATGCTGCCCTGACGGATTACACTCGCCTCCTAGAACTGAAGAATTCGGATCCTGCTATCTATGTTGCCAGAGGAAGTATCCTTTTGGATATGGGCCGGGGCAAAGACGCTCTTGAGGATTTTGACCGTGCATTACAATATCAGCCTCAAGAGCCGTCGATTCTCGCGCTTCGAGGCCGGGCCAGAGTAATTACCAGCCGATACAAAGACGCCATAGAGGATTTGAAGGTAGCTCTGGAAGCCGAACCGGACAATGTGGAGATCCTCCTCAATCGAGGGACGGCGTATGAAGCTGTGAAATCTTACAAGAACGCCATAAATGATTTTTCGCGAGCCATAGAAATTGACCCTGGATCTGCCACAGCAGAAATGTACTACAACCTTGGGAAGAACTATATTCTCGACGGAGATTTAGATAAGGCTGTCACAACCCTGACCAAAGTTGTTCAGATGCAACCTACTCATGGTTTGGGGTATGCGAACCGCGGGGTTGCATATAAGGAACAGGGGGAGTTCGCGCTAGCGGTGGATGATTTTCGCAAGGCCCAGTCGCTCTTGAAAGAACAGGACAGAATCGCAACCGTAGGTCGTCTTTTGAATGAAACGGAGAAGCGCATGCGAGCATCTCGCCCCCCCGCTCCTGTTCCGGTCATTCCTCAAAACTCACAAGACGCGGAAACCCAGCCCTCCACAGAAAGGCGACTCTGGTAGCATCTTTCTTTGTCAACAGCGTCCGTTGTTAAGTTCGCAGGAAAGGAAACGGGGCTGGAGCGGACAAGCAGGTCTGGTAATGTATCACCCGCTTGGAGGTCTATTGGCCTTAAGGGTTTATCCGTATCCTAAGCGTTTTCTCTCGAGCACTGGTCTTTTCCCAGTGCCTTTTGTAGACGAATCGTATCTTTGTTTCACCTTGCTTGACCGGAAGAAAAACGAAAGTCTGTGTCCCGCCGGCACCTATTCGCGCCTTAGCGGGTCGTTTGAAATCGTCGGCCTTCAGGTTGAGAAAGGCTTTGTCAAACGAAGCTTCCCACTTGTAGCCAGTGCTGGGGTTGGATTCCAGAGGGATTTTGAATTCCTCGTTCACCTTGACTAATATCTCATCGACCTGGGCTCTACAGTTCGTGGCTGGAAGCAGAATCAGGAGCGGGTATAGCGTTAAGAGCGCCAGAGTGTACCGACCTTTTCGATACATTTCTTTGATGAAATTCATAATAGTCTACCTCCGTGCGCCCAAACGGTAACCTCTGGACAAAACAGTCGCGAACGATGAGATTTGTGTCAAGTAAAAGCTCCATCCCATCAAATACGTGTGATATAATTCCGCGACTCTGAGTATCAAGGAGCATCAAGTCTTGCCAAAATTTGAAATCAAACACAGAAAAAGCGGGGCGGTCATTTTTGAGGGGAAGGCCAACTCCCTGAAAGAACTCGTGCAATCTGCCGTCATATCAGGAACGGATACATCCTTATCACAACTCGTGGTTACCCGGCTTGGCCTAAAAAAGAAAACCAAGGTGAGACTTTACGGCGCGGATCTGCACGGTGCAGATCTTTCGGAAATAGATTTGACCGGAGCCGATTTGTCGGGCGCAGACTTGTCCGAATGCAATCTTGCGGGTTCATGCCTGAAAAAGGCGATACTCGCGAGATGTAGCCTTTCAAAGGCAGATCTTTCGCGTACGACCCTCAGTGAAACTGATTTCTCCGAGGCTGATATCTCGGGGGCCAATCTGAGGAAAGCACAGGTGGACACCGCCAATTTCTCGGAAGCCCTTTTTTCCGGAGCCGATTTGTCAGGGACCAGGTTAACAAAGGCCAATCTAGCAAAAGCCAATTTTTCGGGGGTAAAGCTGACTTCGTCAGATCTTTCAAGGGCGCAGCTCAGTGGAAACAACCTTACCAATGCCGATCTGTCATGGGCAATTTTGTCGAAGGCGAACATCGAGCGGGCAGACCTGTCATCGGCCAATCTTGAACGAGCAGACTTGACGGACGCACGACTGATCGGGAGCAACCTGAGTCGGGCTAACCTGTCGGAGGCGAATCTTCAAGGGGCCAATCTAGCCGGGGCGAATCTCGGTCATGCTGTGCTGACCGATGCGAACCTCAGCGGCGCTAAATTGACCAACGCGAACCTGTCGGATGCCAAGTTGCATGGAGCGAAGCTGGCGAGAAGCGATTGCAGCAGTTCCGACATGATTCGGGCCGACCTTACAGATGCGGACCTGGAAGGTGCAAATCTTTCAGGCGCCCGGTTGAACGAGGCAAACATGGCCGGATCCAGCATGGTTGGCATCAATCTTACCAATAGTCAGCTTGGCAAGGCGATCCTGAATAAGGCATCGCTCTCGTCGGCAAATCTGGCCGGCGCGCAAATGGAAGAGGCGGATCTCCGGTTGGCAACACTGGAAGGAGCGGACCTTTCAGGAGCCAACCTTACCAAGGCCAACATGGGGGAAGCCATTTTGCAGAAATCCAAGTTGGTGAGCGCGGATTTAAGCGGTGCAAACCTTGGAGGGGCCATCGTGGTGGATGCCGACATGACAAAGGTCAGTGCTTTAAGGGCCAATTTTTCGGCCGCGAATATGCAGAATTCTTGTCTGGACGAAGCGAATCTTTCCGGAAGCAACCTAGCTGGCGCGAACTTCTCCGGCGTCAAGATGACAGGGACTTCGGTTGCTGGGGCTGATCTCTCGGGAACCGATTTTTCGTGGGCGTTCATAAATGGGGCGGACTTTACCGGCGTCAAGATTGCCGGAACTAATATGAAGGGAGCGAAACTGGCGGATGTGAAGGGAATCAAGCTCAAGAAGAAACCGACATAGAACCTCCCTCTATGCCGACTCACCCAACTAGAACCTCCAAGTACTTTCTTGCGATTGCATCCACAGAGAATCTCTCCGCAGCGCCCTTTAAGAACATCGGGTCCGGGGGATTTTCCAGCGTCTCCTGTATGGCACGAGCCACCTCTTCAGAGTCCCCTACAGGCGCCAACTTGCCATAATGCCCCCCGCCCAGGATCTCTGTTGTGCCGCCTGGACAATCCGTGGCCACGACAGGAGTTCCGCAAGCGAGAGCCTCGATAACCACATTGGGCAGACCTTCGAAGCGAGATGTCAAAGCCAACACCGAGGCATTGGCAATAAAAGGTAAAGGATTTTCAACAAAACCCGGCAAGGCTAGGACATCGGTTATGCCCAACTCTTGTGCCAACGATTCCAAGACAAAGCGCTCCGGGCCTTCTCCCAGAATCATCAATCTAACGTTCCTGTTCCTTCTAACCATACTGAATGCTCTCAGCAAGGTGGGGAAATCTTTTTCAGGATCTAGTCGGCCCACGCCAATGATTACAGGACGAGCGCCTGTGGCGAACCAGGGATGGACCACCATCCGGCTGGCCCTTTCATGGAGTTCGGGAGTGACGACAGGGTCATATATGACACTAATCCTGTCTGCGGCCAAGTCCAGAACTCGAGCTAAATCAGCAGCTACTCCTCGCGAGACGGCAATAATTGCATCTGCCCTGGGATAGAGCCTCTTAGCCAGGAAAGGTATCAACCGGCTTCGTGACTGTGGCGCAGTCTTGGTGCTAATTCCCATGAGGCTTACCTCGCCTACGACTACTCTAGTTTCACTGCGGGCAAGTTTTCTGGCTAGGAGAGAAACAATATTGCAGTGCCCCATCTTTGAAAGGAGCGCGTCCGGTGATTCGCGACGCAAATAAGAGGCTAAGGGAAGGATGGCGGTAATTGTCCTGGTGGTTCCGAGATCCACCAATCTGACTGAGTCGGGAACTTGCGAGCGGTGCGGCCCTTTTGCGGAAGCAACCACTAGATCTGTCTGATGTCCCCACTGAGCGAATTTTCGCGCCAGATTCAGCATAACGCGTTCCGCTCCACCGCCCCCGAGCGATTCCATAAAAAGACTTATCCTTCGGCGAACTTCAGACATCAAGATCGGCTTTCCTGTCTTAATGAAAACTCAGCATCGAGTTAGCGGAGTGGCTTCGGAACCTTGGATGGCCTCAAGCGCCAGACACGAGCATAAATAGTGCTCTCGAATTCCGTGCCGCAAGTGCTCTACAGGAACGAGAGTTCCATCCTCGGTGATACCATAGAAGAAGTATCCGTATGGCTTTAGCAGCGACTCAATCGCAAGAGGCGGGCAATTCGCGTGGTGTTCAAGAAGTATTGTGGGCCTGCAACGCGCCAGCAACTGTTGCGCCCCTTGTAACACCTTGTGTTCTGACCCTTCTACGTCAATCTTTATGAAATCCACTGTTTCCTGTGCACAAACTGTGTCCAAGGTGGTTGATTCAATATCCATGTGAGTCCCACCTTCCGGGGCTAATGTGCCTTCCGACACCAAAGAGGCTTCGGTGGGAATCTCCCCTGGCGGGATAAGGAGTCGAGAAATGCCCGGAACATCGGAGACGGCTTTTTGCACCAGGTGGCATCGGTCTTGGAATGCGTTAATCGCCACGTTTGCAACAAGTCTCCGATAAATTTCCGGCACGGGCTCAAAAGCAATGACTCGTATCACCGAATTAGCGGCACATGCAGTTAGCGAAAATGTTCCGGTGTTTGCTCCAACATCCACAAAAAAATGTCTCGCACCTATCATTCGATAGAATACCTTGAATTCACCGCCCAGAAAACGTACACCTTGCCAATAGAGGGCCTTACCAATGCCATCGCCAGGAACCACCGAGTAAGAAAATAGTTGTTCAGCCGGAAGCCTTACCTGGAATGTCAGCGATACGGGTAACCACTGCCACACTCCCCTTGACAGTTTCCCGGTCTGCGAGGCGGATCTTAACGCTTTCCTTATTGCCGGGATGGAAGTTATTTTAATCACAAGATATCTGACAAGATTCTTGAGCAAGGATGGTCTCATCAATTTATCCGACAGGGCAAGTTTTCTTTCCATCCTACTCTTCTCAGCCGTAATGGGACTGGACGCTCCTCATGTGGGGGGCAATAGGTGTCCCGGCACATGGTCGGAGACGCTCAGCCTTTCTCCCCTAAGAAAGCCAGAAAAGGACTCGTCCAGTTTGATTCCGGATGCCTGGACCTGAACACTAGACGGAGCAGCAATCCCAATCCCACCGACATAGGTGTCCCGACCTTGATCAACCATCTTTTCCATGCCGTCCGGTGAGTTTCCGGCAGAGCCAGATGAAAGACCCCAATATATCCACAATAAAGAGTTCTAATGTTTAGCCCTTCGAAAAGTAGCTCAAAAGCGGAAGGATCCATAATTGCTAGATTATGTAGTCCGACAATCTCCGGAGAAAAAAATCTTGTAACCAGCAACCGTACGTTGCGAAGATTCGGAATTACCACTAGCAACCGACCGCCCTTCTTGAGAAGATCCAAATGTTTTCGGACCACAACCGCGGCATCGGAAAAGTGTTCGATGAAGCCGTAGGAAGTTACGACATCGAAATGTTCGTGAAATTTCTCCTGAAATTCCTCGGAAAAGAAATCAGCATGGATTACCTGAGCCGGATCAAACCCGTTCGCTGCAAAGGTCCGTCTGTTGATTTCTACGCCTGGCGCACTGTATTCTACGCCGTACGGGATATAGCCCAAACGCCGGTTCATTTCGACTAGACGTAAGCCCGGCGCACTCCCCACTTCGATTAGCTTCCAATCAGTTCTCTTAGGTAGATGCGGTTCAATCAGGACCTTCCGAATCAAATATTCGGGGTATCCGCCCGTCTGAACAAAATCCGCGACAAATCTTCGTGCCGAATCGGAAGGTAACCGATCCAACAGACGCCACGATAGAGACTTTGAGGCGGCTTCATATTCCGATCTTCCATTATAAACTAAATCCCAATATGATTTGGGCGCCAGATCATTTTGGCGATTGTCATCGGAAAGAAGTTTGAATTTTCTATTCATTGGATCCATAGTGAAAAATCGGCTGTCATTA
>WSSedB2T2DRAFT_1000015_pt1 | contig 14849 bp, 19 predicted proteins | sample WetSurSiteB2Tule_FD_9469 | JGI IMG/M metagenome (IMG submission 9469)
TGGATGGATGAAAATCCAAGGGTTATAAAATCCTTTAGTCGTGAATTTTATCCTGCATTGAATAAGGATATAGGATATCCAGATTCAGCACCTAGAGCACAGGGAAATCCACCAAATCCACCAGGCTGGAATGCACCAATTCACATTATTGATGTGGTTTATCAGGATATAGCATGACAGACATTGATTGTCCATATGGGGTTACTGGGGTAACGAAAGAAGAAGACCAGCACGAGGGGCGATGTGTAAGGGATAATAAGTCGTGTTGGAATAGTGTGTGTAATATAGGTTGCTGGAAATCATGTAAGTGCCATGATAAATCGTGTAAGTGTACAGCAGAGACATGTGAAGGAGATAATATATGATACCGGGCATGCTCAATTTTGTTACTGGTGGTCAGTTTGGTAGTGAGGGTAAGGGAAAGGTGGTTGGATATCTCTGTAAGAAGTATCCGATAGCTGTATCAATCTGTAGTTTTTCTAGTCAGGCCGGCCACACGGTGGATAATGGTGGTACAAAATATGTATTTAAGCAATTACCGGTGGCCACAGTAAGTCCTGAAACTATATTGTTAGTTTCGCAAGGCGCTATTATAGATCTTGATAATCTTCGTCAAGAGATTGATACACACAAGGTGACCGAGAAGAGATTGACCATTCATCCTAGGGCAGTTGTTATTGATCAACGACATAAAGAGCTTGAGATGCAAGACAGTGATGGCCCTGGTCGTATAGCCTCTACTCAGAAGGGTAATGGAGCTGCTATGGCTGATTTTGTTCTCAGGAATCGTAATCTTAGATTAATGCAAGATGTTCCAGAGTTTAAGAGTTTTCTAGGTGACACTCGTGGAATATTAAATAGTGCTCTTGATCATGGAGCGGTATGTCTAGCTGAGTGTGCACAGGGATACTCTTTAGATCTTTATCAAGGATTTTATCCACACGTAACATCACGTGGTTGTACGCCGGCCGCAGAATTATCTAGAATCGGTGTATCACAACAGCGAGTTGGTAGAGTATATGGGTGTTATCGAACTTATCCAATTCGAGTTGGAAATATAGAAAAAGATGGTAAGCAGTTTGGTTATAGTGGTGATGGGTTTGAGGACCAGAAAGAAGTTACATGGGAAGATATTACAAAATGGTCTGGTTCAGAGAAACCGTTGTTAGAGCGTACAACTGTAACAAATAGAATCCGTAGAGTTTTTGATTTTAGTGTGCTTCAATTCCTCGAATCAGTATCTGTTACTGGTGTAACTGATGTATGTATTACATTTACAGATTACATAAATGCAAAGGATTATGGCGTAACTGAATTTAATAATTTGTCTTCAGAAACTATAAAGTGGATAGAAGACTTAAGGCTCCGTTTTGATGATATCTTTGCTATTATGCACCCAAGGCTATCTATGCTAAGTACGGGACCAAAGAATGATGATACTGTTGATTTTGATGCTGCGCCAATGGCGCGTGTTGGAGGGTCTTTTTGGACTAAGTACTAGTGTAAACTTGTACTAACAAAACTTGTACTAATGTAAAGGAGAAGAACAATGGGATGGGGTGATACAAAAGGAAATCTTGGTGATCTTTATATGGGTAAACTTGATGCGAATAAGAAATATCGCATCAGATGTTTACTAGGTATTTTTGGCGGACCAACAGAACCGATCAGTTTCATGGTGCATCAGGTTCCCGCTGTTATTGAAGGAAATAAGACCATTAGGACTTTCAGTACACAGGGTCACGCTTTCATGGGTTTTGATAAGGATGGTCTATGTAGATCTGGTCTATGTGGTCAGAAGGATCCGCTATGGGCAATGCTTAATGACGACGATAAATATTACCGTGATCGCGAGAAGAACATCACTGGTGAAAAGCATTTTCCTCTAATCGTTCAGCATGGAATGTTTGTGTGGTCATATGAGCATAATGCTGTAAAATTCCTGAAGCAGGGTAATCAGCTATTCAAGGCTATTCGGACCATTTTGGAAGGAACAGATCTTGAGAGAGATCTCTTGATTTGGAAGGAACAGACATCCGGAAACAAAGCTTTTAGCACCGAGTATAAGGCGGTTGGAGTAGACAAATCTCCATTCAATCCAGGAATTGAGATTATTCCAACAATGTTGGATTGGGAAGGTGTTATACGCCGTGAGTTACCTCCTCCGTTCGATAACCTTTTACCATACATTAAGGGCCAGACAGAAGGCGGTAAACCACTACCTAGTAGATCTACCGCTATGGTGAAGTATCTCGGTAGTAACATGTTCCAGATAACATCTGGATTACCGCAGTCTGGTCCGTCGCCTGAGGGTCAACAGGAACAGCCGGTGGCATCCCCCTCCACACAAACGGCTGTTCCTGCTCAGGCGATATCACCACAAGCGACAATACCAGCAGAGCCTGAAGAACCGGAGCCAGGATATGAACCGGAGCCTGGACCAGAGGCTGAGGCGGCTCCAATTAACGAAGGGGAGTTAACAATAGAAACCGCTCTTGCCATGGTCTGTACGAAGGGTAAGACATATAATGGAAAGACTCTCAAGGATATTGTTGATGTTCAACCAAACTATCTTACTTGGCTTGGTAAGAATCTGAAGGAACCAGAAGACGAGAGACTACGTTTGTCGGCTGTGATGGTTAAGGATGCTCTTGATAAAGGTGAAATCAAGAGAGATCTGACTAAACCGGTAGTATCAAAGAAGGAAGCGGTAACTAAAACAGCAGCGGCTGTTGTTGCTCCACCTACAGAAACTGTTGATATGGTACAGGTATGTGATAATCTTCTAAGAGAGAAGATAGGTGTAGATAACGACCAAGCGATGATTAACATTCTGAAGAAGCATTCTTCAGGTAAAGTGAGTGTACTTGATCAATTTCTACTTAATAGGTGGCCTCAAGAATGCCTCCAGTCGCTATATGATGAGTTGAGCGCTGCGTAGGCATAGGGGGAGGGCAACCTCCCCCGTCCATATGGTATCGTAGGTTCGATCCCTGCCCCGACCACCAAGAAATAATATGGCGGGCGAAGTGAGAGGCTTCGGATACCACCACCTTAGGGGGTAATAATGGGATGGAAAGAACTTGATAGTGGTCTAGATAAATGGCAACCAAAAGTTGACATTATTTATGATGGCCTAAGTCCGATCGATGCAAGAATTTACTTCGGTCAGTATTGCCACGATAAGAAACGGGGTGTGTTGCTGTCAGAAATAGCTGATATGCCAAAGGGGAAGCAATATCTCCGATGGATATCGACTGATTTCGACAAAGCAACTGATGAACTTATCCAGGCTGCTGACGAGGTATTAAGATGATAAAATTTACAGATGAGATTAGTAAGTTTAATCTAGAATGGCCAAAGAAAATTACCCTCTATAAAGTAACTGAATTAAAACCTAATGGCAATTACTTAAAACGTGGTCCTAGATTATTAAGTTGTAAATATGAAAAATTTCAAGGCGATATGTTTATTGAGTGGATCACATATGACGCTGTTCCACTTATGCCATCAGTAATTACTGATGAAAATCAGATAGATAGATCTAGACTAGGTTTTACTCCTTACGAGGCATGGGAGAAATATATAAAGTGGGTTGCATATGCCTTGAAAGAAAATGAAGATATTTTTTTACGTAGATCGAAATTTATTGAACTTGCTGAAAGACATAGAGATGCATTGGGAAATAATACACCACAACTAGTTAAGGATTGTTTATCATGAAATATGAATGTATTAGATGTGGTACTACATGGGGTGATACAGAAGCACTTAGACGTGAAGTAAATTTACAAGGATTACAAGAAGATATACAACATATTATTGCTGATAAACATTGTCCAATATGCGACGCTGAACTAAATACGGAGGAAGACTAATGGCATTTTCAAAACAAGCACCGAAGGGACTTTATAGGATTGTTGGTACTGTTGAAAATATGATCACCAACAAATATAAAGTCGGTGGTATGGCAAGTTTACAGGCTGATCGAGCGATTTACATAATAGATTCTGGTATTCTTTCATTAAATCTTGCTGTAGGTACGAATGGTCTTTTGGGTGGTAGGATGTCCATGATATGGGGTGATACTGCATGTGGTAAGACGATGATCTATCTATGTATGATTGCTCAGACCCAGCGCAATGGGGGGCGGTGTGCATTCATTGATGTTGAGGGTACATTTGATATTCAATTTGCTCGGATGCTTGGAGTTGATACAGACGCACTATTCCTTGTTTCTGCACAGGAAAAACGACTTAATGATAAGGGTGAGAGATTACCTCCTCTCTCAGGCGAACAGTTGTATGATATTATTAATTTATTGATTTACTCTGGACAATATCATCTAATAGTAACAGACTCTATTACTGCCATGGTTCCGCAGTTAGTTTTGCAGAAGGAGACAATTACTCAGGATGCTCAGAAGGGTGCACTTGCTCAATTACATTCTTCTCAGTTAAGAAAGACCAATGCTTATCTACTTACTGCTCCACATTGTCACTATGGTATGATTTCTCAATCGAGGACCAAACCAGAAATTGGCCAAGGTCAGCAGACTAAGAAAGAGGGTGGTAAGTATTCGGCTGGTGGTAATGCTGCCAATTTTTATGTCTCATATGAAATGTATGCAGAAGTTCATAGACATGTAAGAGAGCGACTACCAATTGCTGAAGGTTCAAGTATTATGATTGAACAGGATGTGGGTGTTGATGTATCTGTGATGCTTGAGAAATTGAAAGTTGGTAGGGTAAAAGAGCCGGCAGAATTTTATGTTGATTTAAGAACTGGTGTATGTCAGCCAACTGATGTTGTTCGTACAGCACGTAAGCTGGGATTGATTAGTCAGTCCTCTTCATGGTTTAAGTTTGGTGAACATAAATGGAATGGTGAGGATGCTGCAATACAGGCTTTACGTGAGAATGAAGAGACTCTTGTAGAAGTTAGAGAGGCTTGTATTAAGACTCTTGATTGGAAGTTTACTGATTTATCTCAGGAAGTTGAAGCGCCGGCACTAGAAGTTGCGGAACCTGGAACAGAAGAATTTCAGCAACAAGTTGTAGAACAACAGGAACGTGATAAGAAATTTGTACCAAGGGCATTAACGGAGTAATTAATGGGAGTAGGAAAGTATAAGGGATGTAATAAGGCAAAATGGCAGGGTTTAGAGAGATTTATTGGTTTTATAATTGGTGGTTCACGAGTTTATGGGCAATCAGATAAGGCTGCAGCTAGATCTTCTGGTCAGGACGTTGTTGCAGTTGGTGATTGTCGATCGGAAGAAATGCTTGGTGAATGTAAATCTTACGATCCAGTCGCCGGCAATACATGGAGAAAAGAAAATCCATATGAGCCGGCAAGATCATTTAGAATTGATCTTGAATGGTTAGAGCAGATTAGGGATGAAGCTAAATCAGTTGATAAACTACCATTTATCGCCTATAATAGGAAATTTTCTCAGAAGACTGATACGCACATCATTCTTGATTTGGATGTTTTCATTCATCTATTGTATAAAGCTGGTTATACACCATACGAAAATCTACAACAAGCAGTTGAGGCTTGGAAAAATCGACCAAAACCTGAGAAGAAGGTAAATAAAATATAAAGGTACTATAATGAATTACGATATTGCACAAAAAGTACAGACGCGTAACAAGAAAGAACTAAATGTAATAACTTTACGAGGCATGAATCCTGAAGAACTTACTGCTGCAATATATCCATTAGTTGCTGTTCCGGTCGTGAGTCCAAATACTCCTATTGATATAGAGAATGAGGTTGCGCCTCTATTGAGCGTTATGGCAAATGAAGCGGCTTTTTTGGCTCATATGTACTCAGTTGCAGTATCAGTGAAAGCCGCTTTAAAGAGAGCGGGTACTAGTTCGCAGGGGGCCGATAATCATGAGGCACAAGCAAAAATAGATATACTATATAGAGCACATAAAGCTGCTGAAGATCAATATTCGGCTCTATCTAGAGTATTAAAAATATTAGAAAATCGTCCACATAGTGCGTTAATTAAATCAGGAACATGAGTATTAATTTTAATGATATGACTAATTTGGTTAGTTATTTATATGGTTCTTTTAAAGTAGCTAAGTTTACTGTTAAGGATTTTAGAAAGAATTTAGATTTTAGTGTTGTACAAGTAATTGTACACAAACAAGAGGTTCCGCTCCATTGGGATGGTGAAGAGATTGGTCGATTATTTAAATATGATTTATTTGGTTCTGATGTAACTATATATGCGGCAATATTGGATCATAAATATGATAAGTTTATGGAATTCATGAGGATGTTAGGAGTAGAGTTCATTGATACAACTTCATTTACACCAGAATGAGTGTATAATAAAGGGTCCATACATTTCAAGCGTTATTGAAATGTTTGATGGGGCCTTTAGGTATGAGGAAAAGGGTGTAAAATATGTTAAACAGCATTTAAGTAATAAACTTTCACATTTAAAGAAAGAGAAGTTACAGGAAATACTTGATTCGGTGGTAGAAAGTGTGTCATTAGTTAATAAAGATCGTCCTTCATTCCCATCCGGTCTATTACATCAAGCACAGCAACTTATGAATGAAAGAGGATTTAATTATGAAGTGATAGACCATATTGAGCATCCAGAACCAGAATATAAGTGGAAATTTCCTAAAGGTTTTGAGCCAAGGGATTATCAACAAAATTGTTTGGGTGTAACTGGTGTAGTATTACATTCGCATCATATGATGCTTGCACGTATGGCCACTGGAGCGGGTAAGACATTTGACGCATGTATGACGATAGCCGAATATGGTTTACCAACAATATATATAGTTCCATCTTCCTTATTACTGGAGCAAGCATATGAAGATTTCTGTTACTTCTTTGGTAAAGACAATATTGGACGTTTGGGAGCGGGGTATGCTGAGGACGCTCCAATACAGATCGCGACTATACAAACCGTTACTACAATGTTGCCTGAATCGAACAAGAAAAGTTCTAATAAAAATGGCAAAGTTAAAGCAAAAAAGAGATCTTCCACTAAAACAGGAAGAATGGGTGGCTCTATATCTACAGAAATATGTGGACAAGGGAAAGCCATTACCGTTAGATGTTCCAATGAAGACCGCGCCATGGAGCGAGCAATTTATTTCGCTAGAGCTAGATTAATAATAATTGATGAAGTACATAGAATACCTGCAGATCTTTATTATTCATCTGTAACTACATTATTTCCTAATGTGTGTTATACTAAGAGTTATACAGCCACTGATAGACGTATTGATGGTAAGTCGATAAAGATATTTGCAGCAGGAGGAGACAATCATTTTACTATATTACCCGCACAACTGATTAATGAGGGATATCTTACTCCTCCTATGATTTATTTTAATGCGGTAGAATTGAGAGAATTTCCAAACTTTATTAAGGCCGATGATGAAACAAAATTCTTTAAGCAATATAATGCTTTCATAAGATATCAGATTACAGAGAATGATGAATACAATGAGAAAGTAGCTATGTTGGCACTTAATGCAACCATGAAGAATAAACACGTTCTTATTGCAATTAATAAAATTGAGCATGGAGAGAATATACAAAAATTTATTAATTCTGATGAAGCTGAATTAGTACATTCTAGTACTCCAAATGCATGGGATAAAATTAAGGCCTTTCGTGCTGGTGAATATCCTATATTGATAAGCACATTATGTTCAGAGGGATTTAATGCCCCCTGTATTGACAATCTTATTATAGCATATGACTCAACTGATACGGAGCAGGTTGTAGGCCGAGGTTTGAGATTGAATGATGATAAAGAGACTTGTAGAATAGATCATATGTTTCATTATGTGCCGGCCGGAAAGAAGTTTCGACAAGCCAAATATCTACTTAATCATGCGTATGAATGTCAGAAATTATATAAGGAACTTGCATTCCCTATATTGAAAGATATTAATGGAGCTTAGACTAACCTCTTACTTTAGATGCGAGTATATAGGTGAATTAGAGGAAATGATTGAGGAGTGTAATATAGTTCGACCAAGGAAAGGAAAGTACACCTATCTAATAGATCAATTCTATGGTTACCAGATAATGTTTCCAACACATCAGATGTTATTAAGGGATTTGATCAATGGCCGTGAACTTCAAAAAATTGCTGATGGAAGCTGACAGAAAACTTGCCAGAAAAAAGCGAGCGAAGATAAGAAAACCAAACAAAGATTTAGAATCACCAAAATATGATCGAATACTGGTAGGTACAGTTCTACCGAGGAAATTCTGATGGGAATACGAATCGGTCCTGGACTCGCTATTAAATCGATGTCGAAAGATGCCAGGAAAATAATACTTGGTGTTTATGATATTGTATCAGAGTATCAAGATGATGTTTATTTTGATGTGGCGGTGGTAGAAACTGCTGCTAGGAGATGTACACCACCTAAATATCTAAATATGGCTAAGAGATGGGTAAAAGTTCCAAAGATCAAATCCATAGATGATTGGCAGAAATCGCTTTCCGATTTTGCTCACCACTTCGAGAAAGTCTCTGAGTCATCAAAGGGCATATCATGGCTCCATAGAAATAGAGATTCTTCAGAAATTGAGTGGAACATGAACATGAGTATGATCTATAATGTATGCTCACAGCATATAGTTGAAGACTGGAATTCATATGAAGATATGGATTTAATAATAAATTGGGCAAATAATTATTCATATTCTCTAGTGGTCGAAGGTATTAAGCGTGCTATACAACAAGATAAAGTATTTATACGATATATAGATGCCATATTACTTGGCCTTTATAAATGTGAAGTGGCACAAGCTGGGGAGGAATATGAGAGGATTTCACAAGGTCTTTCGACAATGCAATTTAAGAAGAGTAGCGCCGCAGATGATTTAAATAAGAGCATCATCGATAAAGCTAGAGAAGCCGCAAAAGAGAGAATCCAAGAGAAGGAGTTACAGAATGTCTTCCGAGATGAAGATTGATAGATATGAATATAAATTATTAGATGATGGGCATTTACGTATATATGTAGATGGTGTATTACAAATGGTAATTTATACAGCCAATGCTCCACAATGGCACGGTGCCATATTAGCATTATATAATGCATCAATTAATAAATGATTATAGATCGCAAAGCCGCGACAGATGCAATCCACAATCTTATTCCCCTACATAAATTTCTAGAGGATGATGGTTTAGAATTATTTAAGAACCGGACCGGTTGGAAAGCAAGTTGCCCTTTTCATTCCGAGCAGGATCCATCTTTCACAGTCTCGGTGTATGAAGGGGTTGAGAGATATTATTGTTTTGGATGTCATGCTAAAGGTGACATTATTCGGTATGTACAAGAGCAACAATTAATAAATCAAGATGAAGCTATTATCTTTCTTGCCGAACGTTATGAATTTGATCTAGAGAAGTTTACACGTACCCCTACTTCAGAAGAGGCTGAGAAATCACGACTATATGATGTGATGATGCGGGTAGCCAATTATCTTCATGAGAAGTTAGTTGGTGAGCGTGGTGCACCATATGAGTATGTTAAGGGTCGTGGCGTTACAGACGAGATTATAGAGGAGTTTAAGCTTGGTTACTCAATAAACTCAAGTGATATTATGAGTTTTATTTTCCAAGAAAAGTTGATGCCGGCCAATGGTTTAGAATTTGATAAGGAGTACTTATGGAGTAATGTAATTACTATGCCAACCATTACTACATCTAACCAAATAATAGAATTTCAGAATAAGATGCTTAGTGAGGGGACAATTAGATTTGCATCAACTTCTATATCACATCCATTATATGATGCAAATCAGATGCTATATGGTCTTAGACAGACAAGAAAATCAACTGATAGACACATCTATGGTCTAATCGGTGTTGAGGGTAGATTCGATTGTATTGTTCAACATAGTGGTGGAAATAGAAATGTAACGGCACTATCAAGTTCGAAATTTGATCAGAGACATATAGATTTACTAAGAAGGAATAGAATTAAGAAGTATACAGTAATTTTCGATGGTGATGACCCAGGTATAGAATCTGCGGCCGCATTAGCGTCTGATCAATATCTAAAATTTGGTGACCTTGATGTAAAAGTTAATTACATACCTGAATATAATTCAGATCCAGCGATTTATTCACCAGAAAAGTTCCGAGAACTTGTAATTAACGCTAAAGCACTACCTATTCATTATATAGATGTTTTGGCTAGTAAGTATCCACTATTTGATATTAATAATTCTCTATCATTTGTAAAAGATGTGGGTAGATGTGTAATGACGATGCCCATGTTTGAAGCTACTATTGTCGCAAGGTATGTAGCAGAGAAATTAAATACAAATGAGGCAGACATATTAGATTATTTCTTTATACACTATGGGGATAATTTACATAGCAATATAGGTGCAGAGAATTCATTAATAAAACAGTTAATTGAAGAAGCTGATGGTGTATTATATTCAGAAATAAATAGACGAATAGCAAGAGATGATTTTGCACTAGAGAAAAATAAATATTTATACAATCTAATTGAGATAAGGCTTGCCGATTCTAAATTAATCTCTTATGAGTGGTTAATTAGACAGGCTCGAGCGGATAAATATGAAGAATTAGTAGACCATATTGAGCATAATATTAAGACTGCACAGATTATTGATATTACATTCTGTGTTGATGATTTAGTTGATAAAGCTCAGCGCCGAACGATGGTCAAATTATCAAATAATATTAAAGCTAAAGTCAATGATCTTAATATGCCAGTAGCGGCTATTTTAGAGGAAACTTCTGGTAGTATTGTATCAATAGTTCACTCGGAGAGTGGGGCACCGACTAGGGGGTCAATCTATGACAGGGTTCTCAGAATTTACGAGGAGAGAAAGAACGCTGAAACGGCAATCTTTGGTCAACCGATGGGAGAACGTTTTCCCACCGCTAACATGCTGCTTGGTGGTCTGGAGATTGGTCATGCATGGTTATTGTCGGCTTCAACAGGGGTTGGTAAGACTGTTACCGCTCTAAATTGGACTTGTGATTGGACTATAACTGTACCAGAGGGATATGAGGCTGCTAAGGTTCTTTATATTCCACTAGAGATGGACCCGGCCGTATTGACCATGAGACTATGGGCTATTCATTCTGGTATAGGATTTACAAAGATTCATAGGGGGATGCCATTAACCAAAGATGAACAATATGAACTTGAATATACTAAAGAAATCTGCGGTATGGTTGGTCCAATTATAGCTAAACCGAGAGAGAATACGCTTTCAGCTATAATTCATGAAATAAATTATTGGAAGTTGAAAGAGGGGATTAATATAGTCGTTGTAGACTATCTACAAAGGGTGTTGCCTTGTCCAATGACAGGTGATAGACCAGATTGGGATAGATATGACTACTCTGCGATGCGAATATGTGACATGGCCCAGGTGCGCGGAGATATTAGTGTAGTGGTACTCTCTCAACAGAGTGATGAAGCAAAGAAGGCGGGAATAGATGCAGAAGGTGGAACCTCTAGAGCTAAATCGATCCCTAATCACTTTGACGCCCATATTATTGAAATCCGTAAAACAATTAAAGATATTGAGCGACACGGTGCACAAAATGGGAATAGGTATCTTAAGTTCGACAAAACTCGATTTTCACAAGAGCAAATGATTATACATGCACATTTATTTAATCATATTGTGATAGAAGATAATACGGAATTATCTAAATATGGAAATTTAAGAATGGGTGAAGCGGGCGCTCTAAGAGCATTAGGTATGGATAGAGAGATTATAGTTTCTAAGGGAGAATTAGGAGGAGTAATATGAGTATAACAAGAACATTTGGTAGATTTATGGTACATCCTGATAAAATCCTTGTCCGTATTTGGCCGATTACGGGTATGGATAATCGTATTGGTCTTTGGTTGCCTCCAAGTGCACAAAGACGTGAATCAACATTCCGTTGGGGACGTATTTTGCAAGTTGGGGAGCGTGTAAAAGAGCGTTTTGTTGATGAATTTTGCGTTGGTGACGTTGTACTCTGCAAGAAGTTTGTTGATGCGGTTTTTGGTATGGAAGGAAAGTTTAAACTTGCTGGTAAATATGTTTGTGTCACAATGCCTACCGAATTACTTATACGAGTTGAATTTGAAGATACTGATGCGGATAATGAACATATACCACCAAGCATTAAAGAGTCTGTTTTTAATAATGCTGGTGAGGTTATAAGGATATGATATTAGAAGGAAAGCAAAAATTATTTTTAGATCAATTACTTAATCTAGCACTATGGCAAGATCCTGGTTGGGATCGATTCAAGGTTACCCATCGAAGAGACTGTAGAATACAAGTTTCGTGGCGTTATCGAAGGCACGATAAAGATGCACCTTATACTATCTCAGATAATGAAGATTTTATGTATCTTACTAAGGCCGATCTAGGTCAGGTATATTGTTGTTTGGTGGAAGGGCTTAAACAAACTGGTGTAATTAAGATATAGGAGAGATTATGTCGTTCATATTGTTATTGGCCGGTACGACCGGAACAGGTAAGAGTTCTATTGCAAAGATGATATTTGAGCGCAATAAGGGTTGGCGGTATGTCGAGTCCGGTGGTATAGCTAGGTCATTGGCCACTAAAGAAGATCTAGAAGATTTTAAGAATGGTAAGATTATGGCTGATGAGAGGTTAATAAGATGGCAATGTCTTAATGCAATAAATCGTATCAATTATATGTTTATCAATGATGAGTATAAGGGTAAAACTCCAACTAATATAGTATTAGATGGATTCCCTAGAACGCCTCCTCAACTGGAATTTTTATTTGCTGCAGATGTTCAAGTTAATATGATAATTGGTCTTAAAGTAACTGAACGAATAATGCTTGATCGAATTGAGAAACGTAAGAGGGATGAAATTGATACTGCTGAGACAGCGAAGAATAGATATGCGGTTGAATCTGGATTAATAAAATCTTTGATGTATGAGGCGGCACGTTTCGGTATAAGACAAGAAATGATAGATACTGATTATTTATCTCAGGAAGACATATATAATGCAGTTACTAGAATGTTAAGAGGATTAGGTGTATTATAGATGGTTGATTTTGCAGCGTTAAATATACTTCGTGATTTGCGTAAACGTATTCGTGCTTGTTCAAAGACAGAATGTACTTTACATCCATCTTTTGGGAATGCTAGAATGCCAGTACCAGGGAAAGGTACACTAAATACTAGGTTTATGCTTATAGGTGAAGCTCCAGGTGAGCAAGAGGACAAATATAATGAGCCATTTTATCCAGAAGCAGAGTCAGGAAGTCTATTAACAAAATTGTTAAGTGAAATAGCCATGGAAAGGAATCATATTTATATTACTAATATAGCTAAATGTCATCCTGAGAGTAATCGTGATCCAAAATATACAGAAATGAAGTGGTGCGAAGAATGGTTAGAGGAGGAAATACGATTAGTAAAACCAGAAGTAATAATAATGATTGGAAGAATAGCAAAGAATTTTTTGGTTCCATCATCTCCTAATATTACTAAATGCCATGGTCAGATATTTGAGAGTTTTATGCAACCAGAATATTACTCATTCTTTGATGACAATCAACCAAACAATGATCCAATAGATCTTGAGAAACGAATTTACATGCCCATTTATCATCCATCATATATAAAACGACAAGGAGGGACGAGTTCTAAAGAATATATGGAGACTGTAGTGGATCTTGAGCAGTTACTTTTTAAATATTATGATGAACAATATGGTTGGTTAAAGAGATCAACAGGAGGACAAGATGTCACTTTCGAAGAGACTTTCTGAACAAATTGAGGCAATAAAACAGCCAATTGTGGATCTAAATAATACATTTACAGATGTCGTAAAGACAATTAATTCAATAGTTCAAGCAGATTATGGTGATAAACCTGAACTCCTAGATAAAATAAATAATACATATGAACTTCAGCATCGACTTATGAGTACGATGAATTATGCTCAAGCTCTTAGATCTGAGATAGAATCATTGGAAATCTATCTTAAGAAAGTGGAGATAATGTAATGAGTCTATGTATACATCATGATGATCTTGATGGATGCTGTAGTGCCGCGATAGTTGGTATGTTTGATAATACTTGTACTTTTATTGAGGCTGATTATCGACGTTTTCCAATCGAAGACATTAAGAAAAATGAGATTTTATTTATAGTAGATTATTCTCCACAGCCGGTAGAATTGTGGGATAAAGTTCTTGAAATTACTAAGAATGTAATATGGATAGATCATCATGAAACTGCTATTAATGCTTCTAATGAGTATTTAGAAAAAATTCAATTAACTTATCCCCCCATGAGAGGTATACGTAATACCTTGCATTGCGGGGCGTGGCTTACATGGGATCATTGTTTCCCTGGTAGATTTAAACCATCGGTGTTAAATATAATAGACAAATGGGATAGATGGGTACATGAAGATAACGCAGATATACTTGCATTTGTGGCCGGTATGAAAGTGGAGGATATGAGTCCTACATCTTCCATATGGAAAGATCTATTAAATAATAATATGATAACAGAATCAACTGCCATCCAGAATGTGATTCGTAGTGGTATGCCAATACGTAAATTTGAAATTCAGCAGGATTATAATGATATTAATAAATATCATTATACAATAGAATTTGAGGGTTATCATTGTATAGTTCTCAATACAACAAAATCAAGTTCTAAAATTTTCGAAAATGCTCATATTATGAGTATGGGTGATATATGTATAGCCTGGAATTTTGATGGTAAGATGTATACAGTACATTTATACTCGAAAACTGTAAAAGTTAATGACATTGCTAAGAAATATGG
>WSSedB2T2DRAFT_1000016_pt1 | contig 14598 bp, 12 predicted proteins | sample WetSurSiteB2Tule_FD_9469 | JGI IMG/M metagenome (IMG submission 9469)
GCTGAGCAAGATGTTGGCTTCGACCACCGCTTCTACAGCNGGTGTCACGGATTTCTTTTCTACAGCAAGCTTGGCCTGGAGCCCGTACTCCAACAACGCGTCATAGCAGAGTCGAGCCAATGCTAGTGAAGAAAGAGTGGGCGGACACGCCCCGGTAAGAGCATTTGGTTTGCAGCTTTTGGCGCACGTATCTGCTTCCCAATAAGTAGCCAACGCATCCCCCATTCCAGATATCAGCAACTCTACGGGAGCATTGGCCACCAGCGTCGTATCCACTAAGACGCAGTCCGGATTTTTCGGTAGAAGGAGATAGCGCTGGAAAACACTCTGCTCCGAATAAATTACTGACAAAGCCGAACATGGGGCGTCGGACGCTGCAATGGTGGGAACAACGATCACGGGGATTTTCATTTCATAACCCACTGCCTTGCCTGTATCAATTACTTTCCCACCACCGGCGGCAATTACAAGATCAGCCTGGTTGGCTTTAGCGATGACCATCAACCGCCTGATCTCCTCGTCTGAGCATTCGCCTTTGAACACTTCCTTATGGCAGCTTACCTTGTGGTCTTTAAGGCTGGCCTCAACCGTGGAACTACAAACGTTGAGCGCCGTCTTTCCTCCTATGAACAAGGCCTTGGTACCCAGCCTGGCGGCGTGTATCCCCACTTCGGCGATCGCTCCGGCCCCTTGAACGTAACGACTGGGCGCAAGAAACATTCGACTCATTTGAATTCCTTATCGTATTCATAAAGTTCCAATGGCTAATCACTTTTCCCAAGCATCAGTTTTATCATGCACCACCCATTTTTTCACCAACCGAAGGAACATACTTTTGTGTTAAGCGTCCGCTCGATAATCCGGGCTTGCCGATTACATTAGTCCAAGACGGCTTTCAACATCAAACTCTTCACCAGGGGCAGCTTCAGGATTGTCACAGGACGCATATGTATCTTTTCCCTCTTTATATTTGAGGGATGGACTTTATCGAAAAGCAAGGGGGTATCTTGCGCGGTGAGCTTACCCTGTGGAAACCCATCCCCCCTCGACTGACACGTTGCTCGACTCCGGAAAATTAAACCCACCAGCGCCACACTCAAATTTTGTGAAGAGCTGATCTAATCTACTTTTTAGAGAAGTTATCGACCCTGGGGCCTCCTCCGAAATACCTCTGGTTTGAGTATGTTTTTGCCCTGTCGGTGCGATATCTTATTGACCCATGGTCTTGGCTATGTGTCTCATCATCTGACGACATACGCCTTCGTAAATCTCAAAGGTCAGGAAGTAATCCGGATTCGCTTTGATGAAGGAGGAAGCCATTTCTCTGGCCGCTAAGTCTATGTCGAGCGAACGACGATAAATGTCTTCCAAACGGGCTCGCTCTTTTATCGCCAAATCGATAGAAGAGCTAATATAGCTCTTCGCCTCATCACCACAGATATAACCAAAATGATCTGCACAAAAATAATCTATTTGTAGCATCTCCATTTTCTTGAGACTCTCCAAATATAGGGTGAAATTGGAATTTGCCGAGGCAAGAATAGTCCCTTTGTAGGGGATTCCTCCACCGTCCGACGGGAAAAGCGCCCTGATCTGAGGAACGTAAGCGGAGATTGAGCATGAAGAATGTCCAGGAGTCTCAAATATCTGTATTTCCCTATTGCCCAGGTCGATAACGTCTCCTTCGGAAATTACTTCACCGGACAATCCTACGGGCCAATCGAGCTGGTGCACAGGGTATGGCACATGAACGTTCATGCGCTCAGTCAGTCGGCCACTGAATTGGTTAATGGTATCGATGTTTTTAGGTTCACTTAGGATTTGCCATGCCCTTGCCGAGGCATATATTTTGAGGCCTGGGTTCCGTATCCGAAAAAACGGCACAATTCCGATGTGATCAAAATGGGCGTGAAGGATTATTATTCCTTGGATTCGGTCTTCCTTGAGTCCGAATTCATCGAACTGATGCAGAAGATCAGGCACGAGGTAACTCATGCCACCGCTGATAATCACTGACCCATCCCGGCCTTCCAGCATATATACTCCGGATTCGGGACGTCCTAAATACCACAAGCCTTCACAGATTTTGCCGGGATTTTGACAGTTCACAGTTGCTGCTAATTCCTTTCATTTGAGAGAAGGTTTTCAGTTGAAGCACCATTGCCATTTGACGGAAAGAGGACCTCGCCAGGTTCATTCTGAGACAGAGTTCAATTCTCCTCCACTTTATGAGATCTCGCGGTCTTTCGCAATCACTCAGACTCGTGGCCCTGTATGCATCTTCCCCTCTTCCTATATTTGAGAGTCTAGGGCGATCATCCTTGAGGGTGTATGTCGTCAGCAGAAATGGGAACTTTGACTCTCAGAATTAGAGGAGAGTTTCGGGACGCCTCAAGAAAGTGGATTTGTCACCGCCTTCTTTTCGCTTTCGCGACCTCCGGGGGGGCCCATTGGATGGTGAACCGCATTACCGCGTATTATTCCTCAGCCACCTGACCAGATTAAGTGTGGTGACTCAGAATTCCCGACTCACAGAGGACTTCATGTTTCGCTTTCGTGGACTTCCGGCCCGAATCCAAGGCTTTGCGCAGTCTGTATCATAGTAAACATACGACTCTTTCTCTCGACATCCCACCAGGAAATCATATACTATGAGCAAGGAGGCAGGCAGATGATTCGGACTATTGAAGCCATAATTGATGAGCGAGGGAATGTAAAACTCCTTGAACCTGTACAACTCTCGTCTATGCGGCGGGCCTTTGTGACCATACTCGAAGAAGCACCCGTTGTATTGGTGAATGAAACAGCTCTTCTGAGTGAGCCGGCACTGGCGAAGGACTGGAACCGACCGGAGGAGGAAATGGCGTGGTCACACCTACAGCAGGATCGGTAGTGCTTGTCCCCTTTCCTTTCCCGGATCTATCTCAAGCCAAGCTACGGCCTGCGGTGGTTCTAGCCGATGCTGGCCCTGGTGACTGGATTTTATGTCAGATTAAAAGCAACCCCTACGGAGATTCGCGTGCCATTGAGATGACTGACAGCAGTTTTGATGCAGGCTCCCTTCGCATCGCCAGCTATGCCCGACCAGGGAAACTCTTTACCGCCAACCAGGACCCGATGGTATCGCAAGTTGCGACTTTGAATTCCGCCTCGTTCAAGACGATCATTGAGGCCGCAGTCAGTATCCTGCGCAGTGGCCTCACAACTCCGGTGCAGTGAGCATGGCGAGTCTTGTCCTGCCCGCAGGTCAATCAAATGTGCGAAGAAATCCAGGCTAAGGGGGAGGAAAAGGGAACATTCTACTTTTTCTGGTTCGTTTGTGGCCGGCCACGGGCTGGGGTGTGAATTCGTGACCTAATTATTGGGTGAGCGGTATTCTGCTGCCGGCGCGCGGCGCCGTGCGGATCACCCCGTCAGCCTTACGGCCGAAAAGAAGAATGTCCGCATTCCCCTATGATAGCGTCTGGCCGTCTCTCACCACACAGGTAAACGACTATGGCAAAGATTCGCAAACCATGGGTGTATAGCCCGCCCAAACCGCCGAAGGTGAAGGTGCCGGATGCGGTTAAGGCCCAATTGTCCGCGAAAGCTCAGGAACTGATCAAGAAGCACCTGAAGCCCCAACACCTTAAACCGCCGCCAAAGAATGCACGATTCAACTATTTGACGGACATCTTCACTAAATGGTATCAGAGCTACTTCTACTTCTACTTCTACTTCTGCGCCACTTATGCCTGCCCCCATCCCGATGCCATTTCCCCGAACTTTGAAACTCGTTTCGCCCGCATGCAATACCTGGGAAATCTTAATTTCAACCTCGCATACATGCGGCATACTGGACAGTGGCGAGAGATTTACTCTGATCTCGGTATGGATGAATGCCTCACAGCAATTCGGGACGAACCTCACTTCTTGCCTTAGGAGTCCGTCCCGGGTCCCTTTTTGCTTGACCGTTTACAAGTGTCCCACGAACGGGGCACTTTTCATCAACGTGGAGGACGGCGATGTTTGAAAAGAAGCTCTATGCAAGCTGGGGAGACATGGACTTCAACTCCCACATGAGGAACACCGCCTATCTCGATAAAGCCGGTGACGTGCGCATGATGTTCTTTTCAGAGCACGGCTTTCCCATGAGCGAGTTCGCGCGCCTAAAGATAGGTCCTATAATCACCAAAGACGAGATTGAGTACTTCAGGGAAGTCAATCTGCTCGACGAACTTACGGTGAATCTCGTCATAGCGGGTCTTTCAGAGGATGGAAGTCGATGGCTCATGCGCAACGAGTTTTTTCGCCCGGATGGAAAGCTTGCGGCAACGGTAACTAGTATGGGTGGCTGGTTGGACCTATCAGCCAGGAGAATTGTGCCCCCGCCTGAGAAGCTATTGGAAGCCTTGGATTTACTGCCCAAGACCAGTGATTTTAAGCAGTTGGAAACGAGAGTCAAGTAGAGTCTGAAGGGGCCAGATCTGCTGTTGACTCAAGGGACGTATCGCTTAATCGCTTCCACTTTCCTCCTCAAGTTTCTGAAGAAAATCTGGGGACACCACACTTAATTCTTGGGGAAAGGCGCAAATTAGGCATGGTGTCCACGGAATACTCGCTGATCAAATTAGCGTCCTATTTGGCACGAATGAAGTCTTTCAGGTGATTGACAAATAAGGAGTACAGGTGATTGAATCGAAACTGGCCGGCTATCTAATGGATGCTGTTCAAAATCAAGTTCATCAGCGTCTATCCAGACTCTCGCACTGCGGAGCTTCTCATGCTGTCTCGCAATGAAATTGCCGAAAAGGCACATGAATTGGATTTCGAGGATATAGGCTTCACCACCGCCGAACCTTTTGAATCACAAAGGGAAATACTTCAGCAACGTCAGACTGAGTATGCATGGACCAGTGCAGTCGGGCTGGATCTGATGGCCGGCACGGATCCCAGGAACGTGTTGCCGGAGGCGCGGACTATCATAGTGCTCATGGAGTCATACTTCCGCAAGAGCTATCCTCGAAATCTGGAACCGTTTTTCGGTCGATGCTATCTGGACGATGATCGAGTCACCAAGGACGGACTGGCCGTGCGTATCAAGGCTTTTCGCTCTTTCCTACAGCAGAACGGCGTTAATTCCAAAGTGCCCTTTCACCTTCCTCATCGGCTAGCCGCGGCGCGTGCAGGGTTGGGCACGTTCGGGAAGAACTGCCTTTTATATTCAAATGCGATAGCGCGGCAAAGCTCCTGGGTTTTGCCAATAGCGTTCGTCGTGGATACAGAGTTTGAGCCGGATCAGCCGACGCTGAAAGTCGGCTGCCCGGACTGGTGCAAGAATGCCTGTATCGTGTCCTGCCCTACAGGAGCGCTCAAAGGACCACGCCACATCGATCCTAGGCGCTGCATTTCTTATCTTACCTACCACGGCTCCGGTCTGACTCCACGGGACTTCCGGGAAGCCATGGGCCTGTACGTCTACGGATGCGACCGCTGCCAGAATGTCTGCCCGAGGAATGCCGCTTGGCTTGCCGCGGACCTGCCGGAGAACGAACGAGTCACGAAGAAAGGCTTGGATTTTCAACTAGAAAAGCTGCTTCACATGGACCGGCCTTACTTCGAGAAACGCATCTGGCCACATATGTTCTACATGCCCGCTGATGATATCTGGCGCTGGAAGATGAACGTAGCCAGAAGCATGGGAAATACACGCGACACTAAGTACGTACCGGATCTTGCCCGAGCCTTTCAAGAGAGCACTGACGAGAGAGTGCGGGCAATGTGTGTCTGGGCGCTCGGACGGATAGCTGGGGACACTGCTAAAGGCATCCTGGAATCCATCCAGCCGTTGGGCGACGGTATAATAGCTGAAGAAGTCGAGTATGCGCTTAATTTGTGCCGGTGAGGAGGAGCTTTCTATGTCTATTCGCATAATTAGGCTTGGATCTCCCAGAGAAAAAGGAGAAGGGCTTCGTGTTGGCACGGTCCGCCGCCCTCCTCGCGGCGTTCCCAAATCGGATTTCGCCAAGAGGGACTTCTATGATGTCTGGCTCCCCAACCTTTCCCCCAGTCTTGAGCTTATGAAGCAAGGACAATCATCTCAAGATGAAGCGTCTTGGTCTGTCTTCAAAAAGAAGTTTCGCGCTGAGATGAATGGACCTGATGCGAGTAAGGTTCTCGATCTGCTGGCTGCACTCTCTCATCAGACGAACATGTCCCTGGGGTGCTACTGCGAAGATGAAAGTAGATGTCACCGGTCTGTTCTGAGAGAGCTGCTTATGGAGCGCGGGGCTAGTCTGGTCTAGTACGCTATAGCAATTGCCAAACTTTTTGTCTGGTTTGCGGAAATGAAATCGTCACCCCGGACTCCGATCCGAGGTCCAGTCCTGGATTCCCTAAATTCACAAACGAAGTGCAACACCTTATATATGAGGTGTTGCATTGGAAAAAAAGTACAAACATCTTTCATTGGGCGAGCGGTATTCTGCTGTCGGCGCTCGACCCCGTACGGGGCGCCCTGTTCTAAACGCATCAGAAAAGGGGTGTATCCTCTTTTCTTCCTCTATTTCATCTCCATGCGCATGCCCCTCTCCGCCAGAACTCTCCTGACGTCGGGAGAGTTGATTTGAAAACGATCTGTCGTCAATTCTCATTTGATCGCGTTCATAGATTCCGTCAACGGCGCAAGACTGTCAGGAACCGCCGAAACTACCCGTCAGAATTGGGTCCCCGACGCGTCGGGGAAGTAAAGAAGTGAGAGATCGTGCCGTCGAAAACAGTACTCTTTTGACTCGGTTTCTCGACTCTTGTATGTTGATACGTGGCGGATTCTTCGCTCGTAGGTTTTCAAGACCATCTTTCCCCATCTTCGACTCCTAGAGGAAATCGACATGACGGACGATGTCAAAGAGAAGGCGGCGGCAAGGATCTTGATCGTAGAAGACGAGGGCATTCTTGCCGAAGATCTCGGACAATCTCTAGAGAATCTGGGATATTTGGTAAGCGGCAAAGTCTCGACTGCAAGAGAAGCTGTCAAACTGGCAGAGGAGTTGAGGCCCGATTTGATCTTGATGGACATCAAACTGCAAGGCGACATTGACGGCATAGAGGCTGCTGACCAGATCCGCACCCGTCTGGACATTCCTGTCGTCTATCTCACGGGGTACGCGGAAGAGGACGTTCTTCTGAGAGCCAAAAGGACAGAGCCTTACGGGTATCTCGGCAAGCCAATCTCTCTCTCGGAATTGCGAAGCACCCTAGACACGGTCCTCTATAAACACGCGATGGACAAACGTGTTAGGGAGAGCGAGGAACGATTGCAACTAGCGATGGAGGCCACCGGCAACGGCCTTTGGGACTGGGACATCCCGACGGGTGAGACCTACTACAGCCAAGGTTACTGTTCGATGCTGGGGCTTGAACCAGGAGAATTCCCTGAGCATTTCACGGGGTGGCTTGATTTGATACACCCGCAGGACCGAGAGCGTGCATGGAAGGCCAACCAGGGCTGCATTCTCGGAGAGGTGGAGACCTTTGCCGTTGAGTTTCGCATGAGGCACAAAGACGGCTCATGGCGGTGGATACTTGGTCGGGGNAAGAGCGTAGCTCGCGATGCCGAGGGTAAGGCTATTCGGCTGGTTGGCACACACGCAGATATCACCGACCGCAAGAAGGCTCAAGAGGTGAGTAGAAGGAATGAAGAGCGCTTTCGAAGCTTAATTGATCAGGCGGCAGATGCTATCTTCGTCCATGATTTCAACGGCAGGTTTGTGGACGTCAATCAGCAGGCCTGCACTTCATTGGGTTATACGCGTGACGAACTGCTATCGATGTGTGTGACCTTCATTGATCCCGATACTGTGCCCAGAGGAGACAGCGCCAAATTCTGGTCAAATCTTCCTGCAACCTTTGAAGCAAGACACAGACGAAAAGACGGTGCAGTCTTCCCTGTCGAAATACGACTGGGTCCCATTGATTCTGGCGAAACGAAGGTTGTGTTGGCCGTGGCACGGGATATATCAGACCGCAAGTCGGCAGAGGAGGAGATAAGAATCAGAGACGCAGCTATAAGAGCATCAATCAATGGTATCAACTTTGCGAATCCCGATGGTACAATGGTGTTTGCGAATGATGCTTTCTTGAGAATGTGGGGCTTTCATAGCCTTGACGAAGCGATTGGATTACGCGTCTCAGAACTTTGGGATGACACGGACGGCTTTTGGCAGGCATTTGCGGAGCTTCAGGAAAAGGGTTCCTACGTAGGAGAGCTCACGGCCCGGAGACAGGATGGCTCGACATTTGACGCACAACTGTCCGCGAGTACGGTTTTCGATGATAGCGGCAAAGCAGTTTGCTACATGGCCTCTTACCTGGACATCACTGATCGCAAGAAGGCTCGGGAGGAACTGCGTAAATCGAACAGAGCGCTAATGGCTCTAGGTAATTGCAGCGAGGCATTGGCATCAATTGTGGACGAGTCTCAACTGCTGAAAGAGATCTGTAGGGTGGTCGTAGAGGTAGCCGGGTACCGTCTTGCCTGGGTGGGCTACGTAGAGAGCGATGACCTGAGAACAGTCCGTCCAGTTGCTCAAAGCGGATATAATGGAGGCTATGTTGACAAACTGAACATAACATCGGCGGATGTTGAACAAGGCCGTGGACCAGTAGGCACCGCTATTCGTACAGGTATGACTTCGCTCGTGAGAAATACTTGTGCCGATCCCGGGTTCGAACCTTGGAAGGCTGATGCGTTGAAGCGGGGTTATGCTTCTTGCATTGCTCTCCCCCTCATGGCACACGGAGAAGCATTTGGAGCGATAACCATTTATGCGCCTGAACCAGATGCTTTTGACGACGAAGAGACGCGGTTCCTCGAAAGACTAGCCGACAACCTGTCCTTCGGGATACAAGCTCTGAGGGAGCGTGAAAAGAACAAGAGGGCTGAGGCACAGATCAAAGCCTCCCTCATAGAAAAGGAAGTCCTGCTCCGGGAAATCCATCATCGAGTTAAAAACAATCTGGCGGTCATGCAAAGCATGCTTCGACTCCAGTCTCGTTATGCCCAGAGCACAGAGTTCTCCCGAATGCTAGAGGATGCCCAGAATCGGATCATGTCCATGGCCTTGGCTCATGAGTTGCTTTATCAGTCCGAGAATCTTTCAGACGTCAATGTTGGTCAGTATGTGGGCAAGCTCGTGCATCATCTGGTCGCTTCCCTCTTGGAGGTTGGGGGACGCGTTAAGATTACGAACGAAATCCAGAATGTCAACTTGGGGATCGACATCGCCGTCCCCTTAGGATTTATTCTCACTGAACTGATATCCAACTGCCTTAAGCACGCTTTTCCTGGGGAACGCTGCGGAGAAATCAGCGTTTCTCTTCAAACCGTAGGGGATAAGGAGTTCAAACTTAGAGTTCACGATGACGGTGTGGGGATGGCCGCGGATATAGACACTGAACATCCGAGTGCTATGGGATTGGATTTGGTGAGAATCTTTGTGGGTCAATTGAGCGGGACTATGGAGATCTTACGAGAGAAGGGAACAGATGTTCGGATCAGATTCCGAGAAAGGTGAAGTGTATCACGAGCTTTTCCGTCAGGACAACCTGGGCACCGTACCAGAAGCACCCTGTCCTCGCAAGAGCCCGCACTCAAAACAGTATAATGGACCCCGACCTCAACCTTTTTGAACGGGAAAATGCTTTATACCGACATGGAAGTGTATCAACCGCTGCCTATTTCTCTGCCTCGCGTTTGAAGGAAGGCGGGGGAGATATGAGCGCCTCGATTAAAACGTAAGCGGCTTGGAGTGCCTCTGTAGGGCAAAGGGGAAAGCATTCTTTGCAGTTCCAGCACTCCTTAGAGGCTATCTCCGGGATGAAACAGATCTCTTTTCTTATTCCTCTGTCGACAAATCCGACCGCGTTCTTCTTCTTGACCTCAGCACAGTATCTTACACAAAGACCACAATGAATGCAGAAGGAGGACTCTTTTTCAAAACGGTTTCTGTCTGCACCATACTCTTTTGCGAGATCCTGCAATATGAATGAATCAGGAGCATGAGCCATCTGGAGTTCTAAGATCATTTTGCGAATTCTATCTATCTTCTCAGATCTGGTTCTTACGACTATATTCTTCTCCACCGGGTAGACGCAGGAAACAACGATTTTTGTCGAGCCGCGACTTTCTACTTCTACGATACAAAGTCGGCAGGCTCCGTAGGGTTCTAGTTTCTCGTGATGACACAGTGTGGGGATCGATATTCCCACACTTCGGGCTGCCTCCAAAATGGTCATTTCCTGCTTCGCCTTGATTTCTTTTCCGTCGATATTTAACAGGATTTCGCTCATTTTTCTTTACTCTTTCTGACTATAGTTCGGGCTTCTACAGGGATAGGAGGCGGAACAGGCTCGCCGGAAATCTTCTTGGCCGCAGCAAACTTGGAGGGGCAAACTTCAAAGCAGGTTCCGCACTTGGTGCATTTCTCCTGATCAATTACATGGATCTGCTTCTTGACGCCTTCAATAGCCTCTGCAGGGCATTTTTTAAGGCAAGTTCCGCAGGCCTGGCACTTGGCCGGGTCAATGTAATATGAGATCAGCTCTTTGCAGGATAGAGCCGGGCACCGCTTCTCCTTGATGTGAGCCTCATACTCATCTCTAAAGTATTCTAACGTGCTCAAAAACGGGTTAGGGGAACTCTTACCTAAAGCACAAAGGGCCGCTTCTTTGGCTGTCTCGGCTAGCTGCTGCAAAAGCTCGATGTCGCCCTCTTTCCCCTTTCCTTCGGTGATATTGGTGAGAATCTTAAGCATCTGTCTCATGCCTTCACGGCATGGGACACATTTGCCGCACGATTCATCCGTAAGGAAGTTAAGGAAGTACCTGGCCACATCAACCATACAGGTATCCTCATCCATGATGATCATCCCGCCGGACCCCATCATTGACCCGGCCTTGGTGAGTTCATCAAAACCAACCGGCAAATCCAACAGATCCTCAGGGAGACATCCGCCGGACGGTCCTCCGGTCTGCACCGCTTTGAACTTCTTGCCTCCAGAGATTCCGCCGCCGATATTGTAGATAATATCCCTCAGGGACGTGCCCATGGGAACTTCTACGAGGCCCGTGTTGGTTATTTTACCGACCAGGGAGAAAATCTTCGTGCCCTTGCTGCTATCAGTTCCAAACTGAGTGAACCAGTCGGCTCCGTTTTTGATGATGAGCGGCACATTGGCCCATGTCTCGACATTGTTCAAAACGCTGGGTTTGCCCCAGAGGCCCACGACGTTGGAGCGGATGTACTTGGGTCTGGGCTCTCCTGCCCTGCCTTCCAACGCCGTCATCAGAGCCGTTGATTCTCCACAGACGAAAGCACCGGCTCCTCTGTGCACCTTAACGATGAAATCAAAGCCTGAGCCAAGGATGTTTTTCCCGAGAAAGCCATACTCCTCAGCCTGCTGGATAGCGATGTTCACATTCTCAACCGCTAAGGGGTATTCCTGTCGCACATAAATGTAGCCCTCGTGCGCACCGATGGCGTAGGCACCGATTGTCAACCCCTCGAGGACTGAGTGAGGATTCCCCTCTAGAAGGCTCCTGTCCATATAAGCGCCAGGGTCCCCCTCATCTGCATTGACGATCACATACTTTTCGTCGCCGGGGGCATTACGGGATCCTTCCCACTTGGCTCCGGCGGGAAAGCCGCCACCTCCTCTCCCTCTAAGGTTTGCTTTCTTGACTTCCTCTATTACCTGGTCGGAGGTCATCCCGGAAAGAACTTTGGCCAGCGCGGAATAACCGCCAATTGCCAAATAGTCATCGATATTCTTGGGATCAACACTGACGTTGGAACCGAAAACAATACGGCCCTGGTTCTTGTAGAAGGGGATATCAGATTCATGAACTATTTTTTCATTGGTGGCAGGGTCGGTGTAGAGCAAACGCTCTATGATTTTCTTCTCCTTTATAGTTTCGGAGATAATTTCAGGAACATCCTCAGGCGTTATCTGGAAATAGCATATATCCTCAGGGCGAATAACGATAATGGGGCCCCGCTCACAAAAGCCGTGGCAACCGGTCCGCCTGAGTTCCACCTCATCGTTTAAACCCTGTTTTTGGATTTCCTCCTGGATACTTGCAGCCACTTCCCGACTGCCGGAAGCATGGCAAGCGGATCCGGAACAGAGGGTAATGCAGGTTTTATTGGGGTCTCTTTCCGACAGGAGGTTACTTCTGAATACTTCCAATTCAGCGGGTGAATTTATCCGCGACATAGTTCTTCCTTAATCATAGTTTTTTAGCACGTCTGCGGTCTTTGCCGGGGCCATCTTACCGTGAGTCTTTCCATCGATCTCCACTACCGGTCCTAGAGCACAGCAGCCGAGGCAGTTAACGGTCTCCAAACTGAACTTCAGATCCAGGTCTGTTTCACCCGGTTTAATTCCCGTCAGGCCTTCCACCGTGTCGAGCACACGCGACCCACCCCGAACATGGCAGGCCGTTCCCACACAAACGTGGATTTGATGGCGTCCCTTGGGAACCAAACTAAAGGCTTTGTAGAAGGTAGCGATATGCTGTATCCGGGTCAAAGGAACCTGCAATCTTTCGGCGACCCTCTCCAATGCCTCCCTGGGAAGCCAGTTATTTTCTGCCTGAATGTCCAGTAATATCTGAATGAGATAACTGGGCTCGCAGTCGTATTTATCAATTATCTGGTCCATTCTGTCTGTGTCCATAACCTCTGTCCTAATCTTCTTTCTTTCTTCTGAATCTACCGCCTGCTTTTTCACCTCAGGCGAGAGCGAAGCACTTCCGGCTTTCATCGTATCGGACCAATCTTTGCTTCGATGAGGCATTAAGGTGTTTTGACACCTTAGACGGCGTTAGGCCTAACTTCTTTGCAATTTCTGCAGTTGGAAGGGGTCCTTCCTGAAGAAGCGCCACAATTTGGGCTATTGCCAACTTATCTGCGACTGTCTCTTCGAAGAGCCGGCTCAGCTCTTCACTGTCGAAGAATTTACGGTATTCTTCTTCCGGCATGGCAGGCAGTCTCAGCCTCTCCCTTTCCACCAGTCTGATGTAGGGGATTAGTTTTGTGACCGCATCCAGCTTGAACTTCAATCCCTGTTTATCCAGGCCTTCCCCTAGGCCAAGGGGTCCTAGCTCCTTCACCTTCTTTACAAAACCGTTAACCCCTTCGACGAATAGGTTGGCTTCACTGCCGGACATAAATTCGATCTTCAATCTCTCCGGGTTCAGCCCTATGTGTTCCAGCAATTTCTTGGCTAGGCTCACCATGGTTAAGGCATGGTAATTCCCATGAGTAGTATAGTTACATTCATTCAAGTGGCAGGCGCCAATGAACACCCCATCCGTTCCGTTAGAGAAAGCCCGGAATACATGTGCCAGATCAACTCGACCGGAACACATAACGCGGATGAGCCTCAGTTCAGTCGCATATTGACTTCTGGAAACTCCAGCTAAGTCGGCTGCGCCGTATGCTCACCAATGGCACACAAACCCTAGGATCTTTGGTTTGAATTTAAGTCCAGCACTCATACGTTCTCACCTCGTACTTGGTAATCCCGGCTTCATTCATTCGCATATCCTACGCATCTCTTGCCGCAATCCATTGGCTCTATGACAGCTTCCTCTGGAAACGCCGCATCAATTTCGCTTAAAAGCTCTTCATCGGTGAAGTGCTTTAGTTGTATGGCACCGGTTGCACACTTCGTATTGCAGAGACCATCCCCTTTACAGAGGACAGGGTGAACCCTCGCCTTTCTGCCCTGCGGCGTTTCATAAAATTCTATGGCGCCATAGTTGCACGCTGTTATGCATGCACCACACGAAACGCATTTATCCTCATCCACCTCGCACACGGAACCGGAGGCGACCACTACATCCTTGGAGAGCAGGGTTAAAACGCGTCCTGCAGCTCCATAAGACTGCTTGATCGTTTCTTGCATAAACTTGGGGTAATGGGCCAGTCCACAGAGATAAACGCCGTCTGTACCAAACTCAACAGGCCTTAATTTGACATGGGCTTCTTTGAAGAAGCCATCAGGGCTCAAAGTTACCTTGAACAACCCGGCAATTTCCTTGGTCGCGGCCGAGGGGACGACAGCGGCAGCCAAAGCAACGATATCGGCATCTAATTCAAGTTTTTTCCCTAAAATGAAATCGGTCGCGGTAACCTTTAGGACGGGCTGACCTTCGTCCGACTCTCCCGGTTCCACCTCAGGTTTGTCCTGCGGCTCATAGCGGATGAACTTTATGTCCTTGCTTGAAGCTTCTCGGTAAAAATCCTCGTTGAACCCATAGGTTCTCATATCCCGAAAGAGGATGTAGATCTCCATCTCGGGATTTATCTCTTTCAGTTTCAATGCGTTCTTTACAGACTCACTGCAACATAAACGGCTACAGTAATTTCTCTCTTCATTTCTGCACCCTACGCACTGGATCATCACGAGACTTTTTGCGTTAGTTATCTTTTCGTCTGATTTGGAGATCAGCGCCTCCAACTCAAGGTGCGTCATTACCCTGTCATCTTCTCCATAAAGGTATTCGGTAGGCGTATATAGATCAGCACCGATAGCAAGAACCGCTGCACCATGT
>WSSedB2T2DRAFT_1000017_pt1 | contig 14573 bp, 10 predicted proteins | sample WetSurSiteB2Tule_FD_9469 | JGI IMG/M metagenome (IMG submission 9469)
CCTACGCCTGCCACGAAAAGTGTGTCGCCGGTAATCACGTAGCCTGGAAAGTATAGGCAGATTCCGCCGGGAGTGTGGCCGGGAGTATGGATAACCTTTACGGATTGGGTTCCAAATGAGATTGTGTCGCCATCCTTGAGGAGATGCCCTGGGGTCGGAGAAGGCTCTGCGTTGAACATCGCCAGCATGCCACTGTTCTGATGGGTCAGAGCATCAGCATCAGCCTCATGGATTGCGATGGGTGCGCCTGTAGCGTCCTGCATACTCTTGTTGCCCGCCACGTGATCCACATGGCAATGGGTGTTGACGATCCATTTGATCTTGGTCACGCCTCGGCTCTCGGCCCTCTTTACGACAGGAGCGGCCTCACCTCCGGGGTCTATCACGATGCCCTCCCCTGTTTCAGGGTCTCCCAGAATGTAACAGAAGATTTCGAAACTCCCGATTTGGATCTGCTCAATAATCATTCATTCCTCCGAATATAATGTAGAACGTGACTCATAGGCGCTAACTTGACGCAGATATATAGCTGGGGAAGGCCCTCTCACCCTGCCCTCTCCCGCCAGGGGCGATCCCGCGTCTCGCGGGACTTCCTCGACGGGAGGGGGAAGGGGGAGGGTGATATCCTACCTAAATTAGGCACACTATACCTGTGACAAATTATCACCTATCAGCACTCGCTTGGGTTCCCGTCCCGGTTCTCTGCGACGCAGGCGGCTGATAGGCGCAGTATGGCTCTTCAGACATGTATCGGCCCGTCAGCTCGAATGCCCGAGCCCTACAGCCCCCACAAAACCTCAAATAGTCGCACTTTCCGCACTTGCCCTCGAGCGAGCTGAATTTGCGAAGATCCTTGAACAGCGCGGCATTTTCCCATAGATCCGAAAACTCGGCATCCCGGATGCTACCGGCCTGAACATCGAAATAACCGCATGGCTGAAGATCCCCTTTGTGGGAGACAAATACGAAGGAGATGCCTCCCAGACAGCCGCGAGTGCGCGCATTAAGCCCAAATGTTTGTTCGGAAACCTCAACGCCTTCCGCCTTGGCCTGTTGCCTGAGGATTCTATAGTACTGCGGAGCACACGTAGCCTTGGTCTCGAGTCTTGAACTCCTTGCCAGCCCATAGAATTCGAGTAAGGTTTCCTCGTATTCTTCGGATCCCATCTCTTCACCTGCCATGTCTCTGGCCCGGCCTGTGGGGACCAAAAGAAAGACGTGAAACGCATCCGCGCCGATTCTCTCGGCAAGACCCATAATTTGGGCCAACTTCATGCGGTTGCGACGCGTTAGGGTGGTGTTGATCTGGACCGAGACCCCGGCCTCGCGCAAATTAGCCACCCCGGTGAGAGAAGATTCAAAGGCCCCGGGCACCTTCCGGAAAGCGTCATGATCTGCTGCTGTGGGGCCGTCCAGGCTGATGCTCACCCGAGGTATCCCCACTGAAGCTATTTCCCTTGCCACTTCACGAGTGACCAGCACCCCGTTCGTAGCCAGTACGGCCCTCAAGTCCGCTGCCTTAGCATACGCTGCCAGATCAAAGAAGTCCGGTCGCAGCAGAGGCTCGCCCCCTGTCATAATGAGTATGGGTTTCCCCACCTTTGCTATACCGTCGATGAGAGATCGGCCCTCTTCAAGGCTGAGCTGTTCGGGATCAGGTTCCGAGCACGCTCCCGCTCGACAGTGTACGCAAGCCAGATTGCATGCCCGGGTCATTTCCCAGGCGACCAATCTTAATTGAAGGCCGTTCACTTTTTCCTCGATGTTCGACTTTCGCCTTGAAGGATGCGAACGGCTTCTAGGGCATGATATGAAATTATCAGATCTGCACCGGCCCTCTTAATGGAGGTCAGGGCCTCCATCATGCAGCGGTCACCATCGATCCAACCGTTCTGAGCCGCTGCCTTTATCATGGCGAATTCGCCGCTGACGTTGTAGGCGGCCAACGGAAGATCGAAGGAATTACGGACTCGCCAGATCACGTCCAGGTAGGGTAATGCGGGCTTCACCATTATCAGGTCAGCCCCTTCGTCCACATCCATGGCGACCTCGCGGATGGCCTCGTCCGAATTGGCTGGGTCCATCTGGTAGGAGCGGCGGTCACCGAATTGGGGTGGGGATTCGGCGGCATCGCGGAACGGCCCGTAGAATCCAGAAGCATATTTTGCTGAGTAAGCCATAATAGGGAGCCACTCGAATCCGCCTTCGTCCAGGGTTTCTCTGATCGCGGCTACTCGTCCATCCATCATGTCGCTGGGCGCCACAATGTCGGCCCCTGCCTGAGCGTGAGACAGCGCCATTTTGGCCAGGAGTTCCAAAGTAAGATCGTTGTCGACATCTCGATCTTTAATGACGCCGCAGTGGCCGTGGTCGGTGTATTCGCAAAGGCAAACATCGGTTATGACTACGAGGTCCGGATAGGCGTTCTTGATCTCACGAACGGTCCGCTGGATGATTCCGTTCCTCGCATAGCCTTCTGATCCCGTGGGGTCCTTTTTCTCCGGTATTCCGAAGAGCAGGATGGCCGGTATGCCCCTGTCCACGGGCTCTTTCAGCTCTCGCAAAAGCATGTCGGGTGATACTTGGAAATGTCCCGGCATACTGGACACGGCCTTTTTCACCCCTTTTCCGGTTCGGACAAAAAAGGGAAGAATGAAATCCTGTGGATCCAGTTGAACTTCCCGCACCATGCTTCGGAGGGTCTCGGTCCTCCGGAGCCGCCTGGCCCTGTATTCGGGAAAATGCATTGTGATCTCCGCTGATTTTGCTGGCGCACGGACAACAATTTTTTTATAATCTGACCAAGAGGTTCTGTCAATCTCATGAGCGGGATTCATTGCCATAGATGCGGAAGGCGACTTCCTGAAGGAGCGCTCAGGTACCAAGTGGCGGTACGGGTCCGTTCACTCTTCGATGGAATGATTCCAGAATCGCAAGAAGCGAATGGCGAACCTGAGCTTAGACGGCTCATTAGGGAAGTGTCTGCCTATAGCGAGGAAGACCTGAACCGTCAGGTTTACGAGGACGATATATTTGTCTTGTGCCTTGAATGTAAGGAAGCGTTCCTGGACGACATTTATTCACATCTCCATCCCAAAGCTACTCCGGAGAGTGGCCGTGCCCACTTGATACACTGATGATATCGAATTGCGACGTTTCAAACCTGCGCCGGCCTGCTGTTGAATCGTAGCCGAAGACTTGCCTGAAACAAACTGGCACATGAATCTGAGCCCCCACGCGAGATATCTCTTCTTGTTCGCTCATCCGGATGATGAGGTAGTGATTTCCGGGACCATGAAGCTCCTTGTGCAAGCAGGGGCAGAGGTTCACGCGGCCTGGACCACATCGGGAGACAAGTTTGTAAAGCGGGAGATTCGCGAGTCCGAACTTCAACGGTCGATGGACATTCTCGGCTTGGACGAGTCACGCCTTAATCTGTTGAGATACCCCGACCTTGGAATGGTGGCAATGCTGGAGGAAGCAGCCGAATCCGCTACCAGCCTGTTAAGCGACATAAAGCCTGACATTGTCTTCTCTAATGCCTATGAGGGGGGTCATCCGGACCACGATGCGGTGAATTTTCTGGCCTACGAATCTTCAGCCAGGCTCGGTGTGGCGCCGGATCTCTTCGAGTTCCCCCTATATAACGGCACCGGAACCTTTTTTCACTGGAAGTGGCGTATCAACCACTTTCCGCCGGGCGGTCCTGCTGTGCTGCACAATCCGTTGAGTGATGACGCAATGCTCTGCAAGTACGGGATGATGAAGGCATATTCCACCCAGAGGTTGTACATGGTCCCGGCGCGGCTGGCTTCCCCGCGTGCAAGGCTTGCGCGAGAAGGTGAACCGTACCGCCCTTGCCCAACGGATCGAGATCACACCGCTCCTCCTCATCCGGGGCAACTTAATTACGAGCGCTGGTTCAACTCATTTATGAAAATTCGCTTTTCAGACTTCCGAGCAGCCGTTATACGAGCGCGACGTGCACGCAAATAGCACGCAAAATGCAAACTTAGAATATTATTGGATCGTTACAGCAGCGCAGGATGATTTTGCCCCTTTTAGGAGATTGTTTGTCTAATTCGCTGTTTATGAGTCTTTTAGCATGGGACGGGAAATATTTGTTTGCGATGAATAGAACGGTTTTCTCTCTGTCGGGTCTCCTGGGAGGAGCCAGGACAACCGTTTCGGGTTCAGGGGAACGATCCCTCGCCTCATTATCGCCCCACAGACCCCCGGAATGGCAAGACCGCCGCATAATGCCGGTAGAAGCTTCTTTGCCTGGCCACGTCGGAGACAGCCGGGGGGTCAGGTCCACATGAGTTTGGACACCGTGAACGGCAAATCGCGCGAAAACCCCAAAGTCGCGGCTGAAATTGGCGCACTGGAATTGGCTCGGGTAGCATACCTATATCATCAAGGGATCTGGGGGATCAGGGGTTCGCTAGTAGCCGCCGTTATTCTGACAATATCTCTATGGGATGCGACCTCACACTTATTGCTGATCGCATGGCTTGTCTGCTACGCGATAGCGTGTGGCACAGGTGAGGCCCTCTTCCGGGCATACCGCAGAGCCTCAGATCCAGAGAAGCGAGCCGGTGCCTGGGGTAGATGGTTCACGGTGGTATCTATCATTGGTGGGACATTTTGGGGTGCTACGCCTCTTCTCCTGTTTCCAACCAATTCAATTTTCCACCAGGCTTTGCTCACCTTCGTTCTCGGCGGTATGAGCATCGGCATAACGATCTCTCATGGAGCTGTCGCTAAGGCTCATCTTCCTTTCATCGTGGCAGTGTACATCCCGCTCATCGGCAGGTATTTCTATGAGGGCGACAAAATCCACATCACAATGGGAGTATTGCTGCTAATCTTTATGCTGTACCTCATTGGGACGGCAAGGCGGATGCTGGCAACAGTGACTGAGTCTTTAAGTTTGAGGTTTCAAAATCAGGCACTGATAGAGGTTCTGAGACAGGAGAAGGCCGCAAGTGACAACCTCAATGAGACTCTCCGCTCAGAAGTACGAGAGCGAAGGCAGGCGCAGGAAGCTCTCCAAAGAACCGCCCAGGACTTGGAATCAGCAAACCAGGAGCTCAAGGACTTTGCCTACATAGTCTCCCACGACCTCAAAGCCCCCCTGAGGGCAGCCAACCAACTCGTGGGATGGCTTGCGGCAGATTACGGGCACTTGTTTGAGCAAGAAGGCAAGGAGCATCTAGACCTTCTCATGAATCGAGTGAGCCGCATGCACAATCTTATTGACAGCATTCTTCATTACTCTCGTCTTGGCCGAATCAGAGAAGAACAGACAGAAGTGGATTTAAACCGGTTGGTATCTGAAGTGATAGAGATGGTGGGGCCTCTTCCACACATATCCATAACAGTGGAAAACAAACTCCCAACGATAATTTGCGAAAAGACACGCATTCAAGAGATCTTCCAAAATCTACTGGACAACTCCATTAAATACTCGGACAAGCCCGAAGGGCGCATCAAGATCGGATGCACGCGTGAAGACTCACACTGGAAGTTCTGCGTCTCGGACAACGGGCCAGGAATAGATGAAAAATACCACGAGAAGATTTTTCAGATATTTCAGACTCTTCACTCCCGTGACGAAGTCGAGAGTACCGGTATTGGCCTGACGGTCGTAAAAAAGATCGTTGAACTTCATGGAGGGAAGGTGTGGGTGGAGTCTCAACTGAGATCAGGCGCCACATTCTTCTTCACACTGCCCAATGTAGGAGGGGAATCATGAGGGGAAAGAGCCTCATTTTGCAGGTGGAAGACGATCGATAGGACTTTTCATGTTCCGTATTGCATCGCGGCTCTTGACATACTTTCTCTCCATGAATGCCACGAGCCCGAGACCGGCCTGAACTCCAAGAACTGATCCAAGCTCTGAGTTAACTGCCCGTCGGCAAAGCCGGAGGCTTACTATTGTTTTGGTTGCTTGAACCTTGCGAGTTCTTTTATGAGCGAAAGGGCATTGTCTATTGAATCAAGTTTGCTCTCCAGGCCCGCCAGTTCCTTCAAGTCCGAACTCATTTTCGCAGATTGAGGAAGAAGCTGACACAACAGACTGTTTTGAATCCTGAGGATTTCGAGAATCTGGTCTATTCTTCTGCTCATCTCCTTCACTTCTTCGGGTTCGGGAAGAGCGCCCATAATAAAAACCTTCTCAGAGACCTTGCTGGACTCGCTCATTGGCATGCCAGGCGATTGTTTCATTACAATTCACTCGTATAGCCTTAGTGGAATGTTTCACACGACCCAAGAACCGTAGATTCGGCCCACTGTTGATGATTGCACGAGTTCACTGATGGCTTTCTCCGTCGGCTTCGGACGAAGCCAAATCTCTAGGACCTTTTTGTGCGTCGAGTGGTCGGCACGACTTCGCCTGCGGACAGCCTCGTTGCTTCAATGCTATAGGCAAATGCCGTGCCACGAAATTGCGCCAGTTATCCCATGGCCTAATAAGCCCAGGAAAATGGCCTGATAACAGCTGGTTTTTGGAACTAATTTGATGTGCGGAACTGCGTGGGGTTATTGGAACGAATGGGTCATCCTGGCTTGCTGTTTCTGGTCATACAGAAAAGCTCAATGATGACAGATACTACCAGCGGGGCAACATGACCTTCCGCGAAACGCTTATGAGTCTTTTTGACCCAAAAAACCAAGCGTCGTCATCTGTCTCTTCAATGCATCGCGAGTCAGACCGAGCAAGCGCGCAGCCTCGTGTCTCTTACCACCTGCGCGTTTCAGCGCATCCTCGATCAATGACCGTTTTGTATCCTGGATAATGTCATCGTAACTTTTGATCCCGGATGCACTTGCTAGCGCAGAGGGCCTATCGTCCTCTCCGGGGAAGCCGAGATATTTGTGGCTCAGGCTCCGACCTTGTGACAGAATAATCGCGCGCTCCAGCAGATTTCTCAGTTCCCTGATGTTTCCAGGCCACGTGTATTGAGTCAACCTCTGTAAAACTTGGGCATCAATCTCAGGGCTATTTTGGAACTGGAGTTCCAGAGTTAGTATTGAGACAAGCTGTTGTGCCAGCAAAGGGATATCTTCCAGTCTTTCGCGCAACGGCGGAATCCGGATCTGAAACACGTTGAGACGATAAAACAGATCACCTCGAAAACGACCCTCGGAAACTTCTTGCGTAAGGTCCCTATTGGTAGCAGCGATTAACCGGGCGTCTACGGTCACCATTTTTTCTCCGCCCACTCGCGCGAACGTCTTGGTCTCCAGAAAAGTGAGCAACTTTGCCTGGAGTCTCAGAGACAGTTCGCCAATTTCATTGAGAAGAATTGTCCCGCCCTCTGCCAACTCCAGGAGCCCCCGCTTGCGTCGTTGCGCCCCTGTAAAAGCGCCTGCTTCATGGCCAAAAAGCTCCGATTCTGCCAATTCCTCTGAGACTGCGGCACAATTGATCAAATAGAACGGACAGCTCGAACGCTTAGAATTCTTATGGATAAACCGCGCCAAATAGTCCTTTCCAGTGCCGCTCTCTCCAGTGAGCAAAATCAAGCTGTCGGTTTCTGCCGCCAGTCTGGCTGCGGCGATGGTGGCCCGCATCGCCGCAGATGGGTAATCCTCCGCTGGTGTCGGGATGACCGATTGAGTCGCGGAACGATCTGTAATGTTACGAGAAATGCCGCAAATGCCTGTTATGTCACCTTGTCCGTCGTGCATAGGGGCCTTGGTATCGAGAAAGGTCGTTGGAATCCCATTCACCACACGTGTGTGTTCTTCCTCTATAGTCTCTCCCGCGAGCACTCTGGAATCAACCTTTCTAAGGTGCGCTCCAGCTTCAGGACCGAAGAGGTCCTCGTCGGTCCGCCCCACAACCCCATTTGCCGGAAGTCCCAATAAATTCGCCATGTAAGGATTTACGAGTATATATCTCAAGGATTCATCCTTGATAAAGATGCAGTCTCTGGCCGTCTCAAATATGGCCGATAGTCGAGATTCAGTGATAGCCAAAGACTCTTGGACTCGAGTGCGCTCATGTATTTCTCGCATTAGCGCTTGGTTGGATGCTTCAAGCTCGGCTGTCCTTTGGGCTACCCGCCCTTCGAGTTCGTCGTGAGCTTCGCGTAATTCCTTTTCCGCTTGCTCCTTTTCCTCCAACAACTGGCGCTTTGCAAGCCCCTGCGTGATTACTGAAGGCATCAATTCCAAGTATCTGCCGCTTGTATCTTTGATGACATAATCGCTCGCGCCCAGCTTCATAGCCTCTACGGCTACCGTTTCGTCACCCACACCGGTGATCATAATCGAAACGGGCAATGCTTTTCTCGATGCCAGGGTTCTGATCACCTCAAGGCCGCTGTGCCCGGGCATCTTGTGATCAACGATCAGCACATCCCAGGAGCCCCTCTCACACATCGCCAGACCCTCAGAGCCGTCAACGGCCAGGTCGACCAGATAGCCGAAAGGTTTCAGCTTGCGCTGCATGAGAAGCGCTAAGCCCCTGTCATCTTCCATGTATAGGACACGAACTAGCTTGGGCGAGACCATAGCGTTATTCTCCAGTGGGCCACGAAACTACGGAGAGAAACAGCCCAAGATTTTTTATGGCTTCGCAAAACTTTTCATAGTCAACAGGTTTTGTTATGAACACGTTACATCCTAATTCATAACACCGCAACACTTCACGATTGTCGTCGGTGCTTGTGACAACGACTACCGGAATGAGTTTCGTTCGATCGTCCGACTTCAGGCGCTGGAGGATCTGGAAACCATCCTTTACCGGGAGATTCAGGTCCAGCAGAACGAGTAGCTGTGAAGGACGTCGNCATCCGACATACCTGCCTTCACAAAAGAGGTAGTCCTCTGCCTCTTTGCCATCGCGAATTATGACCAGTTCGTTCGTGATTCTGCCTCTTCGCAAGTTTTTCTCGATCAGTCTTGCGTGCCCAGGGTCATCTTCAACAAGCAAGATCGTCACCAAATCAGGACTGCTCATCTGGAGGCCTCTTTGCTAAATGATTGGAAACGGTAAATGTAAAGGTTGCTCCTCTGCCAAGTTGCGACTCGCACCAGATCCTGCCCCCGTGGCGGCGAACAAGGGCTCTGACGTAGGCCAGGCCCATCCCTTCTCCTGGGACATCCTGACCGGATCCACGGTTGAATATCTGGAATATTTGGCTCAGGTAGGCCGATTCAACCCCGCGTCCCTGATCACGGACAATAAACATCGTCTCATGAGGAAACTGATGGCCCGTGATGCTTACCTGCTGCGGACGTACTAGATCGCGGAACTTCATGGCGTTGCCCAGCAAATTTGTCATTATCTGCTCCATGGCCAGCCGGTCTGCCACACACTCGGGCAATTTACCGACAGAAACCTTTGCATTGGCCATAGTGAGCTGATAGCTCAACGACTTGAGAGTCTCATTGACGAGAAGATCCATATTCAAAGGTTCGTAGCAAAGCTCACGCCGCTCAAGGCGAGATAAATCCAAGACGGCATTTATTAGATTGTCCAGTCGGGATATGGAAGAATTGATGAATTCGAGGGCCTCGGGTATGTCTTCGGCCAGAGCGCTCAACGCTTGTGACTTTTGTTTGTCGTTCAAACGGGGTAGCCCAATCTGAACTGCCGGTCGGACCGCTTCTATTGCTGTCTTGAGTTCACCCGAAAATCCTTTTATGTTTATCAAGGGAGCGCGAAAGTCATGAGATACGATGTAGGCAAAATCCTTTATTTCCATTACGAGATGCTCTAGCTTTTCTTCGTCCATTTTACGCTGGGTGATATCTCGTGCAGTGACAGCGTAACGACAGGCTCTTCCTTCGCCAGCCTTGATCGGGAATCCGGTTGCCCATATCCATCGAATCTCTCCACCCGGCTTGGTAATCCGGAATTCGCCGCTAGGATCCCCGACACCTTTGATGAATGAATCAATCATTTGAGCCACCTGCGACCGATCCTCCTCATGGACCACTGATAGCCAGTTTGCAGGGTCTTCATACAGTTCATCCACCTTGCCTCCGGTCAGGCGCTCATAGGCTGGACTGACGTAAATGAATGAATATGCATCACCTGGCTGAATCAACATGAAGACGTCGTCAACACTCTCAGCCAGTTGCCGGAATCGCTCTTCACTTTCCCGCAAAGACTCCTCAGCCATACGACGGTCGGTTATGTCCCTACAAATCGATTGGAATCCGATAACTCTGTCGCCTTTCATAAGTAACTGCACCTGTTGACCGAGCCAAAGCGTTTCGCCTCGCTTCGTGGTGATGCAGTACTCATAATATGTGTTAGGAATCCTCTCTGCAAACTGCTTTTTATAAAAAGTTTCAGTCGGCTCTCTGTATTCCTGGACGATCAACTCCGTGAAATGTTTGCCAATAAACTCTTCCTCTGAATACCCGGAAATCCGTAAACCACTGGGGTTGACATAGGTGAAGAGCCCCTTTTCGTCTGTGATGTATATAATGTCGTTCGCAGCTTCGACAAGGTGGCGGAGCAATCTTTCCCCTTCAGCAACTTTCTCTTCCAGGTGCTTACGGTCCGTAATGTCTGTCGCAAAACAGAGCACTGACGCATGGCCGTCCCAGACGATTGAAATAGCACTAACCGATCCCCATCGAACATCGCCTTTGCCGTCCTGAAGTCTGAACTCAAGCCCGTAAATCGCCTCGTCATGCTCGATGAGCCGCAAGTAGTGATCCATAACCTTGACCCTGTCTTCCAGGTGCACGAACTCATAGAAAGGGCGAGAGGTCAATTCTTCTTTTGAAAACCTTGACAGTTCAACGGTCTTGGCGTTGACGAATCTAAGCATGCCTTCTTGAATGACGAATACGGCCTCTGCGGAATTTTCCACCAACAAACGATATTTTTCTTCCGAGGCCTTTAACGCCTGACTCATCAGCTCTCGTCTAGAGATTTCGTCTTTGAGTTGCTCATTTACTTTGGCTAACTCTTTCGTGTGCTCCGCGACACTCTTCGCGAGCTCTTCAGCCTCCTTCGCTTTCATCGCCTTGAGAATCGCGAGTGGAACCATCTCAACCCAATTGCCGCTCGGGTCCTTGATCACATAATCCACGGCCCCGGACTTCATGGCTCGCACAGCCACTTCTTCGTCTCCACTCCCGGTAATAATTACGATCGGGACGTTTTTTGGCACGTCATCGAAAAGGTCGAAGGCGGTGCCATCTCCCAGTTTATAGTCGAGCAAGACCACGTCGAAAGTCTGGTTCAGCAAGGCCTCCTTCCCTTCAGAAATTGAACTTGCTCGAACGTGATCATACGCAAGAGGCTTATTTTTTAGGAATCGCAGGAAAGCCATGTAGTCGACTTTGTCGTCTTCGACAAGAAGGACCCTAGTCTTTGGGCTCTGCATTGCTCACTCCTGCGCCTGGGAGGTTCACTGATCTCTTCCGCCCTGCCATCGAAATATGTACCAATTGTTAAGTTAGAGGTATAGTATCATTTCCTTTGAGAAAATGGAAAAGATCATAGGACATTAGGAACCGGAAACGTTCCGTATGACATTATGCCGGTGGCTGCCGACCTATTTCTTCTTGTAAGTGGACTGCCAGACCGGCTTAAAGTCGTACGTTGCGTAAAACTCTGATCTGTACGCTCCCCACGCACGCTTTTCGATTGCCAGGTTGACTTCCCGCAACTTGTCCGCCGGCGGCGCCTGTTGTCAGGGCAGCGAACAAGGTCTACTTCAGTTTTTGATCCCAGCTCTGCTTGCCCTCAGGGTCGTACCAGCCTTGGAAACGAAGGTGGTTGGGAACTTCTCGCACCTTCCAGTACCCGTTGTTGACGCTGACATACTTCCTTAGCGATTCTAGAATCTTGCCGTAATCCTTCCGGTCCTGTTCGCTAAGTTTCGCATCGGAAGCCCGAGCGTTCAGAAACTGAATAGTCGCATCCTTGAGCAGTGCCAAATCGGTCTCAGGCCATTGAACCAGTACCAGGTCGTTTTCGGCAATCCCGTCATTATCGTTGGCCGTCAGAATCTGCTTCAGTTTAGCTCCTTGCTGCCTGAGGTTTTCGCCATACGACGATAAGACGTGGTCGCGACCGACACTCACGACAAGTGCCTGCTGGGCCGGACTCATCTTGTTCCACACGTTCTTGTTGATGAGCATATAGGTGATTAGGAATTGCTGGTGCCAGCCAGGGAAGTGCAGGTATTTGGTCCCAACGGTGCCGGGATTGCCCTCCGGAAGTCCGAAAAGCTGTGAGACGTCGTCTAACGGAGTGGCGAACTCGTATGCTTGAATATGGCCGTCGGTGACGGCCTTGACCAGAGACCCTCCTCCGGCGATGGCGGTTATAAACTTGATGTTCTTTTTCGGGATCACCCCGCCCGTTACCAGGTTGTCGCACGCGCGATCGAGAACGAACTGTGCCGGCGGCAGGTAGCGGAAAGTCCAGTTCTGCTGGCACAACCCGGCCAGGCCAATGCCTGGTGTCAATCCGGCAGCCCCGACCGGCATCATGAAGTAGCCGGAACCCTGTTGGCAGCTTCCCACGATGGGAACCGCCACGACATTCTTGCCGCTGCTGTCCAGTGTGCGCTCGAGCAGATCGATACCTCTTTCGGCGCCGTCGTCGATAGATCTCCCAAATAGAAAACCCATGAACTCATCGAAGTTGGGGCCGAACGGGATTCCTGAATTGTATATGAACCCCCATGTCTGGTTGATCTCCGACCCTGAAATATAGGCAGCGTCGAAACCTGTTCCCCCTGCCAAGGGTCCCCCCGCAGAGACAGCGGCCATAATATCTTTGAATGCTCCGGGAATCGCCGGGGTCGGTTTGTTCTTGATGAACTTGACCTGTCCGGCCTCGCCGAGAGCGACCGTTGAGATACTCAGCAGCTTCGCGGCATAGTCATCAGCGGGAGGACCGATTGCCGCGGAGCCGCTGAAGCTGCGGAATGAAATCTCCAGTGCCAGTACGGTTTGCGCAGAACACGAAATTGCACAAACCAGCGCCAAAACAGCGACGCTGAAACCTGACAGACGTTTTGGACGCCAGGCCATGCGTCCAATCCCATTAGGAATGGGGCCGGCTAAGGCACTCCGCACACCATCAGCCAAGGTTTCGGCTGATCTGCGCCTGATTGACACAGCCTGAACATGAGCTGATTGGTCGCATTTATGCCGCCCTCCCCCGACCGATGAGCTAACTCTGCCCAAATCTGAAGTAGTCATTGTGACCCCCTTTCGTTTGCTTAATCAGCGCCAACGTCCTGCTTTGAAACCAGAATGGATTGGTTGTCTTATGCGGCTAAGAAGCCGCGCCGTGACACGACCGACCTGGATAGGGCAAACGCCAGCCTACTTCAGCGGACAAAAAGAAATAATCCACATCAGAATTCCAAGTCCGCGACAGTTCCGTCAGCAAACTAGATCCCATGTCGCTCCTCGCTCAGGAGCTTTTCCCTTGTGCGGGGTGATCAGAATCCTTCGGGATCAGGATACGGAATCGCGCGCCCGATGGACTTTCCTCCAGAACAATGGTTCCGTGGTGAGCAACCACAAGCGCCTGAACTATGGACAGCCCCAGGCCGGTGCTTCCGGACTGCCTCGCTGTGGTGAAGAACGGCGTGAAGATCCTCTTCGAATTAGATTCGGATATACCGGGGCCGTCATCCTGAACCGTGATTTCAACGAGATTTCTGCCGGCATGGTTCTCGGGATGCGCTGAAAGATGAACGTGCACTCCCGGGCTCCCATGCTGCCTGGCATTGTCCACGAGGTTTGACAGGATGGACTCAAACACCTCAGGCGCCATAGCCACCGGCCTCATGTCAGGTGTAGCGTCAAAGGTCACGTTCAGGCCGTCGCAACGGAACCTGTTGGCAACCCGGTTGAACGCTTCAGCCACTTGAGACCGCTCAGAACCCGGCTGCACCACTTCGGCTCTGGCAAGATCCAGTAGGCGTCGAACCAACTCTGTCAGACGATCTGCATCCTGTTCCAGTATACTGAGAAAACGTTCGCGATCCTCCTGGGACATCTCCGCAAAATGATCCTTCAGGAGTTCCACCGCCCCGCGAATGGATGTAAGGGGGGTCTTGAACTCGTGAGACACGTTGGAGGCGAAAGTGCGTATGTAGTTTGCGCGGCCTTCCAGGGTGGCAGACATCTTAGCCAGAGCCTTCGACAGGAGGTCCACTTCGTACGTGCCGGGATTAGCGAGAGGAACAGGAACGGCAGTTGTTTCACCGCTAGTCACCTGTTGGGCTTGACGAATCAGGGCCTTGACCGGCCGAGTTATCATGAGCGTCGTCAGAGCAGTAACAGCGCAAACAACCAGCAAAATGACTGTCCCGCCGCCTAGGAGATAGAGCCTATTCTGATAGAGTGCTTTAGCCAAATCCAAGGGGGTGCGCGACAACAATACTGCGCCGAGCACCCTATCCCCCTCGACGACGGGCATGGCCACAAAAACCCTAACGCGGGTCCCGCGGCTAATGGACTCGATCGGAGGGGTCGGCCCTTCATCGACTCGCGCGCGGAGCACACTGACATTCTCGCCTGTAAGTGCCCGTTTGACCTCTTCCTGGGCTGTAAGCGACTTGCCGAGG
>WSSedB2T2DRAFT_1000019_pt1 | contig 13801 bp, 12 predicted proteins | sample WetSurSiteB2Tule_FD_9469 | JGI IMG/M metagenome (IMG submission 9469)
CCCTGCCGTTGCCACCACATCATGCTTCTTTTGACAAACGACTACCCCCGCTGTTTGTTTCGGGGCATTCTATGCGGTGAAGCATCGAGATTGAAACAATCGCATCTTGGACACATGACAATAAAGGCACGGCATGGGGCTGTCTCAAAACCCATGGAAGGATTCAAATCGTAGCACGAATGCCCTCACCCTGTGTCCCTCTCCCAGAGGGAGAGGGAATTGCAAAACCGCTCCAGCTTTCCTCCCTCGCCCTCTGGGAGAGGGTTGGGGTGAGGGAGATGAAATGCACATGAGCATTCATCGTGGCACGATTTAGACCTCATCAGGTGCTTTGAGACACTCTCCATGCGATGCCCCTACCATGTGATTCGTCGCTTCACTTGGAGGCCGTTTTCAATACAGCAGTATGCTCATTCTCGATCCTGTCTGAGAGCTAAACCTCTTTCTTGGCCCCGGCTTTCATCTCTAGGCCAAAGCCTTCAAAGAGAAACAATATCGCGATTCCCCACCAGAGGGTATATACGACATAAAAGACGAGCGAGAATGTCAATATGCCTGCCCTGGAACGCGCGCTTTGAGGCGATATTTGGAAGAAATTATAGCCGACTTCTAACCCCTTTTTCACAACGTCGCTCAAAAATGCGGCTTGCTTGAAGTTCTCCGACTTTCCCAACTTCTTCAGCTCCAGATCCATGGCCTTGAAGCTGCTCCACCAGGCATAGAGCGCCTCTTTACCTTCGATGCCGTACCTCGTCTTCAATTCCGCGTCTCGGTTGTAGAACATGTCGTCGGCATCTTTGAGAGCGGCACCCATCACCTTTCCCAAGTCACCCTTGATTTTCAATTGGGCGGCGTCTCCACTTACTTCAGAGCCCGCTGTCGTGAATACCTTCTTGGCTTTGTCCGCTATTTCCTGATTTTTGAGTTTGATGGTGACATCGAAAGGCTGACCATTGAACGCAACGCTCTTCTTGATCAGATCACCGATGTAGTAGGTTGAACCTTTGGCAATCGAATTGAAGAGTTTGTCTGCCGCTACGAAGGTATTCTGGCCCTCGAAAAGGGGCATGAACATGGCTACCAGGACTACCAGAAAACTGATGGCCAGGAGGAGTCCTTTTGCGAACTCTTTCTTATTCTTGATCAGCATCTTGTCAGACCTCCCCTCTCAGTTGTCTCGTGTTGGACAAGAATTTCATTATCACCCAAAAGGCGAATGCTCCTATGACCAAGAAGAAGACCACCAAGCCCACAAAGCTCAAACCTTTGGCCAGAGAATCGGAGATATTTATCACTTCCATCTGGTTCAACTTATCCGGCAGGGCAAAGAACCTGTTCACGAAACCTGCAAGTATGGAGAGCGCATAAAATCCACGGATGTAAATTCCCTTGACCACTTTCGTGGTAAGCGCCCCGATCTGTATACCCAGAAGTGAACCCAGGAGCATTCCCATCGCCAGGGTGTAGAAGATAAAGCCGTGAATCGCGTATTGAGCTATCGAGGCCAGACCCGCGGTAAAAATGATCTGAAGGATATCTGTGCCTACAGTAGTGAACGAGGAAACCCCGAGAATGTACACAAAAATCGGGAAGGTCAGAAAGCCTCCGCCAACTCCCATAATGGCTGCCGCGAAGCCGACAATGGCCCCGGCAATGGCCACGAACAGTGCCGGTATCTTTTTCCCACCGGGAACCAGATCTTCATCAAAGGTGATGGCTGGCGGGATTTTGGCGGCTTGCAGTTTAGCCGGTAATCCTACTTTTCCTCCGGCCGCTTCTGCCCCGTGAGCGCTTTCGCCCGCGTGAGCGCCCACATCACCCCCGGCTTTTCTCAGCTTCAGGAAGTCAATAAGTGAGTAAAACCCCAGAAATCCCAGCAACACCACGTAAACGACGCTGATAAAGAGGTCGCTTAGTACAGGGTTGTATTCGTAAAGGCTCCTATTAATGACCCCGCCACCGGTAACTCCCAGACCGGATCCCACGAGAAAGGCTATGGCAAGCCCCACGGATACGTTCCCAAGCTTCTTGTGGACCGCGGTCCCCATGATCGCCTTCGCGAAGATGTGAAAAAGGTCTGTTCCGACTGCAAGGATGCCTTTGACGCCTGCACTCATTAATGCGGGGGTAATGATGAACCCACCCCCAGCGCCGATGCAGCCTGTTATCAGGCCGGCACACAAACCGACGGCAATGGAAATCACAAAAATAAAGTTTGAATAGTAAGCCGGAGTGTAGGCTTTTTCGCCACCCAACTGGGCCGGTAGGTCAGCAGCGAAGGCAAGCGTGGTCAACGCAGCCGGCACCAACATAAGTCCCAGAATCCACAGCCGCTTCTTGTCCCTCAATATGTTCATGGACGTCTCGTAGTCCCATTTTGCATGGGCCATTGAGGCGGCCATAAACATCCGGTACATATCTTTGCCCCATTTCATTTCCGTCATCCTCCACGTGCGATTAGAGACATAAAACCACCCAAGGGGTTGAAAGGCCTAACGAGTATCGGGTCGTGTCTGAAAAAGGCATTTTCTGTCTTGTCGGCGCGGAAATCTCTAAATCGGACAGCATCGGCTCAAAATTGTGCTACAAATGGGGAATCCGCGCGACTCCACTACGCTAAGCAATCCCCATGCCAAGCCAACCGATGATTCCATATCGCGTAACCCTCTGAAAATAATAAAAATAGTGGGCAATCCGCTACCAAGGGTGTGCCGATCTACTACATGGGGGTGTTATAATTCTTGACACGTTGTAAAGGGATGCGAATCTCCCCAACGTAATCTCATTTTATGAAGGATTGAGGATTGTCCAACCTTGCCCAGAAGGGGCGGACACGATTGTCAGGACTACAACAGGTCAGGAGTGGTCAATAGCCGGTTGATGCTTTCGGTATCTGCAATCGCTCTACCGGCATTATGCCCATAGAACTTAATCAGCGAGCCGCATCCTCAAGATCGGTCGGATGGGACCTCCACTGAGTTGGGTAGTCGGCACTCTTGGTCCTCTTCGGCACACCACTTTTTTTTATAGGCATCCTGAAGCTTGTACAGCAACTCATCGATGTCCATCGGCTTCATTAGATAGTCAAATGCCCCAAGTTCCATTCCCTGGATGGCGACCTCCACATTAGCGTGACCCGTGAGCATGATAACTTCGACTGACGGCCGGAGCTTCTTGATCTCTCTTAGAGTCTCTATGCCATCCATATCGGGCATTTTCACATCCAGCACAATCACATCCACGGGTGTTTCGTTCAATATCCGGAGAGCTTCCTTGCCGCTCGTTGTTCCGATTACGTCCAGCTTTCTTTTTGTGAGCCGTTTGACCAGTGTCTCGAGAAACTCAGTTTCATCGTCCACCAGCAGGACCTTGAAGGCAGTCACTATTTCACCTCCTTCTCACGCGTTCATATCCCATTTTCCCTCTGAAGTGCCGCTGATACCGCGTACGAACAGGGCAAAGTCGTCGGGGTTCGTGGCCGCTCCCAGGGCGGTTTCATAAGTCACCAATTTGCTTTTGTACAATTGCATGAGCGATTGATCAAAGGTTTGCATGCCGTAGCTGATGTGGCCTTCGGCTATGGCGTCTCTGATCTCACGGGCCCGTTTTTCATCGGCAATGCATTCCCGCATGCGGGATGTGGAAATCAACACCTCCACTGCAGGGACTCGCCCTTTTCCGTCTGCTCTGGGTAGAAGTCTTTGGGAAATGATCCCCTTAATTATCCCTGACAGTTGCATTCTAACGGAGTTCTGGTGCTGAATGGGAAATGCGGCAATGATGCGGTTGATAGTCTCAGTTGTGTCGAGCGTGTGCAGAGTGCTGAAGACGAGGTGCCCAGTTTCAGCGGCCAACATGGCAATTTCTATGGTTTCAAGGTCGCGCATTTCCCCCACCAGAATGACGTCGGGGTCTTCACGAAGAGCCGCTCTCAACGCACCTTGGAACGACAGAGTGTCCTGCCCTACTTCGCGCTGGTTTATTATGCTCTTGCGGTCTCTGTGCAGAAACTCAATCGGGTCTTCAATGGTAATAAGATGACAGTTTCTGAACGAGTTGATGTGATTGATCATGGCTGCCAAAGTTGTGGTCTTTCCTGAGCCGGTGACCCCCGTCACCAGTACCAGGCCCCTTTGCTCCAAGGTTATTTTTTCGATTATGGACGGAAGGTTGAGATCCGCTATCTCAGGCGGTTCTGACGGGATGGCTCGAAAGACCATCGCTATAGAATCTCTCTGCGAAAAGACGTTGACGCGGAACCTGGCCAAGCGGGACACCCCATAAGCCATNTCCAGCTCCTTGGTCTTCGTAAATAGTTCGCGCTGACGTTCATTCATGACTGAAAGGGCCACTCGCCGAATCTCGTCGGGCGTCAGGCGCTCTTCGCCTTTCAATGGCGCCAGCACGCCGTTCACGCGGGTGACCGGAGGCAAAGGAACTTTCAAATGAACGTCCGAAGCCCCCATCTCAATGGCTTTTCTCAAGACACTGTCAAGATCCATGTCACTGCCTCGTCTCTGTGCTCTCTATGTCGTGATTTTCGTCTAAATGCCCTGGCACTGGAATGCCTTTTTGCTCCAGGAGTTTCGTGCGGACTGCATTCATGATTTCCGGATTCTCTTTGAGAAACAATTTCGCATTCTCTCTCCCTTGGCCGATGCGTTCCTCCCCATAGGAGTACCAGGCACCGGATTTGTCAATAAACCCGGAATCGACTCCCATGTCCAAGACCTCGCCGGCCATGGATATGCCCTCGTTGTACATGATGTCAAACTCCACCTGCTGGAAAGGGGGAGAGAGCTTATTCTTGACAACCTTTACTCTGGTCCGGGAGCCGATCACATTCTCTCCATCTTTGATCTGTCCGATCCGCCTGATATCCAGTCTGAGTGACGCGTAGAATTTCAACGCATTGCCGCCGGTCGTGGTCTCAGGGTTTCCGAACATGATACCTATCTTTTGCCTGATTTGATTGGTAAAAATCACGGATGCATTGGAACGTGCGATAGCAGCGGTGAGCTTCCTAAGGGCCTGAGACATGAGTCGCGCCTGAAGTCCCATGTGTGAGTCGCCCATCTCGCCTTCGATCTCGGCCTTGGGCACGAGCGCGGCAACTGAGTCGATGACAACCACTTCCATGGCGCCCGACCGGACCAGTATCTCGGTGATTTCCAGGGCCTGCTCCCCCGTGTCCGGTTGAGAAACCAGCAACTCGTCCGTGTTTACCCCAAGTTTCTTCGCGTAGCGGATATCCAGCGCATGCTCGGCATCCACGAAGGCTGCAAAACCTCCTCTGCTCTGTGCCTCGGCAATAATGTGCAGGCACAGGGTTGTCTTGCCTGACGATTCGGGGCCGAAGATCTCAACTACGCGCCCCTGCGGGACTCCACCCACGCCGATGGCGATATCAAGACCCAGGGATCCCGTGGGAATGTATTTCACATTCGGGATGACGCCGGAGCTCCCGAGTTTCATAATGGAGCCCTTGCCGAATTGCCTTTCAATCTGGCTGACTGCCATGTCCACGGCCCTTGATTTTTCTGACTCGGGAGGGTTGCCGTCTGTAAATTCCCTTCCCTTCTTGGGTTTGGCCATTAGAGATCCTTTCTTATCGACCTTGACACCGGCTCCTCAGCGACCAAACCGGCTGCATATCCTACAGGCGGAACTAGGTCAAAGTGATTTCAGCGCGCGGGGGACGTATTATACCACGGATGTCGAAAAATCCTTTAAAAATTACCCCTATGAAGAGATTCACTCCTGAGCCTACGATAAGCGTTTCCTCAAGGTCAAACTTGGGCATTTCAAATTCCCGCACACCCAGGGCAACACCGATCTTTAGAGTGGCACACATCGGGATAGGGTAGGTCCAGCGATTCTACGCTTGCAGTCCACCCTCTGGACAAAGATTCTGCTCTAATGGTAGACCGATTTCAAGCCCTTTGATCTGTGATTCCGCGGTTCGGGTGATGCGGCGGCATTCATGGAGGCATTCATGCACGTGATTTCGGCCAGCAGGCGTACAGATATCCCTGCTTTTCATGCTGATTGGTTCATGCAAAGGATGCGCACGGGAAGCGCCAGCGTAGTTTCTCCATTTGGAGGAGGAGTACACGAGGTGTCTCTGACCTCCGAAGATGTGATTGCCATCGTTTTCTGGACCAAGAACGCCATCCCTCTGATACCGTACCTGGATGAGCTGGCAGCCCTGGGACATTGCTTCTCATTTCTCTACAGCATTAACAATTATCCCGCTTTCTTGGAACCAAAAGTTCCGGACAGAGGTCAAACACTGAGAGCCGTGGAGCTGCTTGTCCGACACTTTACAGCGTCAGTTTTCAGGTGGCGCTATGATACGATAGTCCTTACGGACGTTTTGAACCGTGGCTGGCATCTGCAAAACTTTCGCGAGTTGTGTCGGCTGCTCTCGCCTTACGCGACGGAATGTATTTTTAGCTTTTGCGACTATTACAGAAAAACAACAAGGAATATGGAACGCAGGAACCTGAATCATCACAAGCCGGATGAAACTGAATGCCGAGACATGGCGGAAGAAATGGCGGAAGTGGCCAAAGAGCAGGGCATCTCGCTGGCATCGTGCGCCCATGATTTTCTCGTGTCCGACGCGGTAAACAAAGCGCACTGCATTGACCAGGTGTTTCTGGCTAATGTCGTGGATTCGACGGAGCGAAAGGCCGCGCTGACCTCTCTTAAAACGTCCCCCACTAGGAAAGACTGTGGCTGCTCGGCTTCGAGAGACATAGGGGCCTATGACACGTGTGCGCATGGATGCGTTTACTGCTATGCCAACAGCAACCCTGAACTCGCGGCAAGGAATCTAGCGCTGATAAAGCCGGATTATCCTTGCCTGGATCCAAGGGCCATTGAGAGCCGAGCCCGAGCATGATAGCAAGAACCGGCTTCGCAGTCTTTGCGGGTATGGTCCTCGCTATGCTCCTCCAGTCGCCCATCGCGGCCATGAACCGGGAAGGAGGGAGTCTCAAAGGGCTGTGGCAGCTTGTCAGCGTGATGCCCGCGGGTGTCCTTTCAGAGGAGAAGCCGGAAGTCCTTGATGTTTACCTCTTCTATTGGTTCCTCGATGATGGGAGCGTCACTCTGTTAAACGACACGGTCGGCGGAACAAAACAGCAGCGTGGCATTTGGCGACAGAGCGGAGATGAAGTTGTTATCGTCTGGAAATCCGGACTGCGCCTGTCGATTAGGGTTGTCAAATCCGAAAAAGACTCTATCATATTGACAGGATTTGATGTACGCCCCCTCTGGTTTCGGTTCATCCGATTCTTTTGAGCGGGGAATGCGGACAAAGGCGAGAAAATTTTGCAAGATCCGGAACTCTTAAATAATATTGGCGAAATCAAATATGATCGCTACGATGCGAGCGATGAGCCTTTTGATGACCCCGTCATAGATGCTCGGGGTGGGAATCAAGTGGCTGAAGCCGCGGTCTCCGACCACAAAGACAAGATCTTAAAATATTGCATCGTAGCGTCCTGTGTACTGCATGTTGTACTGTTTACAGCTCTTCCGCACATGGCCGGACTGGCGCCGACACAGTCCCTTCTAAAACCGGGTGAAAAAGTGACGCCTGTCAGATTGGTGGAACCACCGGCCGAGGAGAAAAAGCCGGAGCCGCCACCGCTTCAAGCTTCTGCGATTTCCGACAGGGATCATACTGCTCTTCGGGAGAGGATCCCCAAGGCCCCTCCCAGCCCCAGACCGCCTCTTCCAAGGATGGAACCTGTCCAGCAACAGATGGCATCATTGCCGCCCCCTATGGCCCCACATGATCTTGTTAAGCCGAAGGAGGAGACACCCCCCAAGGAAGACAACCTCAAACCATCCGCGGTCGAGAAGCCTGCGCCCAAGAATCATGCGAAACATGCAAATCCTACCGACCAGCACGCCAAACAGAAAAGCCTCCAAAACCCCAAGCCTGATCTTAGGCCGACGATGCAAGATATGGCGAGAGGTCTTTCCGCGCCGGGAGGTTCACCGGATTTCTTTCCGGACGGAGACATCGATGAGGCCGTTCTTGACATAAATACTCGAGATGACAGGTTTTCGTCCTATCTCCTACATTTAAAGCGGAAGATACAGGCGGTTTGGATTTATCCATCGGTGGCTGCTCAATCCGGTATCGGAGGGAGCCTGACGCTAGAATTCTCGATTGCGAGAACGGGAGAATTATTGGGAGTAAATCTACTCGATTCTTCAGGGCACACGGTACTCGACGAATCCGCGGTGAAAGCGATAAAGAGCGCAGCGCCTTACTTTCCGTTTCCTGACAGGATGCGTGCCAAGAAGTTGCGCATTAAAGCTAATTTTATTTATGTTACAAGCAATTACTTTAGAAGCATAATGTAGCAGCTTGAGGTATGCCTTCAGTCTAGCGGTGCAGAGGCTGTACAATTGCGAGCCCCGCGAAGCAATTTCCGGCGACATGGGTGTCCCGCTCGTCGTCATTCCCGTGCACGAGGTCCCGCGTCTCGCGGGACCGATTGGACCCCGGATCAAAGTCGGAGTGACCAATGACCGGCAATCCCGCGTTCTGCGCGGGACGATCCCACCAATGAGATCGTTTCTCGCGGAACGCGGGATTTCTTTCCTCGCAATGGCACTTGTCTTAGAAACCAATTCATTGTCAAAGTCATGATTCCGTTGCTAATTTAGCGCCTATGCACCCTTCCTCTCTTTACAAGAGAGGGGAAAGAGTCAAGTTCCGGACGAATCCAAAAGTCGGCTACTTCTTGCCTTCTTCTTTTACCTCTTCAAAGTCTGCGTCAACCACTTCTTCCTCGGGCCGAGCGGACGTTCCCGCTGCACCGGTGTGTCCAGCTCCCGCACCACCGGCGGCTCCTGGTCCGCCTTCGGCACCGGCCGCAGCCTGCTGGTACATGGCCTCCGCGAGCTTATGGGACGCGGTCTGCAGCTCGTCCACCGCGGCCTTGATCGCGTCGGCGTCAGACCCTTCTATCGCACTCTTGGTCTTGCTAACGGCCGCCTCTATGGCGCTTTTTGCCGAGGAATCCACCTTGTCCCCATGCTCTTTCAGGGATTTCTCTGTCATGTACACCAGAGAATCCGCCTGGTTGCGAGCCTCAATTAGTTCACGTTTCTTGCGGTCTTCCTCAGCATGCGCTTCCGCATCCTGCACCATCTTCTTGATTTCTTCTTCTGACAAGCCGCTTGAAGCCGTGATTTTGATGGACTGCTCCTTGCCGGTCCCGAGGTCTTTTGCTGCAACATGAACGATGCCATTAGCATCTATATCGAAGGTGACCTCGATCTGAGGTATACCTCTGGGCGCGGGAGGAATGCCCACCAACTCGAATCGGCCAAGCGTCTTGTTGTCCGGGGCCATTTGACGCTCACCCTGGAGCACGTGAATGGAAACCGAAGGCTGATTGTCGGACGCAGTTGAGAATATCTGACTCTTCCTGGTCGGGATGGTGGTGTTCTTCTCGATGAGACGTGTGAAAACGCCGCCAAGAGTTTCAATGCCCAGCGACAGAGGAGTCACGTCCAGCAAGAGGACGTCCTTCACATCACCCTTGAGCACTGCGCCCTGAATGGCCGCGCCGATGGCCACGACCTCGTCAGGGTTGACCCCTTTGTGGGGTTCCTTGCCAAAGAGATCCTTGACCCTGGCCTGCACTGCCGGCATTCGGGTCATCCCGCCCACCAGAATCACCTCGTCAATCTGATTGGCCGAAAGGCTCGCGTCTTTCATGGCTGTCTTGCAGGGGCCTACGGTCCTCTCGATGAGGTCTCCCACCAGCGTTTCCAGTTTGGACCGCGAGAGCTTCATCGTCATGTGTTTCGGTCCGGAAGCGTCGGCGGTGATGAACGGAAGATTGATGTCCGTTTCCATGGACGTGCTTAGTTCGATCTTGGCCTTTTCCGCGGCTTCCTTCAGTCGCTGAAGGGCCATCTTGTCGTTGCGGAGGTCTATCCCCTGATCTTTCTTAAACTCGTCGGCCAGGTAATCCATTACCCGCTGATCGAAATCCTCACCTCCCAGGTGTGTGTCGCCGTGAGTGGACTTCACCTCAAACACGCCCTCGCCGATCTCCAAGATGGATATGTCGAAAGTTCCACCGCCAAGGTCGAAGACGGCAACCTTTTCTTCTTTCTTCTTGTCCAGTCCGTAGGCCAAAGAAGCTGCGGTCGGTTCGTTGATGATCCTCAATACGTTCAATCCGGCGATTCGACCCGCGTCCTTAGTGGCTTGGCGCTGTGAGTCATTGAAATAGGCGGGGACCGTGACCACCGCATCCTTCACCTCTTCTCCCAGATAATCTTCGGCGGTTTGCCTCATTTTTTGAAGGATCATCGCCGAGACTTCCGCGGGACTGTACTCTTTGCCCCTCACCGAGACCGCGGCGTCGCCGTTTTTCCCGTCCACGATCTTGTAAGAGATGACCTTCACGTCGGACTGAACTTCTGCGGAGCTAAATTTCCGGCCGATAAGCCTCTTTATGGCAAATAAGGTATTCTCCGGGTTGGTAATTGCCTGCCGTTTCGCTACCTGTCCTACAAGCCGTTCTCCCGAATCGGTGAAAGCGACCATAGACGGAGTGGTCCGTCCACCTTCCGAATTGGGGATAACTACAGGATCCCCGCCTTCCATAACCGCCACACAGGAGTTGGTGGTTCCAAGATCTATGCCAATGACTTTACCGGCCATCTTCTCCTCCTACCGCATTTGTTATTAATCACGGTTCTTTCTTTTCAGTATTACTTCGAGTCGTCCTACTGGTCCGCGCTGACGGAAACTACCACCTTTGCGGGCCGCAACAGACGATCCTGATACATGTATCCCTTTTCCATTTCCTCGACGACCTGGTTAACCGGCTCACCTTGCGCCGGCACCCGCGCGATCGCCTCATGCATGTGGGGGTCAAAAGGTTCGCCCAGTGCCTTTATCTCCTTCACGCCATAACGCTCCAGTATATCTCTGAACATTTTGGTGACCATGCAAACTCCATCCGCCAACGCGTCGGACCTACCGGCTGCCTCACAGTGCCTCTGTGCCCGCTCGAGATTGTCCACAACGGCAACGAGGTCTCTCAAGAGTTCTTCATTTCTGTACTTCAGGTATTTACTCTTCTCTTGCAGGGTCCTTTTCTTGTAATTCTCCAATTCTGCCACCGCTCTCATCCAACGGTCGCGATTCTCTTCAGCCTCTTTCAGTGCCTTTTCTAGAGGGTCAAGAGTTGGCTGACTTTCCTCCTCAATCTTTTGGTCTGCGGGCCCCTCTCCGGATACAGGTGTTAATTCGGTACGAGTATGCTCTTCAAGGGCCTTTTCTTTTCTCCGACGAATCTCCTGTAAATTAATAGGCTCCGATCCTTTCGGTTCGTTGCGGTCCCATTCAGTCACCTTTACCTCCACCAATACCGGCGATCGCTCTTCTACCTTGATGCCAAATGACTAATGATACCTGAATGTTAGTCTGCCATCGCGCTCACACATACATTTGGGCACAACCCCCTCCATTGTCAAGAGGCATTTGTCTACGTCGCCTGAGAACTGATGAGTTGAGGCTATGCGTAGAGTATCCGGTCGGCCGCGCGCTTATTTCCTTGAGAAGTGGGTCCTTTCCTCATAGTAGTCTAGGAGCCTCTTCTTTATCTGATAGGACCGGTCGGAGAGAGAGACTTTATAGATGTGAGGGTTGGAGAAGCGCTTATATTCAGGCTCCAGACTGTTGATCTGTGATTCGGCTCGTGCTCGAATCCTGTCCAGTCCAGGTGGCTCGTAAACCTGGCGGCCATTGAGAAAGATAGGCACCATAAGGTCTGTCGCCGTGTACGGAGGCCGGTATATCTTTTTCATGTAATCGTACGTAGGATGGTGTGCCTTCACAAGCTCACCTTTGGGTAAGGGTTCATCCACCTGGGCCAAGAGATCTCCTATCATTCGATCATTTCCGTTATGAAAGCGTATGATCTTCTTCACTCCTGGGTTGGTAACTTTCATGGGGTTCTGGGAAATCTTGATCTTCGGTGCAAGAACCCCGTCACCCTTGTCGGCAGCCATCAGCTTGTAGACAACACCCAAGGCCGGCGTCTGGTACGAGGTCATCAGCCGTGTGCCCACACACCAGATGTCAATCGGGGCGCCCTGTTCTCGCAGGCTCTGGATGATCCACTCGTCCAGATCGCTGCTCGCAAGGATCTTCACCTCAGGAAGACCCTCCTGGTCCAATATGTACCTCGCAGCTTTAGCATAGTAAGCCAGGTCACCGCTGTCTATCCGTATCCCCTGGAGCCTCTTTCCCGCGCTTCGCATCTCTTTTGCCACCTTGGCTGCTTGGCGAACGCCTTCGCTGGTGTCGTAGGTGTCTACGAGCAACACGCAATTGTCCGGGAAGACTTCGGCAAATCCCTGAAATGACTCTAACTCGTTATCGAAGCTTTCAACCCAACTGTGCGCATGAGTTCCTCTCACGGGAATCCCGAACAACTTCCCCGCCTTTGCATTGGAAGTTCCCACGCACCCCCCTATGTATGCGGCTCTGGCCCCGTACAAGGCTGCATCCACACCGTGCGCACGACGGGTGCCGAAATCCACCACCGGTTCCCCTCTGGTGGCAATGCACATTCGCGCTGCTTTTGTCGCTATGAGCGTCTGATGCCCCACGAGCGCGAGCATTGTCGTTTCCAAGATTTGAGCTTCCGAAATACGGCCGACAACTCTTATCAGAGGTTCATTCGGGAAAACCACGCTCCCTTCAGGCACAGCCCAGATATCGCCGGTGAATCTTATGCCTGATGCAAGCTGTTCGATAGCCGACGGAGAAAAGATTCCTAGGCTGCGCAAATAGTCGAGGTCGTCCGGGTACAGGCCGAGCTTGTTCACGTAGTTGATGACAGTTTCCAGGCCTGCAAGAACACAAAATGCCCCATCATCGGGATTCTGGCGGTAGTAAAGGTCAAAACACGCGAGCTGGTTGCCCTTCCCCAGCAATTTGTACCCCGCCACCATCGTGAGTTCGTAGAGATCAGTGTCCAGGGTATGATTTCGGCACCTAAGACCAACCATGCCGCACGTGCCATCTACCTCTCCTAAGGTGGCTCCTGTGTCGCCATCAACTAATTCCACCGCGTCCAGCAGCAGGCCGGTGGAAGGATCTCTGAGGACGGGCTTCATGGCTTCCCTTCCTTCTTCTGCCTTTCAAAATACTCTTCGAAGGCTTTCTCGTAAGGGTCAGAGGCCGTCCCCCATTCGGTGACGATACCTGCAATTAATTCGTGGGGGGTCACATCAAAGGCGATATTCCTGACCTGCACGCCTTCAGGAGCGATGGAGATACCACAGAGGTGTGTTACTTCCTTGGGATCACGTTCCTCTATGGGAATCTCTTTCCCAGAGGTAAGGGACATGTCTATGGTAGAAAGCGGAGCCGCAACATAAAAGGGAATACTATGGTAATTGGCCAATACTGCCACGGAATAGGTGCCTATCTTGTTGGCCGCATCTCCATTGGAGGCTATGCGATCAGCTCCCACGATCACTTTCTGCACTTCGCCGCGCTGCATGAGTGCGCCGGCAGTATTGTCCGGAATCAACGTCACGGGAATTCCTAGTTTCCGTAGTTCCCACGAGGTAATCCGTGCGCCCTGGTTGAGAGGCCGCGTCTCATCTGAAATGACTTTGATGTCCTTACCTTCTTCAAAGGCCGCCCTGATCACACCCAGCGCGGTGCCGTACCCCGCGGTGGCCAGCCCGCCGGCATTGCAATGAGTCAAAACCGTATCGCCGTCCTCCAGAAGTT
>WSSedB2T2DRAFT_1000021_pt1 | contig 13433 bp, 9 predicted proteins | sample WetSurSiteB2Tule_FD_9469 | JGI IMG/M metagenome (IMG submission 9469)
CGAGCCATATTGTCCAACAGGAACCTGTTCACGGAGTTACCGGTACCGAATGAGAACAATCGGCTTTTGTCCCTAAGTTTTTTGATCATTGAGATGACTTCAAAATCGTTCCCGACCAGACCGTCGGTCATGAAGGTGACGATTCGGAGCCGGTTATCAGCAGAGGTAGTGCTTATAGCCTCCCAGATGGCAGGAACCATCCTGGTACCTCCACCACCCTTAAGTGATCCGATGAACCGCAGCGCCTTTTCCCGAGTCTCCGGAGTATTCTTCTTCGGAGAAGAAAATAGCACCCGAGAAGTGTCATTGAAATCAATGAGGTTGAAGGTATCATCTGGATTCATGCGGTCAATGATGTATTTCGTCGTCTCCTTGGCTTTTTCGAGCGGCAGCCCGGTCTGCGATCCCGAGGTATCGATGATAAAGATCAACTCCCTCGGAGCAATCTGTTCAGGCGTGACTCTCTTGGGAGGAATCATGACCATTGTTACGTACCCGGTCTCACCTTCTTTGTGAGCCAATACCCCGGAACGGATCTGATCAGCCGCGACGAGATATTTCAACACGAAGTCTTTGTTAGGAATTTCCTTTCTGTTCTTGAGAGTAACCATCACCTTGTTCTTATCCTTCTGATCCGTCACAATTTGGTGCAGGAGCGATTCCACCTTTTCTATGGGCATTCCCGCGTCAACGGACACGGTAATGTCAATGTCATGGCCGGCCCTGTGGCCTTCTTCAGCCACGGGCGGCGTTATCCGACTGGCGTCGGGGACAGAGGTCGTATCTTCTGCCCAACCCGTCCCTTGCTTCCCTTCGGGCATACCGGGAATGAATCTGGGACCAACCACCATCGGGAATACAAACTTGAAGGACCCGTCCTCGTAATTGAGAACTTCAACGTACTTGATCGTGATCTCAACCTTCTCGCCGGGCATAATATTCGCAACAGATTGAGTGAATATGTTGGGCCGCTCCTGGTCCAGCAAGGAGGCCACATGGCCCTTGTCCCGAGCCGCTTCGTATATGCGCCTCGCTTCCTCGCGACGTTTGATTTCGCCACGAACAGTCCTGTCACCGACCTTCATCAGCATCTCGTCGACTGCTCCATCAGCGGATAGTGGAAACGTGTAAGTCGCTTCAATCTTGTCCTGCCTGGGATTGTGGAACGTCTGTTTGACCTCGACTCTGGCCACGAAACCTGCGATTTCAGCCTTTACCGACGTATGTTCCAAAGGACACCCTGACCCCGGCTTTCCATCGGGCTCAACTACTGTCAACTGACCTTGTCCGGGAGAAGCCGCTAAGCAAGTGCTCGCGCTCACGACCGCAATGAGCACAGCCGTCAAGACGGAGAGTATTAGCGACGGTTCATTTTTTGATTTCATTTTTTCGCCCCCATAAATTCGGTTTTGCCTATGGCTGGGTTGCGGACAACCTCTGGAGTGGTATTCGTGATCGGAGGAAGAGCGTTACATGTTCCTGGAAAAATCTTGTTGTGGCGGAATTTGGCGGGGTTGATTGTCGTTCAACCGTGCAGGAATTGGGCGGGTCGGCCGGGATTACGTGGTGTTTGAGGTCTCAGACGAATGTGCGTTCAAATGAGTAACATAGGGTCGAAGAAGTACGAGAATCCGCTAACCTGTCATTCCCGCGAAAGCGGGAATCCAGAAGGGTTATAGCGAGCAAGACTGGATTCCCGCCTTCGCGGGAATGACGAACTTTTCGCATCTCAGAGTTCCCTGACGGAATGTGAATTACTGTCACACTGCCTACGGGACGAGATCAAGTTCACTTTGAGGCAAAAAAGGAAAGACCATCGCCAATTAGGAGCCTGTTGCGTCCCGCGCCGCACCTGGAATTTGGCGCTTGTCGCCCGCTCAATCAGGCAGCCCGCGGGCATACGAGTTGATTAGAACAAGAATTGGGAAGATTAGGAGAAGAGGACCGACGATGAAGGCGGCAGTCCATATACTTGTCTGCGGAGGTTCGAAGCCGTGCGCAGTGATTCCGAAAATAGTTAGGAACATACCATAGGCCAGGAAAAGCTTCCCACCGTAGGCGTTGATGGCGTACCAATGACCATTGGATTTCATGGCCTTGGGAACGCGAATTCCATACACACGGTTCATCGGAACCATGCGCAGCACGAGAGGGACCGAGAAAGCAATCGTCAGGAGACCAATGCCGCAGTGGACAACAATTGGAGGTATCATTCAAAGGACCCCAGCGGGCTGAAAGGACAAGGTTCAACGGGCGCCACAGCATACCCCATACTTGATTTACTCAAAATAGTTGCCACGTTATCCGATATTTCTACTACAGGCACCCGGAATTCTTTCAGTCACTCTTTCGCGCCGTAGGACTCCAGCAACGCAACCAACGCTTCATTCTTGCTCTTTCGAGCTACTCCCAAAGGAGTCCTGCCGAACTCATCCTTTACCTGCACCTGTGCGCCTTTTTCAAGAAGCACCTTCGCAAAATCGGTGCGCCCGAAAACGCACGCGAAGATGAGCGGAGAACCGGAACTCGAGGCACTGTTAACTGCCGCTCCTTTGGCAAGAAGCAGATGGAAGATTTCCGGTCGGTTATTTGCAATGGCCCCAACCAAGGCTGTGCCACCCTGAGCGTTGGGCGTATTCACGTCTGCGCCCCGCTCCAGCAGAAGCCGAGCCATTTCAATGTTGCCCGCTATGGCAGAGGTCATTAAAGCCGTCCGACCCATGCTGTCCAATGCGTTCGGGTTTGCTCCCTTTGCAAGCAGCTCGGTGACCTCTTTCATGTCGCCAAATTCACTTGCCATGACAAGTCTGTCACTGATTTGCACTTCCGCCGTCGCGGTCGCCTTGGCCGCAATTATCAGGAGCAGTCCCAGGCACAATATCCATAACAGAAACTTCGGGTGGGCTCTTTTCATCATGCTCAAACCTCCTCCCACCAGTCATAACACATCTCTGACCCTCATGAAACCTGTATTCTGCCAAGCAAAGCCGCGCAAACTACTTCTTCACCCCGCGAATCTCCACGCCCTGAATGTCTTTCATCAATGCGAGAAGTTCCGGAAGCTGAGACGTACCCATTGCGTAGTGATAAGGGTAAAGGTACTTGGGCTTCACGATCTTGACGGCTTTGGCCGCCATCTTCCCGGTCATTGTGAACGGAAGATTCACGGGAAGAAAGGCTGCGTCGATGTTCTTGAGGTCCTTCATTTCCGGGATATCTTCGGTATCTCCCGCCACGTAGACTCTGAGATCACCGAACGTGATAACATACCCGTTTCCCCTGCCCTTCGGGTGGAACGGTTCACCGGTGTCCCTCTTGTGAACGATATTGTAAGCTGGAACGGCTTCGATCTTCAGACCGAGCTCGGTTTTTACATCGCCGTTCTTCATCACAGTGCCGGCCTTCGCCCCCTTAGCTGCTGCCTCAGAACTCACGACAACGGTTTTGTCGGTCCTAATCTTAGATATGGCGTCGGCATCCAGATGGTCACCATGTTCATGGGTGATGAGAATCAAGTCCGCTTTTGGAAGCTTGCCATAGTCACCCATTTTCCCGAATGGATCCAAGTGGATGGTTTTGCCGCCGTATTCCAATATGACAGACCCGTGGCCTACCATCGTGACTTTCACCTCGGAAGATGCTCCCTTTAATACATCCGCAGCTTGAGACTCGGCCCATACTGCTCCACACAGAATTGCCGACATGCAAAAAATAACCGCCCACACGCGCATGACATCCCCTCCTTGTTTGTTATACCGCAACGCTCAACACGCTTGGCCTTATACACGCCCCATGCGCATACGATGGCAGCGATTCTACGCTCCTACCCAAGGCTTATTCATTGATCCTTATATAACCCGATCTGGAAAAATCCACGACTAAAATTCAGTTTCTTTTCAGAATACTCCCAGACTTACTTCCGCGAAGCGGTCCCACAATTCTGTGGACACCACGCCTTGTGCAATGAGAGTGATGAAGAAATAATGCTTAGCAATCTCTGGTTCCCGGTCCGTCGGGGCCCCCAGATGATGTACCGCTTGTTAAGTTATAGGTATATCAGTTTGACCTCCCAGGATAGGGAAATGGATCTCCCTGTACAGTACGGAGGATCCAGGTTGTGAATATGGGCTCAGGAGCAGGTGGGAAGTGGTTCCGTTATCTGGAGGGTCTGAAAGCGAGCAGCCCCATCCGATGGAAAAGGCGCCGGCAGGGAGTTTAGACTCTACATACATTCGGGATCATCATGATCTCCTCTGAAGTGGCTTATTCGGCTCGTTAAGAGAACTATCGGTTCGGATCACGCTGCATGACGTAATCAAGCAGTCGCTTGCCTTCTTCCGACTTGATGCGCAGCTTCCCGTAATCAATGGGGACATTGTTCAAATATTGGAGAATCAGCGCATCGCCCTCGGAGCCGCCCGGCAACAGCCCGGAAAAGAAAAAGCCGAGTTTCTCGAATTCCTCGGTGAACAGGCAGGTGAATGGGTCGCTCAGGTCGAGATACAGGTAAATTATCTCAAATTTCTTCATACAAAGATCCTTGAGTCGCGTCTTCACTTCGGCCAACACATTCTTGCCATATTGAACCACATGGATTTTGGCAAGACCCGTGACGTTCGTAACTATTGTTCGCACAACCGCTTCGTCGTCAGGGACGCGTTTGAGTCGGCATTCGGTTACTCCAAGCTCGAAGGTCAGGCCAAGGTCGTGGTAGATCTTCCCAAGAATGTCCTTGTGATGACCAGGCAAATACACTGTGTTTCTGGATGGCTTATTCAGATACAGGTAATGAACGACCATGGAGTCGCGCTGGCTCAGCTTATCCGTGATCTGTCTGAAGGATGAAGTCATTGGAACGTACGCAAGAAGTATCGCAGAATCTTTGAATCCCCTCCGGAGGCCGACCTGCTGGGAGAAGGTGTGATTGGTGACAGCTTGCCCGAATATTCCCAGCAGACCGTCAGCCCTGGCCTTGGTCGTCAAGAACTCAGATATTCGTGAAAGCACACCCTGGGAACGATATTCCGGTTTGACAGCGCCAATGCCTAACTCAGCGATTCTTGCATGGGGATCAGTCTTGATGAGTGCCGCATGCCCGACCACTTCTCCTTCGTCAGTCAGTGCGACCGCTGAGAACAAGTGACCGCTCCGGTGGAGTTCCACGATTCTTTCGGGATAATACATATGGGGATAGAAATACGAGTACCCGTATGCTTTGTAGAGTGTTTTGCATACTTCTATGGCCTGATCCGGCATCAAAGGCGCTATGTGTACGGAAGCGGGGAAATGCTCTTTCGTGCGGTTCACGGTGTTAGCAGAGTACGGCTCCAGTTCACACGCGTCGTAGTAATCTTGTATGGAACGGTTCTTGGCGTATTTGACGAGAACGATCTCCTGGCCGTCTTTACCGAGGTTGTGAAACTCTACCTGGTCCATGTAATCTTTCATTAGGCACAGGCCTATGAATTCCAAATCCCCATCCACAGCGCATGCTTCGTCCGTAACCAGCGGCGTTGAATCAAAAGGAAGGCCCTGATCCCAGATCACGATTTTCAGCCCCAGCGGTACACGTTCGCAAGAAATCTCCAAAGAGGCCCGGTCACCCGGTTCAAACGCCCGGTCGACCACATTACCCACTGCTTCGGAGAGAGCTTTGCTAATTAGATCCTTTTCGTCTTGTTGAAAGCCGAACTTCTCGGCCACCTGCGACACGTACGCACATGCTGCGCTGACATAAGACTTGTCATTGGGAATGACTATCTTGGAATAATCGCACTTGACGTCATCGCTCATGGGAAAACCCAAGTAATCTGATTCATAAGTCCGGATCTCATCTTATCAAGTTTTTGGAGACCCTGACAACAGATGTTTCGGCCACCGTGTGGAGCCTGCAGTATAGATATAGCCAGCTCTTCGCATGTGCCTACTTTGGAGCAAAAAATCAGGAAGCGGTCTGTCAACCTATACTCAGCATTCGTGTCCATTGATCTGGTCTGGTGCGACTGGTCGATCGAACCCTCAAATATGTCAACGCATTTACAGATATCCACAACGATTTCAATATCGTTGGTAAAACATGAGATGTGAAGTGAAGGCTCCGACCGCCTGAAGGCGGTGGCTTCGGCGGCTCTTCGCTCGGTCGAATCAATTCGACTCTCGCCGCCGCCCAAGATAAACCCCTTGTCCCTAACAGTGTCTATGGGGACAACAACCGGGCCTTCGATTAGACCTGATCTGTCTCGTCTTCGGCCCTACGGGCCTACTGAAGTCTTCGCCTGAAGGCGAGGGATTTTCTCCCATTCCCCGAGAGGGACATTAAGAATGTCAACTTATACACAGGCTATATAACTTCATTTTTTACCGCAGCCAACCTAAGTCTAGCGGGCAACCCCGTAAAGTCAAATATCATAACGGTATAATATCATAATCGTTCACAATGACCCCCTCGGAGGGGGTTCATGTTGGACGTTTGGCCTGTTTGCAGCCAGCTCTAGTTTATCATTATAGACTCTGAATATTGCGCAAACCCTGTAATTATGACAACTACCTAGCTAAGTATTAACTATCATAATATTATATGATTTTACTTGACAGTCATCGCACTCGTATTCTATAAGATGACTGATTCAAGTAAGCAGAAACGGAAATTCAGCCGGTGACGTTGTGCTTGCCTGCTACGCACCAAAAAGTTGCGTTTCCATATTGCGAATTGCCGGAACGGGCGCCGGAAATAATTACACGCCTGATTGTCGCTTATCCGGCGGATCAGGCCACTCTCTCCCAGGGCTATTTGGAGGCGGACCGGATCATGTTTAAGCCTACTCAAAAGGGTCATAAAGTCTCGCACTATGTTGTTGAGCAAATCCGTGACGCAATATTGAAGGGCGAATTCAAGCCCGGTGACAGGCTGGCGTCCGAAAGAGAACTGATCGGTCAGTTTCAGGTCAGTAAGGCAAGTATGCGTGAAGCCCTGAGAGTGTTGGAAGGAATGGGTCTTATTGAGACCAGAAAAGGCACGGGAGGAGGGATCTTTGCTGCTGAAGTGAACATGAACACTACCGTTCACAGTCTCACGAACTTCCTCCATTTCAAGAATGTGTCAGTCGGGGACATCACCGCGCTTCGGTACTTTCTTGAGCCACGCCTGGCGCAGATCGCGGTATCCAAAATCACCGAGAACGACATTCGTATATTAGAGGCCCTGACAAATGACGAAGTAGGCGCCCACCCCAGAAACGATCAACGAGGTATCGGATTTCATTATCATATTGCCAGGTTCTCAGAAAACCCGCTGCTTATTCTGATTATGGACTTCATAGAGAGCCTCCTCGCGGACCTGAAAATCAAGCTTAATCCGGGGGCCGAATTCTACGAGGAAGTGGAACACGACCACTTCAGAATCATAGAATGTTTCAGACGGAAAGATGGTAATGGTGTCAGCAAAGAGATGGCGGCTCATGTGCTGCGCGTAGGACGGTATCTGGCGAATCTGGCCGGAACCTCCCCCTTCAGCGCCTCGGAATTCCAGCAAGGGCGGGCGGCCGGGCTATCGTTGGATCCTGAGGATCATCTGATTGAATCGAACCATGATCCGATTTTGCAGTCGCCTGCGCAAAAATCTCTCGAGGATCTGGGACTCCTTCTCAGGCACGTGGGTAACGGGGACTTGTACCTCATTCAAGTCAACAGTGAGCTGTAAGCTGAACAGCGGATTCGCTCAAAAAAGGTCAAGAGGCTTCATGACTTAGTTCGACATTGCGAGTTCGCTTCTTTTCGACCAGAAAAATCGCATATCTAATAAGTGATTGACCAAGCTACAAGGTTTAGCGCATCGCTTCGTCTCCTGACGCCTGGACAGGGATGTTAGGCCACTTGAAGGCGACGATGTACAAGCCAACAATTGTACTTTATGTGGATATGACGATGGAACTATGAAAGGAGAACGAAATGCGTCATTTGGAATCAGCCCTCAAAGATGTCAAGTATCGGGTGGAGCTTGGAGACAAGCCTTCCATACTAAAATACTGTGTGAATGGCGAGTGGCTGGAATCAACAACAACGAAATACATGGACTGCTACAACCCTTCCACCGGCCAAGTCATTGCTCAGGCGCCGCAGTGCACGGTGAATGAAGTAGAATCCGCCATTGCCGCCGCAAAAGCGGCTTTTCCGGCCTGGGCCAATACTCCTCCAAACAAGCGGGCACAGGTGCTCTTTCACATGAAAGCGCTCCTGGATGAGCACCTGGAAGAACTCACGTATCTTCTTTGCAAGGAAGAGGGCAAGTCATGGACTGAGTCTATGGGCGACATCCTGAAGGTAAATGAAGTTGTGGAATTCGCTTGCGGAATACCCCACCTCATGAAGGGTGAGTCCATAATGAATATATCATCCGGATACGATACGGTCTTGTATCATCATCCACTGGGAGTGTTTGCGGGTATTTCCCCGTGGAACTTTCCCGCAATGATACCTCATGGTTGGATGGCGCCTCTCTGTGTGGCCACAGGAAACACGATGGTTCTTAAAGCCGCAAGTTTTGTTCCCCAGTCGGCGATGCGCATTCTGGAACTCTGGCATGAAGCCGGACTGCCCAGAGGGGTTATCAATATCGTGACTGCCGGGAGGAATGAAGCCGAGATTCTTTTGAGACATCCCGACATAGTGGGCGTGTCTTTTGTAGGTTCTACAAAAGTCGGTCGCCATATATACGCTACTGCCGCGGCTAACGGAAAACGTGTCCAGGCGTTGACCGAAGCAAAAAATCACGCTCTTGTTCTGCGTGACTGCAAACTCGANCGAACCGCAAACGGAATTATCAACGCATTCTGCGGCTGCGCCGGAGAACGTTGCATGGCGTTGCCNGTCATCTGCGTAGAAGAGGCGATNGCCGACGAACTAATCGCAGAACTAAAGAATCGCGCTGTNCAGAGAAAGATAGGGGCNGCGTATGACAAAGCTACGGAATTGGGACCTGTCGTNAATCCAGGTCATTTGAGGTTTGTCACCGACTGGATAGAGAAAGGTGTTCAAGAGGGAGCTGAACTCACNCTTGACGGACGAAATCCGAGTGTTCCGTCGGAGTGCAAGGAAGGATTCTTTATTGGCCCCACGATTCTCGACCACGTCAAACCAGGTATGACATGCGGCGATCAGGAAATCTTCGGACCCGTGCTCTGTATCAAGCGCGTGAAGAACTACGAAGAAGGACTGGCTATCATGAACGCCAGCGAATTTGCCAACGGGTCAGTAATCTATACACAGAACGGATACTATGCCAGAGATTTTGCCTATCGAACCCATGCTGGAATGGTGGGAATCAATGTCGGCATTCCTGTGCCTGTGGGAATCTTCGGCTTTACCGGGCACAAGAACTCGTTTTTCGGAGATCTTCACGTCATGGGAAAAGACGGGGTTCGTTTCTATACGGAAGTCAAGAACGTCAGTTCCACGTGGTTCAGCGAGGACTCGCAGATCTCTACAAAGGTTGATACGTGGGATGGCACCATCACCTCTTTGCCCTCGGAAGACGAGAAGAAATAGCTCGGCATGGTATGGAGTGTCTACCATAGTTGTGACAGCCTCCACCGGGGAACCCAAAGCCGGTGATTAGTCTTTAAGAGTTGCGGGGCCCGGCAGGAAGGGGAACGTTTCCCTTTACTGGGAACCAACGAATGGGGAGATTAGCGTCCCCGCGCATAGGCTTGGCTGTTCCCCTTTTTTTAAGAACTCAAGAAGGAGGTTCAGATGTCCGAGTTGAGCAGCTCACAGCAAGAACAAGTTTTTGCGGCAGCGGAAGTCGGAAATGCGGGATCGGCGCACTTCTCACCAAGTCCAACGGAGCGCTATCGAGGCCAAGAAAGAATGCCCTGATAGAAACGACATTCTCTGATTGCCGTCCTTGGGTCCATCATGAGCGTCTTCCCCTTTCCGCCACTTCTTATTCTGATGACGGCCTTCACTTGCCCGAGATCTTCCGGATAATGGCCTCCATCCGTCTTCGGTTGACACCGAAATCATAGTACCCGAGCCGAGAAGCAGACCGAAAATGGACGAGCTTCGGTGCATCGTCGAATTCGAATTCCACGTCGTCTATGAAATAGAAGATCGCGGAACGGACTTCCACTTTCAGGTAATTGCCGCTACTCTCAACCACGGCCACGCGCGGAAAGGAGCGGACAATTTCCAAGACCCTTTGTCGGGCATCCTCCACGGAACCTTTGTATCCGATAGGATCCATCTTTCTAGGTCCTTCTGAGGCGCGTGAGGAAACGCAGTTCGGGCTATTCGGACAGGTCAAGAGAACGGACTTCGAGGAATCCGATCCCTGAGCCCGACCGCCGACGATCATAATAGCGACGATGGAAAAACCAAGTAATATAAAGGGAAGCCGCATGGCGCTTCTCCGCAAAAATCTTCACCAGCTGTCCAAATCCTTTGCAGCTCACTGCCAGCCTGGGCGTTTCCTCCATGCAAGGAGTCAGCCATCCGGTCGTTCCATTCATGTCTATGATAGCATGGGGCCAGTAAATACAACAGGAGCTTCAGTCAAGGAGGAGAGTCAGCGACCACCGACCCGTTGGATCTTTGATCCGTTCTCATCCTCGAACGATAACGTGACCGTGCTCGGAGCCGCCGGCAGCCGTGGGGAGTGGCACCAAAGAGGAATCCGGCAAGAATATCCGACTGTCCCGCCCTTACTGGGGCCTTGCCGAATGGTTAGCCTTCATAATAATAGATCACTCTGAATTCGGGGCACCAAGTAGGCCCCTAGAAACAACTGAGAGAGGTGAAAGATGAATCTCAGCGATTACTTCGACAACACGAAGGGTTATGGTGTGCTGGCCACCGCCGATTCTGCCGGCAAAGTGAATGCCGCCGTTTATGCCAGACCGCACTTTTTTGACGAAAACACGATCGCGTTCATCATGAGGGAACGGATGACGCACGCGAACCTGCAGACCAACCCTCACGCTACCTATCTGTTCATCCAGTCCGGACCAGGATACTCAGGCAAGAGGCTCTACCTCACGAAGCTCCGAGAGGAGACCAATGACGAGTTGATAGCCAGCATTTGCCGCCGGTGCGACTATACCATGTTCACGGAGCAGCTCACACGGCACGTCGTTTTTTTCACAGTTGACAAGGTCTTGCCCCTGATAGGCAGCGGCAGTTGACTATGAAGCTAGAAAGACCGGCGTCTTGGTTGGATTCTTGGTGGTCGCGCGGTCCTGGAAGATTACATCCTGAACGGAAAGAGGGCTGACGCGAAAGAAGTTGGGGACCGGTATGGCTCATTGCTATGATTACGATGTGATTGTTATCGGCGCTGGTATCGCGGGAATGGTGTCCGCAGTGACTGCCAATGGTCTGGGCAAACGCGTGGCGGTCGTTGAGAAAAGGACAGTGGGCGGTAACTGCACGAATTTCACGTGCATTCCCAGCAAGACGCTTATTCGGTTGAGCCACGCGAACCGTGAGATTTCCCGACTTGCCTCTCTCGGCTTGCTTTCGGGTGGCACGGCAACCGTGGACAGCCGCAACGTGATGGCTCACATACGGTCTGTCGTGAAGAGGGCCTATGAAAAGGATATTCCCGAGACCTTTGAGCACATTGGAATTACGATGCTTTCTGGTACCGCGACGTTCGTCGATCAAAACCATGTCGAGGTGAGCGGTCAAACCATCTCGGCATCGAATTTCATCCTATCTGTAGGGACCCGTCCTCTCATTCCCCCTATTTCCGGGATCAGCTACATCGACTACCTGACGAATGAGACGTTGTACGAACTGGACGACCTCCCCAAATCGCTCATCATCCTCGGTGGAGGCGTCGATGGTCTCGAATACGGATCGGCATTCGGGCGGCTCGGCGTACAAACCACTGTTGTGGAAATGGGATAAAGACTGCTCCCTGGAGCTGACCGAGAGCTGGTCAATCACTTGCTTCGGGCACTTCAAGCAGACGGAATCCGCTTGATGCCTGGGACGAAGGCAACATGCCTAAGGAATCTCCAAGGCAAAGTGGTCCTCGCCTATGAACAGGGGAATGGGGACCTCGGTGAGGTGCAGGCGGACCGCATTCTAGTAGCACTCGGGAGGAGGCCGGATCTTGGGGAGCTTGCTTTGGATAAGGCAGGGGTGAATTGTAGTCCCAGGGGCATCGTTGCGGACAGGACCCTCCGGACATCCGCTCCCAACATCTACGCCTGCGGAGACATCGTCGGTCCTGATCAATTGGCCTCCATGGCCGAGTATCAGGGAATCGTCGCCGCAACGAACGCTATTCTCCCTATAAAACAAAAGGTCGACTACCGAAACAGCGTGTACGTGATATTCACAGAGCCTACTCTGGCCTTCCTCGGACTCACGGAAGCTCAAGCACACGAACAGTACGGACACAAATTGAAGGTGTACAGGTTTGATTACGCAAGCATGCGCCGCTCTTTGATAGACGGAACAACGACAGGAATGGCGAAGTTCCTCTGCGATGGTCGCGGGCGGCTCATAGGAGCACACATCCTGGGCGAAGCCGCGGCGGAAGTCATTCACGAGGCTCAAGTGATCAGGGCTTTGAAGAAACCGCTTCAAAAGCTCAATCTTGTGACCCATGCTTACCCCACGTATGCCCAGGCGCTCGTGGGCCGGGCCAGCCAGCTGGCTTTTCTCGACAAGATAGGGGGCAATTTCTTTGTCAACACAGTGCTTCGCGTCTTCCCGGGATTGGAAAACAAGCTGAATCTGGCAAGAGATCGGCTGGCCGAAAAGCATCCAGCGCGTTCAGAGAATAGGAGGGCAAGGATAAATGTGGTCATCGAGGCTGAGGCCAAGCCTCCTGAACATATCCAGATGAAAGCGGTTTACCTGAATGACAGGGCGTGCGTCATTGATCTTCCCCAAGAGCTTATGGATTACGATGAGCGGCCCATCGCGGCTGCATGTGCCTGGAATGAATCCAAGGATCCCACGAACCTTATTCTCAACTGTGCCGAGGTTCGCAGCATGAACGGCCTTGGGGCAAGTATGCTCGTGAAGCTGTCGCTCGTGCCAAAACGAAGGGACAGAATCTGTCGGCGTTTGGAGTAAGCCACGACCTTCGGCAAGTTTTCAAGGTTACCGAGCTTGATCAGGCAATCCAGGTCCACGCGAGTCAAAATGATGCGATCTTGGCAGCAGGCATTTCGGCAGCGCAATCGTCCCTCCAGATCGCGGAGGAACCTGAGGCCTTGGTGAATTTGACAAGCTGGGCCAAACCTGTTTCCGAGTTGTTTGTGCCTGCCATGCCCAAAGAAGCGAGAAATCTCAACGTCAATGGTCTTCGTGCCGTTGGTCCGGTAAATGGGTTCGGTCAGCTGTGCCAGAAGGTTTTCCGTCTTCGCCTCTGCGATACCGCCATATCTCCTGAACAGGCGATTGAGGTACTCAAGGAGAAT
>WSSedB2T2DRAFT_1000023_pt1 | contig 13166 bp, 40 predicted proteins | sample WetSurSiteB2Tule_FD_9469 | JGI IMG/M metagenome (IMG submission 9469)
TTTGAGCATTAATCATATTCGTTTGTAAATCTTGCACATGTTGTAATGCTTGTGTATGTTGTTCTTGTAACCATGGTATAATGTGCTCTCTCATTACTCTAGGATCAGTCATTTTATTTCTCCTATATTATTTCGTATTCCTTATACTCTCGCTGCTGTATACCAATATAAAAACCTCTTAAATACTGTGTTAATTCTCCTTCCGTTTTACAAGTAGTACTGGCTATTTTGATCTCATCCTTCAGAATTTCAACATTTTTGTTTATAAAGTTTACAGTATAACCTAGCTTCTTTATCTCTAGTACTAAAAAGTTGTTTACCATAAATATACCCATCTCATTCTCCTTGTGGTCTGAAAAGACGTTTATATGAGTGTTTTGTCCCCCACGGATCTGTTTCGTTCAAATCTGGATGGGTATTCCTATAATCACCCACTCTACCTGAATGATCATGAATCCAACGACCTTCTAAAATGGCAGAACTTACTCCTTTCGGTCGCCAAGCACATATTGGTTTATTTCTTTGATTTGCCATTTCTTGTAGGGCCTCTACTGTATACCAATTCATTTAAACCTCCATTTCTTTAATAATTCTTGTAATGTCTATTATATAGACATCAACTTCGTGAAGAATGTTTGAAATGAAATTTGTGAGTTGAAGAGGTATGTTTGTCCAAACCCTTTCAATCTGATCATCGGTCATAACATCAAGAAGTAATGTAAGTCTCTTTGAATCGTGAGGATGAAATAAACTTCCTCCTACCTCAACATCCCATTGATAAAGAACATTATCATGAATGAATTTTGGTTCAAATAAAAAATCTATCTCGTGATCACCACTGTGTGCACTCTTATGATGATCCTTGATATACTCTAGTAACTTTTCTATTCGACTTCTCTTCTCTTCGATTGTCATATTTATTCTCCTAATAATGTAATGATTAATCTCACGTACCTATGTTTTCTTCGATCTTTTGAATCACCACAAATAGCTATACCCTTCGCCACAGAATAACCTTTCAAATAAAATATTACTCTTCTCCCTATACATAAATCTATCCAACAAACTGTATCAAACATTACTTCGGTTAATCTTATGGGTGATTTATATGTCTCCCATATAATGGGGCCGTCTACTTCAAAATCATCGAGTTGTGGAATTAAATAGTGTTGATCGTCAACCCACCTCATGGTGTATCCGTCAACGACATATGAAATGGACATTATTCACCTCCTTAATGACTACTTTTCTTTTGTATTAATCAACTCTATTTTCGCTCCTTTCTTCCGATAAAAGGCAAGTACTCTGTCAATTTCTTTGTTGCCTGCCCATCTAGCTACGGGTGGAGCCTGAACAACTCTCCGAGATTCGTCATTAACCATCAAACTGAACGTCTCATTCTGTAATGCAATCTGATATAATGCCATTATTCACCCCATGAATTAGCCGCTAAAATCCACACACCTGCGGCCGTAATAAATCCACTAGCCTCTAGACCATTACCCAATAACATAACTGCGCCAGCCTTAAACATTAAGCATAGTGCCATACCAAAGCATAAACCGTGTGCAATAGTCTTTAATAGATCCATTAACCCCTCCTCTTCATTTCAAGCCCCTCATTAAAAATGGGTAAAAATACCTCAAAGAATGGATACGATGAGTAGTTAGGCCCATCATCACCAAATCTACAGATAAGTGTGGGTGCATCTCCTGGACAAATATACCAATCTAGTCCTGCCTCTCCATCCACTTCCTCGTTTCCAAGGAAAATACACCTATCACAATCATGTTTATATAGTGGTTCCATTTAATTACTCCAATGGAGATAAGAATGTTGGTGATACTTTCCAAGTACCTTCTTTTGTATTGATCGAAATTGTCTTTTGATTTACAGACTTAACTACACCCTCAATGCGTCGATTGGTCTTGCTATGTATAAAATATACCCGCTGACCTACATGAAACTTTTGTGTCTCAATAGCAGCCAACTGACTAACCCTAGCATTTATCAACTTCCACACACTATGACACTCTTCACGTGTCATTTTCCCTACTGCATCGATAACTTCTTGTTGAATCGCCATAGTCTGCCTCCTTTATTTCTTTTATAAAATTGAGTCACCTTTCAACACTATAGGTGCTTTTCGTACCTCCCAATCTTCAAGATCCTCCGACCCTTGACATGAAAAACCGACATTAAGCCATGCCCCACCCAACATTACATCTGGGTGATATACGCGATCAAATTCCATAAACTTTCTTTGTATGATTTTCCATGTTTCCTTATTAATTGTGGGCCAGCCGTCTATTTTCTCTATTAAATCCCATTCAGGGTAGACAAGACGATAGATGCCCACCAACACATCCTGTTGGTGCTCTGCTACTGAAAAAAGCAACATTACCGCTTTTTCCGATAACTTCATGGTCTACCTCCGTTTATGTTGGTGTCTAATACTCACACATATAACAGCCAAATCACCAGCTATATTGCTTAATTCATTTGCAAGCGCAAGAACTAATTCGTCAATCATCTCATTGGTGATATTTTCGTAAAAATCCCACTGATCATCTTCTGTCTTTCTTGCTACTAATCCTTCTTCAGCATTTAAAATTGAATATTCAAAACCATAGAGCCATTCGATTACCAACTTATTTCCAGATTTACATGTAACATCAAATGATTTTTTACCTCTCCTCTCTGTGAAGCCATACAGAATCCACTCTGGAATAACTTCTATTAACTTGTCTAAACGCTCCTCCTCAGAAAGGTGCATCTTCTTTCTCCTTGTTAGCAACTAAAAAATCTATTATGTGCTTTGGTTCAAAAGTAATTATGGCCCCATATTTTAGTGCGGAGAACTGTGGTTGATTATCAAGTGTGCCGATATACTTACTATCTTCTTTACTAGTAATTAAAACCCACATCCTCTCCGTAAAATCATCCACAATGAACATAAGTTTTGCGTGATCTCCGACACAAAGATTCTTGCGTATAAATTCCGCAGGAAGCTCAAATGTGTCAGGATATTTAGCGTGACAAGCTTCACCATCATCAAGTTGATATTCCATTATTCCTCCGTTGCTTCACTCAAACGATCGAGTGTATCTTGGGTAATGTACTCAGAGCCAGAATCAAAATCTGACTGAGCGAGAAATCTTATGTAGTCCAATTCCTCATAAGTTAAACGCATTGACATTTGATGTATTTCGGGCATATTAATCCTCCATTATCCTTAGATTTACTTGGTGAAATAACTTAACTAGATCGCCGTGTAGATTTATTAGATCGTCTGCCGGTAAACCAGTTAAGTTCTCATATCTCTCGAATAGATCTATGGTGATCTTCTTCTGACCAGACTCAATCTGTGAAAGATGTGCCATAGATATTCCTAGTTTCTTTGACATCTCTTTCAAATTAAAACGATTATATAATCTGATCATTCTAAATGTGTGACGTATATCAGACAGATGCATTTTGTCCCCCCTATTCAATCATCCAGAGCGCAAAATTACACTCTGAATCTGAGAAATCACATTGTGTACATGTAGAAAGCCATGTTTTTTCTGTCGCATAACCTGGAATCACCTGTACATCTAAATCTGCTCCACAGATAGGACATTCAGGAGGACACTCACACTCAAATCCACTCTTACCACATCTTGTACATGGCTTCATAGATTCAAGCCATTCCTCCTCTGGGGTTGGTGGAACTGGTCCAGGTTCATGCAAATCATACTGCTCCGCTCTCTTCTCATCACTATTCATCAGTCATCCCCCATTGATAATGATGATGGCTCTACTGAAGCAAATTTGAAAAGTAATCTAGCATGTTGCCAAGTAGTACTATAATCTGTAATTTGAAATTGTAAACATTTAGCTGGTCCCTCTGGTTGATCATCTTTTGATATCTTATAAGAGCATTCAAGCTCTATACATGGAGTGGCGACATCACATACCAGACCATTTCTGCACCAGACTATATTACCACGTTCAATAATGTTCATCATCTCACTTCGGATGGCCTCTGACTTGTTTTTCCTAAAATGTTCTAAACGCCATTCTTGAAAAGATTTATCCTTTGACCACGTTTCTATCATCCTTAGACGATATTCATACTCATTAGCTATATCAATAGTCATCTGCATCCCCCATTCTAGCATATTTACTGGTTGCTTCAGCGATATCAGCTTGTTCTGTCCATGTCATAGCTGCAAACGAATCATCAACAAAATCTGGATGATGTTCACATTCAACGACATCACACTCAACTACATCACATTCCTCACATTGTTTCATCTTTTACCCCCTCTCAATCCACATTCCTCTCACCATTGCTAGACTTATTTCAAGTTTCCTCAAATCTGGAACTAGATCGTTAAGCACACCGACTAATTGACACAATTCATCCATGGACATTGATTCTTCTTCTTGTCTATTGTTAAATTCATCAATTCTACGGCCAGCGGCTTTAAGAACCTCTACTAAAGTCATTTTAGATCCCCTTTTCCTTAAGATAGCTAATTACCTCACGTTGTGCATCACCCACTCTTTTAGCCTTTCTCTCGTCTACTTCTTCTCGATCTTTCCGACCAACCACCATTATCCTTCGACCCCTCCCCCACTTTGCCCATTCATCATGACAATGATCCCACTCCTCACACGTGTCAGCTTCCATCTCAAGTTTAAGGAGTTTGGGTGGTATTATATAGCATTCGTGTGATATTGGTCTACCAGTTTTCAAATCGTGAGCAAAATTGCAGAACGTAGTAACATAAAAGTCCTTCATATTACACCTCGTTTGTCATGTCTTTAAGATCTTGTAGAAAATATGAACCGGCCACTCCAATCAATTTATGTCCATCCCACAACGTAAAATCAATTGTTCCATCGCCATCTGATGAAACTCGAAAAGCATGAGTTTCATCAATCTGAAATGTTACTGATGCTCCCTTTGGAGATATATCTTCAGAAATCACTTCAAAGCCATTAAGAAATTGTACAGTCATTATATTCTCCTTATAATTGGGGGGGCGGGTTTCCCCGCCCCAATTATAAACTAGTCTCTTACTTCCTGAGCCATACCATCCAAATAATCGAATTCCCGTTTCGGACGGGAAACGTAATTCCCAGGTGGAAGTATTCCCGTCGGATGCTCATCATGTACAATTGCGGCTCCCTCTGGTGCTACAATATACATAAGACCATATTGAATGAGTAGCTCTGGTTGCTCTGCACCTGGAAGACTTTCCAGTTTGTGAAAATGGCCTGTGACCTCACCCTCTGCGATGACATTGTTTTCACGTTTTCTCGCATCACTAGGGATCTCACCATCAAACTTTATGAAAACAATATCCCCCTGTCGATAGAATTCTACTTCAGCCATTTTAAATCTCCTTTTGTTATTCGGTATATTACCTACATTTCCCAAATGGGTTTCCCCTCCACACCATACTGCCATTCTAATGCTTTCTCAACTGTTCGTGGATGTATAATATTTGCTATTCCTTCCATATAGATTGTGCCAGAATGCGGATCTTTCATCTTTAGGAATAGACAATCATCAAATGATATTTCTCTACCCCTGACTTTTCTTGGCACACCGAGACTTACCTTTATCAATACATAATCATCTACAATATCTAAGACCTCATGTGGAATCGCCTGTATAAAAGCTTCATAACCATAGGATCTTATAGCCTCTGCCCTTTGCTCGACATTTTTTAGCCTTAGGATTTTCTCAGGGGTGAGATTACCAAGAGCAATGTTTTTCATCACTCTCCTTCCATTTAGATAGAAGAGTTTAATATTTCCAGATGCAAATGCCGGACCACCAGTAGAATGGAGTTGAAATCTTTCATTGACTTTTAATATTTCTGGTCGTGGTATTAAATATACTATATTATCAGTAATTACTATTTCTAATACTTCTTCCATTAAATTTGACAAATTAATGATTTGTTGATCACAATCATCACCAATATTATATCTATGATATACTATTATTGGTGCTAACCATGTCTGATGAAGACCGCATATTGCTCGCGTTGTATGATGTGAAAATTGAAAGATTGATCGATATATCTCATTCATAAATGGTATTCTTATATTTTCAAAATCATTATTATTAATTTTATATCTATACTGTTTAACTATAACTTTGAATACTTCACTCTTATTATCCCATACATTATCAGGAGAGTCAGTCCATCTAGGTGCCCTCTCATAAATTGTTTTCGATAAATAATCATCTAATTTGACATTCTTGACTATTGTTGCTACTCGTTTCTCTAATTCTTTAATTTGTTCTCTTTTCTGTATTACTACCTCCTCTATTCTATCCCATGTTTTATCTGTATCTACATATCTATGTACATCATTTATATATTCTCTTGTTTTATTATTTTTAATATACTCAGCAGAGCGCCTAGCTGCAGCCTTTTTCACTCTCTCCTTAAATTCTTCAAGCTCTAAGAATTCTACCCTACGTGGAAAGAATATTCTTTTAGCCAATTGCTCTGCTTTCTCTCTGTCTGTCTCTCGATTCTCAGATAGTAGCAATCTAACCATCTTGCAGATTGAACTATCCAATTCGATTTGATCACGGGTCATTATGTTTCCCTCCTGTGTCGAATGATTGTGCGGGCCAGCCCCCGCCGCCGCCCCCATCATAACACGGGCTAATACGTCTCGTCAAGGGGCGAGACGGACCCAAAGCCGGCCGAGATATGTTACAGGATGCTCAAAATGTCTTCAAGTGATTCTCCCGTTTCCTCACCCCACTGTTCTCTCGGGGCTAGTCTAGCTCCTGACCAATTATAATCTGCATTACATATTGGACAAGTATTAGTAAAGCCACCACATTCAAGTTCTTCTCCACAGCACTCGATGATGGTATTCGATCTACTCCATGAACCATCCTCAAGATACTCACCCTTCGCTCTTTGAATGATCTTGGTCATTATACGTTCCTCCTTCTAAAAGTTCTGCAACTTGCTGAATTAATAATATACCTCTCTTCATTTCATCTTCTTTATACTCTATCCTTTCGTTGAGTAATCCAATACGATTAGACATTGCGTCCATTCGCTCACACATTGCATCCATCCTAAGCCTATGATAATAAGCACCACCGCCTAGACCAATTAGCATAATGATAGTTATTATCATAAATAATGTAATCATTATACCTCCTTATCCCAATGGATTTCCAGACATAGAACCCCAGTAATCTCATCAATCCATTCATGTATCAGAAATTCATCTTCCTGTTCTTGTTCTTCAGGAGGAAGGCTAAAAACTTCTATTAGTTCAATCTCAAACTTACCCTTGTCCGTAAGAATATAGCCCTTCTTTCCAACATCTCGTTCATCAAGATAGGGCATATCTGAATCCCAGAATGGTTCACCCCATATAGTAATCTCTTTGAGTAAAATATCTGCGACTTTTAAACCCTCCACCTCTCTGAGTTTACCATCATAATAGAAAGACGTTAGCCATGTTGTCGGCTGATCCATTTGATCCTGATCAAAGTCTTTAGGGTCTATACTTATAGACCAGGAACTTTCAGGATTTACACCCTTATACCATATTGACATTCCACGGTGTTCGAAGATCCAAAGCTCTCCAGATTCGAGATTGATTCTTCGTGCGTCTGCCTCTCTGTAGACTTTTTTAAGTCTACCTTGCTTGGTCATATTAATCCTCCATATTAAATCCGGCTTTTCTAAAGATTCTTCTTATCCTTCGTTCGTTTGTATTACACTCCTTTGCTATCTTAGCGATATAATCAGACCACTTAAGTGGGAGCGTCCCACCATTCTTCTTTATTAGATCAACCGTTTCATTAATTATGGTTGTTCCAAAGTTCATCTCATCTATCCTTCTTTGAAGAAGTTCTGTCGGCCGCTGGATTCTATTGTAAATATCATCCATAACAGTTTTCTTCATCTTCTCTTGCTCTTTTGCTTTTTTGATTGCTACCTCCTTCAACTTCTGGAACTCTAGATCATCTTGGAGTATTGATCCTAGTATAAAACACGTTCTAAGAAACTTATGTTCCTCAGTCTCTTTGTTGTCACCAATCTTCTCAGTCATTGGTCCTCCATTTCATTAAGTTGATCGATAGCCTCTTGAAGACTATCCCAATCTATTCCTGGTGTATTGATATCTATTTCATCAACATCATAAGAGCATCCATATTGATCCCAGCATTCTTGAAGTTCATCCATCACCCTATCCATCCATCTTTCAGCAGTCTCATTCAGATCTTCATCTGCCGGCGCTGGGATAATAAAATGTAAACTCACTCGTGTCAAACGTTCACAGGACATTATCACCTCCTACCATGGTCCGCATCGATCATTTTGGTCCGTGTGCGTATCCACACCCACAAATAGAACCAGCATCACTACCTTTTAGTTCTTCCTCTTTGAACGCCGGGAATTGACCAGTAAGATACGTCTCATGTTCTTCAATCACTTCCGATGGTGTTGGATGGACATCACCATCAGAGATTTCCGGAAGAGTCTCAATTTCATATGGAACTCTCTCTAGAAACCTTGCGATAATTCTGAACTGGCGAGCCTCTTCAAACATGAGCGTTGCTTCGATCCAGTTACCTACTTCCTGTTGTTTTGTTGCTTTCTTGAAATAAAGACTTTCCGTTTTATTTAGGAATTCAATCATTTCCTTTCTTTTCATTTAATCTCCTCCTTATTGTATCAAATTCTTCGTCTGTCATTTCCCAAAGCATCTCTGCAACTTCTCTTAGTCTATCACCCCTTTCTTGTGCAACATAAACCTGCATTTGGGCATCTACATTTCCTTTGTCACCATCCTTTGTTAAAGCATTGACTATATTATAATAACCAGATGCAGCATCATTCAACATATGATACATTAAATGTCTTTTCATTTGTTCTTCTCCGGAACCTGCATATACTCAACAATCATCTGACACTGTTCGGTAATTTCTTTTAATCTTGTAAAAATTATAAGTCTTTTTTCATTTGTATAATATGGCACATATTCTAAATTAAGATTTGATATCTTATCTAAAATAAAACCTAATTCTTTCTCGAGGATATCATTATCCATATTTATTTTCTTTTCGATCTTTGCTCTTGATTCCTTCCACTCATCTACTATCTCGACGAGTTTCGAAATCAAAACGTCTTCTGGTGTACTGGACATTTCTTTCTCCTTTGGATGCTCTCTCTCGAATCGATATATGTGGTTGTTTATTCTATCTATAATACGATTCGCTAGATAGTCCTCAATAGTATTGATCTGACGTTGATTCAAACGACCACACTTTTCTACTGTAGTTACATAGAATACAGCATCTACTTCTTTTATTTTAATTGTAATATATCCACCGATATTTGAAAAGATCCAGACACCAGCTTTTGGTGCAGGAAATTTCCCTCTACTCTTGATAAGTCTATCAAGCAGTTTCTGTTGTGGTGTCATTGGTATCCTCCCATTTAGATATTATCTTCAGATTTGGTGGTGAGATCTCTATACGAAATTGTCTTTCTTTATCAACATCTATGTCTTCAATCTTAGTAATTAAGCCTACATTCTTCTTTGAAATTTCATTAAACACATCATACTTACATATTATTATAATGGAACTTGTCTCTTTATTAATTGCCTGTGGATTCCAATGATCTGTTATTCCTATAATTAGTGCCAATCCAACATCTATATCATCATAATATATTCTTTTTACATGACCTAACATTTCTGTTTTTACTTCCATTCCATCTTTTAGAACCACTACCACTTCATAGTTCATTTTATTCTCCTATCTCCTTACGTACTAGTGATTTTGGACCTACTATGTACTTTGGGTATGTTAATCCCATCAAACTCAAGTATGGGACCTTTATAAAGTGTAGCACAATCACTGAATACACGATTTAAGATACTCGCGCTACAGCCATTTGTGTAATGTTCAGACTTGTTGTTTACTGTAATTAAAAGATGAAATAGTGTATGTTCGAATGAGAAGATAAACATAACATCATGATTATAGGCATGATAAGAAACTAAAGCACCTTTATTCTCAAAGAAGCATTCTATCTCATCACGATTCTCATATTCTCGGCGCACTTGATCTTTCCAATCCATATCAACCCCCTACACAAAATCTATATGATATTTAGTACAATCACTTAAGAATTCAACTATAGGTATAACTTTCAGTTCCTCTTCCTCCTTGATAATTGATGTGTTTATTAATCTTACCACTCTTACCCTCGCCTTTGATTTCTTTGCATATCCGAGTGGTATTCTGAGCAAAAACCAATTGAGATAATGTTTGATCCTCCCAATCGTTTCTGCCTCGATGTCTAACTCCAATTCTATCTTGCACGTTGTATGAATCATTTTATATTTCCTCTATTGCCTTGATTCATCATTATTACTAATATACAATTGATTCCAGGTTTCGCGTCTTCATGATAATTACTAGTACTCATATAGTGCTATATACCATGCGAATTCAAGTTCACATGATAGTCCTAATTCTTTACACATTTTCTTAAGTTTTACTTCCCATGATGACATAAGTATGTCATGGTCAAGTTTAATAATATCGCTTAAATTAAAATTACTATTAGTAATACTTTTAGAAACACCGATTGCTAAGTCATCATTACCGTAAGTAACATACTCACATCCATAGTCTTCAATTATATTATTAAATCTCTTGAACTCATCGACAAGTAGACCATCTAGTGGAGGAATGTCTACATCTGTCTCCGGTTCCTCTGGAATGAATCTTCGATCGATCTTGAATCCATAAAACAAAATTACTTCTCTATCTATGGACATTATACACCTCTCTCTACGTGTCTTCTTCTCGCTTTACTGAGCATTTCATAATCTACATTCTTAATCACGTGCTCGATCTTTCCAATCCATATCAACCCACTACACAAGATCTACACGTTGTAAGAATCACTTTATGTTTCCCTCTACTGCTTGGCGTATGTCCTTCAGACTAGTAAGGGCATTCTTAAGTGCGCGCTTCTCATCCTTATTTTGCTTCTTCTTGTTTGCTTGTCGTAAATCTGCCTCTGTAAGGGCGATCCACCCAGATACCTTCTCATATAGAAGTTCTCTACATAACATTCCACATTTTGGACATTTCATTTTAACCTCAGTTGGAGTAGAAGATAGAATAGGACTATAACTAAGAAATCTCCTATCTTTATCTCATATAGAGGGAGTTCAAGAAACTCCATTATATGATCCTTGGTTATTCCGAGATAATGACATAGATAAAGAACTATGAGAGTAACTATTAAACCTAATATAGTCATTAATCTAACCTCCACGTTAATAAAATCTCTGAACAGAATGAAAAGAATATACACATTACTCCACCTCCTTTATTCCTGCCATTTTCTTGAGCGGGCCGGAGTCGCCCTTGAGGGCTTCAACTGTAGTCCAAATGACACCCTCTCGATAAATAGCCCTACCTATAGGCGGTAAATCCAGTGGCTCGTTGTTTTCCGCCTTCTCTATCAACTCCAGCAATTCGGCGGGATCAACACAATCTCCAGTCCACTCGTGACTACATTCTTGGCAATAATATTCCGCCCACGGCTTTGTTTCGGCACTACAACTTGGGCATTTCATCGTTGTTCTCCTTTATAATATTTTTACACAATTTTAAAATTATATTGTTATATTTGTCTCGTAGATTAATCATGTTTTTATAATGGAGCCTCTCATCAAGTGTAATAGATTCCTTTTTTAGTAAAGGCCCCAATTCTTTTTCAATATTTAGATATTGTTGACCTTCATATATTAATTCTTTAAGATCAAAAGTATTGATTGTCATTTTGTAATTCTCTAGCCCCCTAAAATATTGATAATACTATATGCCAGGAGAAAGCTTTAATTTCAAGTCCTAGCTCTTCACACATTTCTTTAAGATCTATCTTCCACACTTCCATCATTTTAAGTTGTTCATCTTTTAGAATAATTACGTCGTCATCGTCGTCGAAGGTAATGTTTTGTACGCTCTCAGAGATACCTATAGCCAATTTATCATAATTATAACCATAATAATCAATATACCCGCATCCATGGTCGCTGATAATATTATTAAATCGTTTGAATTCGTCCACGTAAAGATCATTTAGTAGAGGAAGTTCTTCATCATTTTCTGGTTCCTCTGGAACTAAACTTCTATTTATCTGAAAACCAAAAAATACAATTACTTCTCGATCTATGGACATTATTAAATCTCCTTTTTAGGTTAGGATATTAATATCCTATGATGGCCAGTCTATGTAATATTGATTTTCGTTTCCAAGTGGAACCTCGATCTTTGCACCATCAAGATTCTCGAGAATCTTGTTTTCGTGATCCGTGATGAAGTATGGACCAAAGAACTTCGTCCATCCATCTTCCACGCCCTTGAAGTAAATGCAGTCTCCTTGATGTAAGAAAGCCCAATCGACTTTCGTCATAGACATTTTAGACCTCCATTAGTCATGTGCTTTATGTCCATCTAAGAATCTCTTCAAATACCAATAGGCCTTTGTCTCAGAATCAAATGAATATTCGATAATTCTATCTTTACTTACGTCTGCATCGACCGGCATTCCTGGTGTACAAATTCCTAGGGACACTTTATGCATTATATAATCTACTTTATACGTTGCCCAAATTCCACATTCTCTACGGATTTGAATTGTTAGATCGTTGATCTTAGACATTTTGTTTCTCCTTTTGGTAGTATATACTACTATGGTTTATATTGTCTGACATTATATCGCTCTCGGAGAAAAGTATATTTTTATAATGGGCATCATAAGAATAATATTAGTAATTATTTATAGTAATCCAAGTACCACCCCAGTAGTTATTTTCTAGATATTGTCAAGAGCGCTTATATCCTAGTCATTTAATCCTCCCTCCAGTAGGCTAATGTTATGTCTTCATCATCCCTATTCTTAACTTCGTTCCGCCATGTATTCATACTAGAACAACATCCGGCCCCGATTGCTAAGTCGAACTCTCTCTCAGTTCTTTTGATCTCTTTGGCATCGATTATGTATAGGCATACGTATCTCTTACCATTCCATTTTAGTGCTTGACAACTACCATTCTTCCAGTACTTAGCAAATAAAGATACTGCACAT